>Ga0233437_1004268_pt1 | contig 17161 bp, 14 predicted proteins | sample SI_122_August201_FD_182714 | JGI IMG/M metagenome (GOLD analysis project Ga0233437, IMG submission 182714) | Seawater microbial communities from Saanich Inlet, British Columbia, Canada - SI_122_August2016_200_MG | ecosystem: Environmental > Aquatic > Marine > Inlet | place: Canada: British... | reverse complement strand
ATTTTTGATAATTTTAATCCTTTGAGACGAGAAATTTTTTGATGAGCAATATTATCTTTATTTGGTGTAAATATTATAGCTTGTTTTGAGAATTTTTGAATATTTTGAATATATTTTTTTTTATCTTTATGGTTCTTAATATTTTGTAGAACTTCACATGATAGTATTAAATCATATTGTTTATTGATATTTTTAACAATTGTTGGTTTAGTGAGTTTTAATTTTTCGAGTATTTTTGATAACTTATTGATTTTATCAGTTCTTTGATCATAAACATATGTTTGATATTTGTGAATATGGCAGTAATAGAAAAAATCTAAACTAAACCCGTACTTTTGTGGAAGACCATAGATTAGAACAGATTTAATTTTGGTTTCTTTCAAAAGCAACGTTATTAGCCTTAGTTTGACATAATATTCATAAGCAGTACCTAAACCTTCTCCTTCATTAAGCGCCAAATTATAGAGTTTTTGCATGATAAATCAATGAGTAGAGGTTATTTATGTAATTAACTGTTTATATCATCTCTTTTCTGACTAATGGTAAAAGTTCATATTCTTGAGAATCTATATCAATTTTCCAATTTTTTAAAAAATCTGAAAAATCAGATGATTCTTTAATGGGAACTAGTACAACTCTGTTTGATAGTTTAGTTATATTGTTGAAAGTTTTTATTGCTCTTTCAAACATAACTTTTTTTGAGATAGGAAGTTGTTTTAACGAATATTTAAATAAAACCATTGGTTTAATTTTATAAATTTCAAATAAATATTTCATGTGTTTAATTGAGAAACCTTCTTTAATCAATGTTAACCAAATATAATGATCGTAGTCTTTTATTGATATAAATTGGATATTTTTTTTTTTTTTTGATATTTGATTTATTTTGTCTTTAATAGATTTATCATATTTTTCTGTTAAGACAATTATATCTATATCTTTTGAGTTTATTTTACCTTTAGCAAAGGAACCAAAGAGTACGATATCTACTATTTTATTATTTTTTAATAGTATTTTTAATTTTCTGGCTAATTGTTTCATTTTCATTTATTAATTTTGTAATTATATTTAAAAATTGTATGGTTGATTCTTTTGTTGTTGGTTTTGAATATGAGTCAGTATATTTAGACCACATTTTATCAAGTTCAATATAAAATTTAGGTTCTTTTAATTCCAAGATTCTAAATCTTTCAGAATGATTTTTTGGAAGTTTTTTATATTTTTTAAATATAATATAATCTGCTAATGCAAAAAGTGATTTAGATAATAATATTGTTGCAGATTTGGTCATTTTATTTTGAATTAATAATTTAGCTGCAGAATATTCTTCAATAAATGTTTCTTCAAGTTCATTTATTTGATCCATAATTGGAATAGGATTTGTTTTAACTATATAAGTTTTGTTATTAATTTGCGTGGGTTAATTAGGACTTATAGTTAATTTTGAAATTCATTTCATTATTAGCTAAATTATCCCTAAACGGCGTTGTAGTTAATTTTGAAATTTTAATTAAATATTTATCAATTTTTGAAAATTATAATTTACAAAAATTTAAATAATAATAAAAATCTAAAAATTCTAATGGATTTATTAATTATATATCAAAAAGCTATTTTTTATATCCTATATATGTTATTGTTTTCAATTATAATTTTATTAATCATTAATTTTAGAAAAATTATTAGTCAATTTAATAAAATATCAAAAAAAACTTGGATAAGACTCAGTTTGATTTTTATAATTGGTTTTATTCTTAGAATTTTTATTTTTCCTCATTTTCATATTATGTATATTGATGAACCGTGGTATCTTGAGATGGCTAAGAATTTCAATCAAAAACAAGAACCTGTTATATGTGAATATGTAGATTTTAATATAGAAAAATGTTTTTTACCTTTTAAACCGCCTGCTTGGCCATTTTTAATTTCAATAGTTCAAATATTTTTTGGATTGGGTAGTTATGCTCCAATTTTTTTTAATGGCATAGTTGGTTCTTTAACGGTTTGTTTAATTTTTTTTGTATCATATGTATTTTTTAGAAATGAAAATGTTGCTCTTTGGTCAGCCTTATTACTTTCTTTAACACCTTTACATATTTTATGGTCAAATTCTGCTGAAACAAATAATGTTTCTGTTTTTTTTGTTCTTTTGGCAATTTTATTATTTTTATATTCTTTAAAGGTTCGAAGCTTATTTTCATATTTATTATTGGTTATTATGTTATTTTTTACTTTTTTAATCAGATTTGAAAATTTAATACTTTTCCCTGTATTTATTTTAGGTTATTTATTATATATTTCAAAAAATTCAAATAATAAGTTTTTACAACTATTTGATGCAATATATCCTTTAATAATTATTATTATGTTAAGTTTAATGATATTTTTTGAATCAATTTTTATTAAATTTTTAAGGCTTTATATTGTTAGTTTTGATTCTTATTTTTTGAATGTTTTACCGTTCATTAAATCAATTGGTGTTGTTATTTTGATGTTAGGATTATTAAATTTAATCTTTTTTCGAAAAAAAGATAATTTTTCAATAAATTTTCTATTTCTTATTTTCATTTTTTATTTTTTATTTTATTTACCTTTATTTACTGAACTAGAACAACGAATGGTTTTAATTCCGTTAATAATATTAATTTTATTATTACCAAATATTATTGAATATGTGTTTTTGCAATTAAAAAAATATTCAAATTTTTTCATAATAATTATGGTGATATTATTTTTTATTTTATTTTATTTTCAACTTACACAAGGATATGAAAATACATTTAATAAGTACGACATCCAAATGTTTGAAACTCAAACAGTAATAAAAATTAAACAAACGATTCCAGCTAATAGTGTAATTATAACTTATTATCCAACAGTTATACACTCAGTTTCTAATATGAAGAGTTTTAGTACAATTTTTGCACTTAACAATCTAAAAATCATAAATCAAATCAAAATAAATCACAGTGTTTATTTTTTTTATGATGGGTTTTGCACAAATAAAAAAATAGCATATTCACCAAATTCAGCAGAATATTGTAATGAGTTATTAAATAATTTCAAGTTTACTGTTGTTAAACAATTTAATTATACAGATACTGAATTTTTTTTATATGAAATGAGATAGTGATTTTATAAATTATATCTTGTTTTAATACCATTGAACATTTTTTTATTATATCTTAAATATTTATTTTCTTCTTTCATCATTTTCTCATTGTTATTGGATTTATAAATAAAATATTTGATGGTATGTATTTGAATTAAACCACAATCTTTAAGATTTTTGTTATATGATTTTCTTAAAAATTTATTACTTAAATTTAATTCTTCATTTTGTTTTTCAATCCAAATATTTAGTATTTCATTTGCTTTATTTACATACATAAGTGATTTATTTAATTCATTATTTTTTAAATATAATACACTAATACCCATCAAAGAGTTAAAATTAATTTGTTTAATCTTTAGAGATTGATTATAGTGGTATAATGATTTATTAAAATTGTTTTCATTTAGATATAAATATCCCATTAACTCATGATAACGAGAATAATATTTTAATTCATTTATTTTGTTTATTTCTTTTATTGCTTGTTTTTTATTATTTAGTACAATATAAATTTGTGCTTTTAATTTATGAGCAATAATTATATCTGGGTTAATTGATATTGCTTCATTTATATGGAATAAAATTTTATTAAGATTGTTATTCATCATGTGATTTTCTGCCATTTTATAATTCCAATAATATTTATCATTAAGATATAACTGGGGTTTATTTGTTCGTATTAGGCCAATTATTAAAAGAAATATAATTATGTATGTGAAATATTTTATTACTATTTTGATTTTTTTATATGGATTATTATTAATTTTTTTAGATACCATTATATAATTCTTTTTCATTTGGTGGACAACCTTTAATAATTTGTATTTTATGTTTTTTTGCTATTTTTTTACAACAATTTCCGCATGCAATCATTCTTTTTTTTGGATTATTAATTTTTGCATCACCTGTTAAAAAATCTATTCCAAGAATAAAAGCATATAATGCAATTTTAATTGATTTAATTGGATGTTTAAACATATTTTTTTTTGCATAATATTTCATCTTGAATATTGCTCCAATACATCCTGAACATGTTTGATCACCATATAACCAATTAAATTTAAAATTTTTTTGTAATTTCGTAGGTAATTTAAATTTAAATTTGTTTTTATTGATTATTTTTTTAATTTTTTTATCTAATTTTACTGTATGATTTGATATCTTTTCAGATAATACAAGATGTTTTACTAATTTAGGGTTAATTCCCATAATCATTGATCCAATATGGTCTACATCTATTGCATTATGACCCCCTATAAGTAAATTAATATTTTTTACTTCATCTCCCATTACTGGTCCGTTGCCTTCAATTCCAGTTGTTGCATCAATAATTGATAGGTCTGGTTTAATTGTTTTATATAGTTCTGCAATATTATGATGTAAATCAGCTTTAAGATAATTATATTGGTGAAATCTTCTTTTTTGCATAACGGGGGGAAGGCCTTTTTGATTTTTTACACATAAAGTAACTAAAGTTTGTTGGTGGGTTTTTAATTTTGCAATGTTAATATATTCATAATCTTTCATAATTTTTGGAATAAAAATACCATTTATTTTATTTGTTTTTTCATTATTAAGATCAATAATTTTAAAACCATATTTTTTTTGAAGTTTATAATATCCCGCCATTTGAAAGGAAAATTTAGTGTTGTCATTTCCCGTTCCTTCGGCGATTGCAATATTCTGATTTTTTATTCCAGTTTTTAAAAAATATTTAATTAAAGTTTCTATAATTTCAGTTTTGGTGACAAAAGGAGAATTGGATTTATATGAACCCGCTAAGTTTGGTTTTAGAAGAATTTTTTTTTTTTTTGGTTTATAATTTAATTCATTCATTAATTTATTTATTGAATTTAAATAATTTTTTTTACTAGTTTTTATTATTGCAACATTTTTCATAGTTTTTCCTCAGGATTTAATAAAAATCAAATGAATTTTTAAAGTTTCTCTTAAATATGTAGGAAAAAAAGTTTATATGTTGATTAGAAAAGAATAATTATTTGATACGACACCATATTAGAAAATTATAAATATTATATCTTTTAAATAAATTGTTTAATGTTTAAAAAAAAAGTCCTATTAACAAATAATTTTTATTATTATTTAATTGCTCGTTGTAAAAATGTGCTTAAATATTTTTTAAATTTTAAACAGGTACCTAGAACTTCTATTATTAGGTCCTTGCCCCCATTCTATCGTTCTAGTTTTAATCCATTCGTGGCAATTAAATGGGTTGATGATGCTAAGTTTATTTCTAGCAAGAAAAACGTACATAGGGTGATGAATCATCAAGAATTTTATAAAGTCATCTCCTGGCTTAGAAAAAATAAGATAAAAAATATAAGACTTTTATATACTTTTGATTTTTTATCTTTGGATAATCCAATTAAATATGTTAAAATACTTGAAGATCTTGGAGTAAAATATTCTTTTCATTCGAGATTTATTCAATCAACTAAGATAGTTCAAGAATTTTTAAATTCAGTTAATCTGGGTTATATCTCTTTATTTTATATTACTGTTGAAAATTTTGAAAATTATACTGTTGAAGAATATGAAAACTTTAAGAAGAATATTAATTTAACTTCAAGAACAGGTAAATCGATTTATTTAGTTATATCAATAACACGTTCAATTAATTTAGATCTTTTATTTAACATAATAAGAGGTAAAAATGTAACTATTTATATTACATCTTCATCATTTGATTCAAAGAAAGAAGCATTAAGAGTTTTTTGTGAAAAAGATTATGTTAAAAAGGATTTTACAAAATCATTTCTTAATTTAATGCCGAAAATTGCAGAATTAATAGACTGGTGTGAAAATTTTAAGGTGCCTTTAATTTTTCATAAACCTGTGCCAATTTTCTGTTTGAGAAATAATGAAAGATTTAAAAAATACAAAAAGTATTGGAAATATTTTGGAACTGTATGTGTGGAAGATAAGAAAATTAATCCTATTTTTATTGAACCAGATCAAAAAGCAAGGGTATGTGCCGGTGTATTAAAAAAATCTCAATATAAAATTTATGATTATAGTTCTATTTCTCTTTTGTATCAAGAGCTTATTGTTGAATTTAAGTCAAGACAATGGAATACTTTTCTTTTTAAGGAATGTAAGAAATGTATTTATAGAAAAAAAAGATTATGCCAAGGAACCTGTCTAGCATACAAATGTAAAGAACCAATTAGTCTTAGAAAATATTTGAATGGAGTTGATGATTCAAAGTAAATATATTTTTAGTGTATGTTTGATTATATTATTATTGATTTTTAAGTATTGATTATATTAAAAAGAAAGTTTGCATATGAATTTTTTTAAAACTGTATTTGGTTATTATAATCCACATAAAAAAGTCAATCAATTCTAAAAAAATTCACGAAATTATTAATTATTTAGATTTAATCAAATAATCTAAATATTTAACCATAAATTTTATTAATAATCATAATTCTGAATTTAGAATAATTAAAATGGGCAAAAAAATATTATTGATGTTTCCGCCTTCAATTAGGAATAGTTATAGGATGAATTCGCCACCTTTAGGTCTTATTGAACTAGGAACTTATTTGGAAAAAAATAAAATTAATGTCCAATTATTAGATTTTTTTAGCTTAGTACGTAGATATAATGAAAAAGAATGCATTATTTCTGATAAAAAAATTAATTTATCGTTTGATAAAAAAATCGTTTCTAATTATTTGTTTAAAGATAAAAATCATAAAAAAATTTCAAAACAAGTAAATTTATTATTGAATTTGATTAAACATAAAAATTATTCTTCTATTGTATTTTCAATATCATATCATTCACAAATTTTATCTTCATTCATCTTGGCTAAAGAATTAAAAAAAATAGCAAATGTTAAAATTATTTTTGGAGGTCAAGTTATTTCAAATTTTGGATTATTATTATTTAATAAATTTCCATTTATTGATTTTATAATAAAAGGAGATGGAAAAATCTCATTAGTTCAATTATTAAAAAATAAAAATAAAAAAAATTATGCAAAAATAGGTGGATTGATTTATAGAAAAAATAATAAAATTGTTGAAAATAAAATTAAATCATATAAAAATATAGAATTTTTCCATCCAAAATACGATCTTTTAGATTTATCACTTTATTACGATGAACATAAAAAATTAACTATACCATATCAAATATCAAATCTTTGTCCATTTAATTGTTCTTTTTGTTCATATCATGTAAATAATTGTTTAATTTCTAAACCTTTTTCAATTATGATTAAAGATTTAAAATTAATTATAAATAAGTATAATACCAATGATATTTTTTTTTTAGATTCAACATTGAATGTTTCTTTAAAATTTTTAAATGAGTTCTGTGATAGTATTATTCAAAATGGTGTTCGGATAAAATGGAAAGCTTTAATTTCAATCTCTAATTTAAATGTTGAAGTCATTTCAAAAATGAAACTTGCGGGGTGTAGGTTTTTATTTATTGGGATTGAATCATTTAGTGAATTAACTCTAAAGAAAATGAATAAAAATATTAAGATTAATAAAGTGGGGAGGATAATTAGGGCATGTAATAAGAATAAGATTAAGATTATAATTTCTTTAATTGCTGGATTTCCAAATGAAAATATAAAAGAACTCAATAAGACAATTGATTTTATTAAAATATACTCAAAATATATTGATATATTAAGAATTCAAAGATTTTCATTAGATTATAATTCAACTATGTTCCTTAACCCAAAGAAATTTGGATTTAAAATATTGGGTTGTGATGTATTAAACTTAATTCTTAATAAAGATTTTATTAAATATAGACTATTAAATAATTCTTTAGAAGAGACTTTAAAAATTAAAGAAAATTCTTTTAAAACTTTATTGAGAACATCATATAAGTATAATGTTAAAAGAAATTTTTTTTTGTCTATTTTAGTTCCGTTTTTTATCTATAAGTTTATCCTTGATCATATGAATAATGATTCACCATATAATAAAACGTATGATTTAGTTATATATTTTATTAAAAAATTTATTAATAAATTTTTTGGAAAAGATTTATTTCTTTATTAAATTATTTTTTTATAATTGAATTTTATTATTATATTTTAATTAGTAGATAATGACTTGATGTATGATTTAATTCTATTTTTATACTGTTAGTTTCTAAAATATTTCTTATGTTCTTAAACAATTTCCAAGTTGAAAAAACCAATTTATTTAATATTTTAACAGATAATCTTTTTGTAAATTTTTACTATGTTGTGAAATGAGTTATTTTTTAAATACTTTTTTTCCCAAAATTTTCATCTGAATACCTAACAATTTTTTTTGATAATAAATAATCTTCAGTAACTTTCATTCGCTTATTGATAACCATTTTATTTATTTGATAATTCATTTTGGCTGAAGGAGCATTTTTGGCATTATGATATGGAAAAACCCATACTGCATCAAACCCTATTTTATTAATAAATTTAAGTGTTTTATTAAATTCGATATTTGTTTCACTAGGAAATCCAATAATTATTTGAGTAATTAATTTTAAAGTTGGATTTATTTTTTTAAATTTTTGTATTGATTCATAAAAATCTTTTTTGTCCATATCTCTATTCATTAATTTTAAAATTCTTTGGCTTCCAGATTGAATTGGACAAAGAATTGATGATATTTTACCAGATCTAATATGTTTTTTTAATTCAGTTTCATATTTTATTAGCCAAATAGGGTGCAAATCTTTGATATACCATTTTATTTTAGCTGAATCATTGCATTTTGCTAATTTAGATAATAATTCTTTAAATGAACTTTTTAAATCTAATCCATAAGAACCAATATTATCTGCAATTAAATTAATTTTAAAATGTTTATTTTTAATTAATTCTTTATATTCATTTACGCATTTAGTAATTGGTTTGCTGACAGTTTTTCCAATAGCATTTTTAATTGAGCAATATGAGCAATTTTGATTACATCCTTTGCTTACTTTTAAATTGATTTTATATCCAAACTTAATTTTGTCATGTTTTAACTTATTTGAAAAAAATTCATATAATTTATTTAAAAAAAAATGATTATTATTATTAATGTTTAATATCTTGAATTTTTTATAATATTTATCATTAAATAAAACATTCGTATCTTTAATTTTATTCATTGAATATTTAAAAACAGGGAAAATTTTATCTATTTTTTCAATTTTTTTTGTTGAAATTGCTTTTCCTTGAAAAACATTTTTTAAAATTTCTGGAGAGATCTCAGGTAAACAACCCATAACTATTAATTCACCTTTAAATATAGATAATTTTTTGATTAATTCAATGCATTCTAGTTCTTTATATTTTGTAAAACTACATGAGATAAATAATAAATAATCAGCAAATTTAGGATTTTTAATAATCTTACATTTATTTATTTTAAAATAATTTTGAAGTTTTGAAGCGTCAAGATATCTTCTAGGACAACCGTTGGATGTAATAAACACTTTTTTCATTAAAATGATACTAAATTTTTATTCTTATTAAATTTTACCAATATATAAGTTTAAGTAGTCATTAAAATTAATTGATTTTCTGAAAAAGTAATGAATTTGCTGAATCTTGTTGTAATCGTAAGTTATATATATATCCGGAATACTTTGAGATATAAAACAATTAAATTATTTTAAAATGACGCGAAAGGAAAAAAAAGTAGCTTTGATTTTTACTCCATTTAATTCATCAATTAATTATAATTTTTTGTATTCTGACTGCTCTTCATTTCCATATATAAAAAGTTATATTAAAAAAAATAATGGAATTAATATCGATTGCTATGACTTAAATCTTGATTTTTTTAATCAGATTGATAAGAATAAAAAATTTAATTTAATTTTTCAAAAAATTGTTACTGAAATTAATAATCCGTTATTTTATATTTCAAGAAAAATACAAAAAAATTTATTAAAAAATAAAAAAGAACTTTATTTAATAACTAAATTAATTGAATATTATACTAAATTATCTGTTGAAGATATTATAAAAAACGATTTAAGCGTATTAGAGGAATGTGGAGAAAAACTTCTTATTTTTTTTAAAAAATATTATAAAACAAAAATTAAAAAATGGTCTAGATATGATGTTATTGGGGTTTCCATACAATCTTATGGTCAGTTTTGGCCAACAATAATTTTATTAAAATTGATTAAAGAGTTTTATCCTACTATGATTATTGTTGCTGGTGGTTCAATGTTTAATTGTATTGAAAAAAAAGAATTAAAAAAATTAATGAAAGGAATTGGTATAAAAGGTATTTTTTTTGGACAAGGATTAAAAAATTTTTCTGATTTTTTAAAGGAAAAAAATTTTAAAAAATTAAATGAATCTATTATTTATGATAAAAGAAATTTTTTTGTTAATAACACCAAAGAATATATTAAATTGCTAGATTTACCTGAACCTGATTATTCATATACATCTAAATATGATAAGAAACCAAGATATTTCACAATACAAACAGGTAAGGGTTGTGTATATGGGAAATGCAAACATTGTTCGTATCAAAAGGTTGAAAAAAACTTTAAATTAGATGTATTATCTCCTTTGGATATTGTATTGTATGTAAAAAATTTAAAGAAAAAATATAATTCAAATTTAGTTCTTTTTTCAAATGAATATATTACGACAGAACAAGCAATAAATATTTCTAAAGAGCTTAAAATAAATAAATGTAAAACTAAATGGATTTCTTTTTTTAAACTTGATCCAAAATTTAATAAAAAAGATGCCAAATTAATAAAAAATAATTGCCATTTACTTCATATAGGTATTGAATCAATTAATTTTGTTGGTTTAAAATCATTAAATAAAGGATATACTCCAAAACAAGCAAAAAAATTTATTGATGTATTGATAAGTGAAAAAATTCCAGCAAGATTAAATTTCATTTTCAATATTCCAGGTCAAACATATGAAGATAATTTGGAGACATATGAATATATTAAAAGTATTAAAGACCATTTTTTAATTTCTGTACATGAATTTACTATTCAACCTAATACTTATATTTTTAATCATCCTGAAGAATTTGATATTCGAATATTTAAAAAACATCAATTGAATACATGTAGGTATTCAAAATATGTGTTTGAAAATTTAAAAATTAATTCTAAAGAGTTACAAGAAATCAGGCAAAAGTTTTTTTCATTAATTAGTTTTGATTTAACTAATAAAAGGAAAATTATTTTCATTTTAAGAAAGATATATAACAAAATCAAGAAGTTTTTATTTTTTAATTAAAAAACTTATAAAAGAATAATGGGCATTAATTACTTCAATTGATGAAAATCCAATTTTGTATAATGTTGTAAAATACCATTCAATGGGATAAGGTACTAGTATGCCTTTTATTGAATTTTCTTTTTGTAAAATTTCTTTATCATTTAGTCCTTTTGTTTTTTTAAAATTCTTGTATGATTTTTTAATACATTCAGAAGCGGATACTTTTTCAGTTAGAATAAATATTCCATTATTTTCTAATGAATCGTATATATCTTGTAAATATTTTTCTCTGTTATTGATGAAATGAAGTGTCCAATTTGCAATTATTACATTAAATTTTCCAAGATTTTTTGGGAGTTTTTTATTATGGATATAATTAATAAATTTGCTTTTATACGCTTTTTCAATCATATCTTCAGATTTTTCAATTCCATAAAGATTTTTATACCCTTTTTTTTCGAGCTCTTTTAGCGTATTTCCAGTAGCACAACCAATGTCAATTATTTTCATTGATTTCTTATTTTGAAATATTATTTTTATTATTTCAATACTTTTTTTAATTACTTTTAGATAATCTGGAATATTTGTTTTGGCAATTCTATTAAAATTTTTTGCTACAGTTTTATCAAATTTCCATTCATTATAATTATTTTTTTTTATTTTTATTTTTTTCCAATCATCCCATTTACTTAGATAATTTTCTTTAATATCAGAGTTTTTTTGAATTAATAATTTTATTTTATTGATGATTTTGTTGTTATCTATTTTTTTTTGAATTATTGATTGTTTAAGGCTTCTATTAATTAATAATTTTGATAAAGATTTTTTTATTTTATTTTTTTTTTCAAATCTAATTAAATATCTATCAAATTTTTTATGAGAAAATCCTCTTAATGAACTTTCATTGCTTAATACTCCTTCTTTTGAAAAAAACCCGAGTGAATTCATAATTATATTAAGTGCTTTTGGTGATATTTTTGATCCTACTGATGATAATGTTTTATCTGTATCTGCAAGATTAATTCCTGATTGATTGAGTTCAATTATTGAATGTTTATTTTTGTTGATGTTTGGGTACATATTTAATATAACAATATGTCCATTGCAGGTTTTTGAAATTTTTTTTAAAATTGAATAATAATCAATAAAAACATATAAAATTCCTGATAATATAACAATATCGAATTTTTTTTCATTTTTTTTTAAAAATTCTTCAATAGAATTATTGATTATTTTTATTTTATTTTTATATGGTTTTAATAGCTCTTTTGATATGTTTGTGTTTTCTTTTTGAACTTCAACTCCCGTGTAGCTTTTTGCACCATAATAAAGGCACCATTGTCCTGTTGCACCAATGCAGCTGCCTAAATCTAAAACATTTTTATTTTTAAGCATCCACTGCGGCAATAATAATATATGTAGTTTTTCTAAAAATTCTTTTGTTATTGGAACTAGTGGCCTATTTTTACGATTATCTAATTTAATAAATCTAGGTTCAATATCGAAAGGAGATTTATTGTTTTTTTTCATTTTTTTTTGGAAATTTAGTTTAGTTATAATCTTATTTTGAATAATTTATTTAATAATCAATCCAAATCCATGGGTTATGTGGTTTTTTTTATTTTTTATATTCGAAAATTTATGAAAAGCTTTTGAAAAATATACATCATCGCTAAGTAATAATCCTTTTTTTTTAAGGTGTTTCCATGCAATATTATATTCCCAAAACATGTGTTCATATGTGTGGAGGCTGTCATGTAAAAATATATCAATTTTTTTATATTTTTTGATGATTTTAGGCAGGATTTTTTTTGAATCTCCTAAATGCAGCTTCCATTTATCTTTTAGTTCATTTGGAATTAACCACCCGCTTAAATAATTTTTTGGGAGGCTTGAGAATTTCATCAGATCAGTACTTGATTTAATTGAATATTTTGGAGGGAGATCAAATGATATTAATTTCCCCTCATTGTTGTCTTTTAAAGCCAGTAATATGTTGGTGGTTGATAGTCCTTCAAAAACACCTGTTTCAAAAATTATTTTTGGTTTTTTTATTCTGACAATAAGATAAATTATTTTATGCCATAATTGGTGAGATGGATTACATTTTCTAACAATCTGGTACTTATTTTTTATTTCATCAAAATATTTTTCATGTTTTTTATAGTCATTAAGGTAATTAATAAATTCTTTTCTTGATGTTTTTGAAAATGTTCTTATAAAAGATAATTCTGATTTTTCTTTGAATATTTTTTTAAAAATATATTGGCATGTATGGTAATTTAATTTATTCAGTAACTTTTTAGGGTTTTTTCTGATATATTTTATTTGTTTTTTAAAATAAGTTACGTTCATTTTTTTATATTTTTTATTACACTAGGATTTTTTTTTGATATCTTAAATTAGTGAATAATACATAAGATATTCTTAATATATTGATAAATATTTTTGATAATCTTTTATCCTGATATTTGAAAGATTTTTTATTAATCTCTTTGATATTAAATTTTTGAAAATTTAGTTGCATTTCTGAATATGGAACTAGAAGAAAATTAAAAATTACGATGTAATTGATATATTTTAAATTTTTTTCAATGAACTTAATTGTATCAAGGGCTTGAAAAAATGTTTCCATAGGAAACCCCATTATGGTAGTTATTATTACTTCTAGTTTAATTTTATTTGCGAATTTGATAATCTGTTGGGCTTCTTTTATATTTACTCCTTTACAGATTTTATCATTAATATTTTGATTCCCAGATTCTAATCCTGCTCTGATAGAAGTGCAGCCTGCTTTTTTAATTAATCTTAAGTTTTTTTTATTCCATCCTTTTTCAAAATTAATTAAAGTACCCCATTTAATATTTATTTTATTTTTAATGAGTTCTTTTGAGAGCTCAACTGCAATTTCAACAGGCATATAGTCATTTATAAAACAAATATTTTTAATTTTTGTTTCCTTGATAATCTTCTTTATGTCAGCAATGATCTTATCAATTGATTTTGATCTATATGGATTTTTAATATTTTTTTTAACTTGAGAACAAAAAGAGCATTTATTCCATTTGCACCCTCTACTATCTTCATATAAAATAGTATCAAATATTTTATTGGACTTATCATATTTTGAAAGGAATAGATTATAATTTGGTTTGGGTAATATATTTAGATTAGGAATATAGTTTAATTTATTTAATATCATTTTATTATTTTTTTTATCAAAATACAGAAGATTAGGAATATTTTTTATATTTTCATATTTTGAATTAACTAATTTATAAAGTGCAATTTCTCCTTCATTAAGGATAAAATAATCAATGTATTTAAAATGCTTTTTGGTAATGTTTTTTAGATTGTAATTTTCTTGGACTGCATTTCCACCTATAACAATTTTTATAACTGGATTTATTCTTTTAATAATTTTTACAATTTCTATGATCGTATTCCATTGATGGTTATAGGTTATTGAAAAGGCAATAATTTTACTTTTGTTTAATTTTTTGAATTTATTAATTATTTTTTTCTTGTTTAGAAGAATTTTAATTAATTTTTTGTTAATTGAAGATTTTTTTAGAAAAAAGTATAGTAATGAAATTGAATTTACATAGTAATCATTATGTTTTATGTTAATTACTTGAGAAAGATTTTTTACAAAAATTGAGTATATTATCCAGATTCTAGATTCAAAAATTTTTTTTTTTTTAGATGTTTTAATTGTTTTTTCAATAAATCTTTTTAAAATAAGAATTATGATTTTGTCTGTGATTTTTTTTAATTTATGATTTAACTGAGTTAGGTCTTTTGAGAGTTTTATTAAGTTTTTTTTATTTTTAAGAAACTTAATTATCTCAAGAGATAAATTGCTGTATTCAAAAGAGATTTTTTTTTTTTTAAGGAATGATATTATGCTCAATGCCCCTATTGGTATTCCTATTTCAGGTTTCTCAGAAAAATCGATAATTAAATTATTCATTTATTATTATTATTTTATGAAATTTATAAATATTTGCGTTTTTAAATTGTATTTTTAAGAGGTATCTTTTGATTTTAAAATAAAGTCTAAAATAATATCAATTTTTAGGGGATTAGATTATGATTAATTATTTATATAACTTAAATTTATGAAAAGGAATGAAATTAGACTCACAGAAAAAATTATTTCAGAATCAATTTAATCAAATGGCGAAATATTATGATTTTTTGGAACCTGTTCCTTTATTTTTACATAAATTAATTTTAAAGAAATGTTCTAGTAAAAAAGATGATTTTTTAGAAATTGGATGTGGTACCGGACGTTTGCTTAATCTGGTATCTCCAAGATATAAAAAAACTGTTGCAGTTGATTTTTCAAAAGAGATGATAAATATTGCCAAAAAAAGAATTAATAAAAATATTACATACTTTAATATTTCAGCAAGTGAGATTCAATTTGAAGATGAACAATTTGATTTTGTTGTTTGTAATGCATTGTTTCATCACCTGTCTAATGATAAAAAAGAACTTATAAAAGTCTTAAAAAAAATTAAGAAAATACTAAGGCCAGGTGGTAGGATATTTATTTCTGATTTTGTAGCTTTTAAACTTTTTAGAAATTTGTCTGATTGGGTACATTATGTGTATGTAATTTATAATTCAGTTAGGAAAGGTAAATTTAACTTTTATTCAGAATTAAAAAAAGAACCTGAAATATATAGGACTCATCTTAAATCGGAAAGGGGAATGTTTTTTACAAGAAAAGAATTTATGAAAATTTTTGGAGATGTTTTTGAAAATTCTAAAATTAATTTTATTGGTAAAAGGCGGAAAATAATTTCTATGTATTATCTTATTTGGGATAAGAAGTGAAAAAATTATTTTTTGTTTTTTATAAAATATCTATGAAAAATGTAGAAATTATGATATTTGAAAAAGAATAAGCTTAATTTGAATATTATTAAGTTTAATTTTGATTTATGTATGTTGCTTTTAGTGTCATATACATACCAATATTTTTTTACTATTTTTTGTTTTATATATGATTCATATAAAGAAGTTCCAGGATATGGATCCAATCTTTGAATCATATTTGCTGATCTAGTTTTAATTAGTAGGGTGAGTGTTTTTAAAAAATCTTTTAGAGATTCTTTATAATTGCCCCACATGATATAAGAACGGAATATGATGTTTCTTTTTTCTAACATTTTTGAAATTTTATAAATTTGTTTACAGCTAAATTTAGAGTTATATTTATCATAATCATTCAAAATTTTGTTCGATCCTGACTCGATTCCAAAATTAATCATAAAGCACCCTGCTTTTTTTAATAAAGAAATTATTTTTTCATTAACAAGATCTGTTCTGGTATTGATGCTAAATCTTATTTTTAGTTTTCTTTTGATTATTTCATTACATACTTCTTCGGCCCATTTTTTGTCAAAAGTAAATGATTCGCATGCTAAATTGAAATATCTGTTCTTAAAATAATGGAGATTGTATTCAATCTCATCAATAATTTTTTTTGCAGACCTTTTTCTGAATTTTTTATATAATCCAGGGATTGCGCAATAACTGCAATTGTAAGGGCAACCTCTGGAAAGTGTTATGTAATTGATTCCGAAGAATAATTTAGTGAACTTGTTTTTCCTCATTTTTTTTTTAATATTTTTAATATTGTAAATAATGTTGTAATTTGGTATGGCCAATTCATCTAGGTCTTCAATGATATCAGGGAAATCAGTTTTTATTTTTTTTTTTTTTTTTTTTTTTTAACCCTTTTTTTTTTTTTTTTTTTGTTTTTTTTTTTAATTATTTAAAAAAAAAAAAATTTTTAT
>Ga0233437_1004265_pt1 | contig 17171 bp, 17 predicted proteins | sample SI_122_August201_FD_182714 | JGI IMG/M metagenome (GOLD analysis project Ga0233437, IMG submission 182714) | Seawater microbial communities from Saanich Inlet, British Columbia, Canada - SI_122_August2016_200_MG | ecosystem: Environmental > Aquatic > Marine > Inlet | place: Canada: British... | reverse complement strand
ATGATATACCTCTAAGTTCAGCAACAGCAATAAGACCATCCACATAAGTGGCTCCGGGATAAGATGGCGTTGATTCTTGTGGAGTCATTGTAACCAAATCATTGAATGAATTATATTGCCTAACGTTCGCGTATATCTGATGTTAGGTGCAGGGATAATTTTAGCACAGCAGTGCTACCCCTGCGCCTAATATGGGTCGAGGGCCTGCAAGGCATGAGCCAGATATACGCTGTTAGGTGACCCATGCCGAGAATGCTATCATTCTGCCCCATTAGCATACTCGACATGAGTGCAACGTGGCACGACTGTAAGGAGTGAGCTCAGAATTAATCGTTATTTCTGTTTGGACTACAATTTCATTTCATCTAGCAATGCTAAATCAACATCTTCAAGATTCCATCCAGTAGCACCTAGATTTTCCTTAAGATGATCCGGATTGGTGGACTTAGGAATTACGACTATGTTTGGTTTAGAAATCAGCCAATTGATAGCGATCTGGGCCTTGGTCTTGCCATACTTCTCTTGTAGCTGGTCAAGCAATTGATTGGGCTCCAGCAAGAACCCTCGTTCAATAGGTCTATATGCCATAACGAGGATATTGTTCTTCTGACAGTAAGGAATAATTTCGGATTCCATATTGATGCAGCCACCTACACGGTTAATATTGCGAGTAAGATTAACATTTCTCGTAGCGAGATTGTAAGGAATCTGATTGGCAATAATCTTGTTGGTTGAATACTTCTGAGCTTCTTCCATCTGAGCAACAGAAAAATTGCTAACTCCAATATATTTAACTAATTTCTGCTCTACTAAATAGTCCATTGCTCTCATAGTCTCCTCCAATGGCACTTCAGGATTAGGAGCATGAATTAGGTAAATATCAATATAATTTGTTTGCAATTTTTCTAGGCTTGTTTTGCAAGCAGTGATTACGTCATCATATTTAAGGTTCGTCTTGAAAACCTTACTTGTGATAATCAACTTAGATCTATCCAAATCTTTTATTGCGATGCCAATCAATTCCTCTGTGTGTCCAGCTCCATATAATTCTGCTGCATCAATATGTGAATATCCCAATTCAATTGCTTCCTTAATTGACTGGATAGACTCCTCATCTTGCGATAGGTCTGGTTCCATGAAGCCACCAATCCCCCATGTTCCAAGTCCAATGACTGGAATATCGATATCTTGATTTGTTGATTTATAGTCCATATGTATGAATGAAATTGTACCCTACTAATTACTATAAAAATAGTCCAAACACCTTTTCCGATTAATTCTGAATTTCACCTAACGTTCCTGTATATGCGATGTTGCCGCATGCTAACATGATTTTATCATGGCATGCGAGCAATATGGGTGTGATCCTGCAGGGATCTAAACCGCATATGCAGTGTTGTGCGAGGGTGAAGGTTGCAGAGTACATTGTTCCCCCACTCTGCAAGCAAAAGTGCAACGCCCCCAAGCGACGCCAAGTGCTATGCACATGGAGTCGTGAAGCGTCATTAATAACAAAAAAAACTCTGAAGCGAATGACTGAAGATTGTGTCTGTTAATCTTGATAGCCAAATAGAAGACCGATGTAATCGCTATATCCGATAAACTCCTTGATTTCTTCTTCAGTCATCTGAGGACGATATTTTTCTGCAAATGCTAATAATTGTCCAGATGTTGTGGCTTGATTAAACTCAATAGCTACTTCTGCCCCCAATCGCTTCAGAGCTACATCTTGAATATCATAACCACTTCCGGCTCTTACGACTTCTGCCATGACACCACCACTCATTTTGTACCCCCTTTTTTTGTTATTAATTATGTCGCACAACTAGTGTATATGCGAATATATTTCGTATATACACTATAAATGGGTGTGTAATGGTAAAATTATAGCATGAGTGTAAATAAACTACAGAGATATATGCGAGTGGCTGGGTATAGCCAAAATACAATCAGTGCATATTGTGCTTGTGTGAGCGATGTCATCAACCAGTTCGGTGAGGATGTTGGTGAGAGAGAACTGATGAATTTCCTTGAATCTTTAGCAGTATTACGATCACCCCAGACACTCAACCAGTATCACTCTGCGTTCAAGTTGTATCAAGAAAAGGTAATGGGAATAGAGTGGACATTCTCATTACCATATACAAAGAGAGGTAAAAAGCTCCCTATCGTTCTCTCCCGTAGTGAGATCTCCCAGATCATTGAGGCAATCCGGAATAGGAAACACCGGGTTATGGTGGCGCTCGCATACGGATCAGGCCTAAGAGTGAGTGAGGTTGTGAATCTCAGAGCTGGAGATGTTGACTTGGATGAACTAACTCTCCACATCAAGCAAGCGAAAGGAAGCAAAGATCGAATAAGCATCTTGCCGGAGAAACTGCGCGAACAACTAGGCGAGTTGATGATAGGTAAGGACTCTGAGGAATATGTGTTTGAGAGTGAGCGAGGTGGCTGCCTAACAACGAGAACTGCCCAGATTGTGTTTGCAAAAACACTCAAGTCAGTTGGAATAAAGAAAAATGCGACCTTCCATAGCTTGCGACATAGCTTTGCCACCCACCTCCTAGAGAATGGAGTAGATATCCGACATGTACAAAAACTTCTGGGTCACGCCAACATTCGCACAACTCAGCTGTATACTAAGGTAACTAATCCGCAACTAAAAAACATTAGGAGTCCATTATGAGAATCGATATTATCACCTTATTCCCCGAGTTTTTTGATGGTTTGCGAGATCACTCTATCGTTGGTCGAGCAATCAAGAATGGCAAGCTAGAGTTAGTCGTACATAACTTGCGGGACTGGGCCAAGGACTCTTATGGGAGTGTTGATGCACGCCCATATGGAGGTGGACCAGGAATGGTACTAAGAGTAGATGTGGTAGCTCCAGCTATAGCAGCTGTGAGAGAGATACAAAGTTCCGATCACTCGCGAAAGCAAGGATCGGAACTATCCAAAACTAAGGTGATCCTAACTACTCCCCAAGGAGAGGTATATAAACAAAGTACTGCTCAAGAACTAAGCACGCAAGACCTAATCATAGTTTGTGGACATTACGAAGGCTGGGATGAGAGGATCCGCGAATATGTAGACTGTGAGATCTCGATCGGCGACTATGTACTGACTGGCGGTGAGTTGCCAGCGATGATAATTACAGACTCGGTTGTACGACTACTCCCCGGCGTACTGGGTGATGATAGCTCGAGTCACGATGAGTCCCATTCGGCAAGCTCAGGGCAAGCCCATCTTGAGTATCCACAGTACACGAGACCTAGTGCATATGAAGACAAGGTAGTTCCGGAGATACTCTTGGGAGGTAATCACAAAGAGATAGATAAATGGCGAAGAGGTATGGCAGAAGAAAAAACTAAGAAATTGCGGCCAGACCTTGTTCGAGAGTAAGAAAATTGAGGCCTAATTCTTGAGTTGCTTTAGCGTTGCTAACTGCGACTGAGCGAGCAAACGGGCGAGTGGCGGACTTGAGATATTCTGTGAGACTACCCTCTTTGACAATACTCGGATCAAAACCATAGGCAGTGGCAACTTTGCGGGCAAACTCGTACGGGGAGAGTGAGGTGCTACCAACTAAGTGAAAGATTCCAGGTGATTTGGTTTCAATAAGTTTGGCGAATCCGCGTGCAATATCATCGATAAAGGTCGGAGTAATGATGGAATCAGTGAACTGTGGAGTGAGCTGACCTGACTCTAGCCCTGCCCTGATCTTCCTGATCATATCTGGCTTGGCCTCAAACTCCTTGCGGTAGGGATAGGAGATGCGAGCAATAGTGTAGCTTGCGCCGCTCTCTTCTACGACTTCTTCTGCGATCGCCTTGGTCTCTCCGTACCACTCAATAGGTGTGGGAGCGTCGTCTTCGGTGTAAGGTGAGTCTTTCTTGCCATCAAAAACAAAGTCGGTGGAGACGTGGATGAGGTGGATACCGTGAGCCTTACAAACCTCGGCAATGTTGCGCGTACCTTCGACGTTGACCTGATAGCAGAGGCCTGATTTGTCCCCCGACTCTGCGTGTGCGCGATTGGTGTCTGTGAAGGCTGCAAGGTGAATCATAGTGTCAGCTGAGTTCTCTTTTACGAACTTCTCGATACTTTCCTTGTTGGTGATATCTACGCCAGTTGTGAGATCCATGTTGGCGACCTGATACTCATCCGCATACATCTCAACAAATCTGGAACCTACGAGGCCGGTTGCTCCGGTTGCAAGGACGGTCAACACTTGACTAGCTTCTGGAATTCTTGGTAATCTTCGCAGTAATCGGAGCGATCTGAACTGTAGTTCGTACTAGAGAGAGCACAGATTACGGCGTCATCTGAGAGATTTTTGAAGTGGTGCCAAACCATGTGGGGAATTGAGATGGCATGATTGGGACCGGTGAGCTCGATCTCAGTAAGACCAGAACCATCGTCGACCACGATCGTACAGGAACCTGCAACCATGATAAAAAGCTCGTCCTCATCTTTGAGATGGCAATGGCTGCCAGTGAGTCGATCTCCAACCCCCGAAGTAAGAAAGTAAACTCGCTTAACGTCCCATTCAATATACTCCTTGAGCTCGAGTGCGGTCATCGTAAAACTCTTGGTAGGAATATTTTTGAGGGTAGAGAGAGTGTAAGAGTGTGTCATGTTATTTTGCAATATGCTGATTAACCTCGTTCATTCTGGCTCGAATCTTTTTGACCCAGTCAGCATTATCGAGATACCACTGCACGGTTTCTTTCATTCCGCGCTCGAACTGATCTGGAGTGTACTCTGGCTTCCAGCCTAGATCGAGGATCTTGGTAGAGTCAATAGCGTAGCGACGATCGTGGCCGGGTCTGTCCTCGACGAATTTGAGGAGATCTTCTGACTTGCCAAGAATCGAGAGAATCATTCTGGTGATCTCGAGGTTGTTGCGCTCGTTATCAACCCCGATGTTGTAGACCTCGCCGTCGACTCCTTTGTGAAGAAGAAGGTCAAGGGCGCTGGCGTGATCTAGTGCATGGATCCAGTCGCGGACATTGAGACCATCCCCATAAACTGGGCAAGCTTCGTCATTCATTGCCTTGAAGATAAAGAATGGAATAAGTTTCTCGGGGAATTGGTAAGGGCCGTAGTTATTACTACAGTGGGTGACAATGACCGGAGTCTTGTGGGTAACCCAGTAGGCATTACACATGAGGTCACCACCTGCTTTTGCAGCGGCGTAAGGCATGTTGGGCATAATTGGTGTGTCTTCGGTGAATTTGTCATCACTATCGAGTGCGAGTGCGCCGTAGACCTCATCGGTTGAGACGTTGACCATGCGAGTTAGTTTGTTAATACGAGTTGCGTCAAGAAGCATCTGGACACCCAAGGAGTTCGTGAGCACAAAGTCCTTGATCCCACCATGGATACTCTTGTCGACGTGAGTTTCTGCGGCGAAGTTGATAAGGTGAGTGATTTTGTGTTTCTCAATCACTTCGTTAACTCTAGTGAGATCAGTGATGTTGCCTTCTTCGAAATGATAGTGAGGATTATCCTGAACTGTTTCTAGATTATCGAGATTGCCGGCATAGGTTAGTGCGTCGAAGTTGATAATCTCGTAATCAGGGTATTTGTCCAACATGTAGTGAATAAAATTGCTACCGATAAACCCTGCTCCACCGGCGACGAGTAAACGCATATGACTATCTCCTTTTTGTTATAACTTGTTTGCGAGTTAATTTCTCTAGGACATATCTTACCCCAAATAACGTCACAAGCAAAATAAGATTGAAAACTAGGACGAGCGCGAGGACGAGATTAATGCGTGTGAGGGGATTAATAAGCCAGGAAAATGAGAGACCAGAAAGATCGTAGTTGAGGAGAGAGATGAGATAGGCTCCCAAACCCAGGAGAATACCAATAATTGGCCAGTACCGACGATCTTCCCTAGAAATAAGCATGCTATTTCCGATTACCACCATGCCATAGATTACCAAAGAAACTCGCCACCACAGTGAGTTGGCCCAAGAAGCACTAAGGGCAGACTCCAGAAGAAAGAGTGCGAGAGTGCCAACGATGAATGGAGCGATGCCAATCATGAATCCACGAAAGGGGTCAGTCTTCTCCGTCATAACTGAGCCGAGTTTTTTCCTTTTCTCGCTCGTGTCCAGGTCGGGAATAATCTTGATCTCGCCAGTCTGAACTTGCAGTAACTCTGCCATAAGCCAGTGGGAGAGTTCGTGAAGTACAGTGCCGGGAAAGGAAAAGAACGAGTAGAGAATTAACCCTGGCTTATTGGTGTTAAAAATAAGAGTGCTGACAGCCGTGAACTCAAAAACTAGTAGCGTGCGAACAGAGGCAATTGCCAGAACTACGAGGAGAAAGACAATGGTTGCAATAACCAGAGACACTTAGAGTCCAAAGTTTTTGACGTTTGTCTCTTCTTTGACGACGGCGAACCATTCAAGAAATGCAGCCTGGAGCTTACCATCCTTGACTGAGTTGATAACATCATCCTTGACTTCTGGGAGTGTTTGACCCTGGAAGATAGTTTCTGCGTTTTCGTCAAAGAAGGCCTGGACTTCTTCTTCTGTGGGCTCAACTTTGTCACTAAGGATCTCTTCGACTGCGAGTTGAGTGCTAATCTGTTTCTCAAGATCTGCTTTGGTGAGACCACGCTGCGTCAGGGCTTCTTCTAGTCCACCGACACTCTCGAATTGGGACTCGAGAGACTCGAGTTGAGTGGTGATAGCTGATTCCTCAATAGAGATGCCGTTTTGTTTGATGGCAGCCTCGAGCGAGTATTCGCTAACGACATCATCAAGAGTCTGGGCGCCGTAGCTTTTTTCCATGCGACTCCAAATCTCAAACCGAGTGACTGGGCGATTATCAACAATAGCAGGCACAAACCAAGGGCCGACTTTGTAGGTAAGAAGGGCGATGCCGACTATGACGAGTGAGAGTGAGAGATATTTAGAGTTAAGACGTGATTTGGCGGGAGCAGTGACAACAGGAGGAGCTTTTTTGACGACTGGAGCTTTTTTGGCTGGAGATGCTTTTTTTGCAACTTTTTTAACTGGTTTCTTGGTGGTTGATTTTTTTGCTGCTGTCTTTTTTGCTGGTGCCATTTCTGTCTCCTAAATAAATAATTTAATTAACTCTGGTTAGTATAACATAAGAAAATGACTCTATTTATTCCATTCGAGGTATTGCTCGTCTAGACGTTTAGTGATGGCTTTTTTTACATCGATCCCGCTAGCCATGCCAGTGAGAAGAAGTGTGATAAAAACATCGGCAAACTCGCTGGCGAGATTATCTGGATCGTAGTTCTCTAACTTATCTCTTCGCTGCATGCCCAGGCTCGACAGAAGCTCGTCCATAAACTCGCCATATTCTTCACTGACCTTAGCGCTACTCATAAGGACAAATGCCTCGTGATCTAGATGGGGGTATTTCTCACGCAACTTGTCGTTGATAACTTGAAGTTTCTGGATGATTTCGTCAATGGTCATATTTGATCAGTCCTGAACTGTTCCCTTTGTGTCATTAAAAACTTTGAGCTGATAACTACCATCTATCTTCTCAAGAATAGTGATCGAAGTATGCTCTACGTCGATTCTGGTATTGGGAGGGAGTAGTCCTAAAACATCTCTAATATTTGTATATAAGAATCCAGAGTGAGTGACTAGTAGGATACTGTCTCCTTTATGCTCATGGCTAAGTTGAGCGAGAAATTCGCTAAAGCGTGTGTGAAGCTCTCGTAGAGACTCACCCTCAAGTCCGTTCCAATCAAGATCGGAATCGTCTATAAATTGATCGAATAAATCTGGCCATTTATCTTTTATCTCATTGAGAGTCATATCGCCGAATTTGCCGAGGTTGCGCTCTCGCAGGAATGGTGTCTCAATTGGCTTGAGATGAATTAGCTCGGCGATGATTGCGCCAGTTTCGCAGGTGCGACGAAGATCAGATACATACATTGCATCGATATCCATTTTACTTAGTCTAGCGCCAACCTGAGCTGCCTCCCTCTTTCCAGTCTCAGAAAGTCCAACATCGCTATGCCAGTTCATCAATCTTTTTTCTTTGTTGTGCTGAGTTTCGCCGTGGCGAACAATGATAATTTGTTTTGGCATATCTAAGTGGGAATTATACTGTATTTGTATTAGCGATTGTCCAGGTGATGCCAGAGAGCGAGGCTACCATATGAGCGATAGGGTGACCAGCGAGAGACTATCTCTGATATCTGAGCTTGGGTTGGCTCCTCTATTCCGTATAGCTTGACGAAGCCATTCTTGAGTCCGAGATCACCATACGAGAAAATATCTTCGCGTTTGAGGGTAAAAAGGAGAAACATCTCGGCAGTCCATGGACCGATTCCTTTGACTTTGGTCAACTCTACAATTACCTCTTCATCAGTCATATTATCTAGACTAGCAAGATTGACTGTGTCAGCGATGATTTGTGTTGCTAGATCCTTGACATACTTGACCTTGGCCCAGGAGAGACCGACGTCACGGATTGATTGATCGGATAAGATAATAACTGATTCGGGTACGATCTCACCCCCTATTAACTCCTTGAATCTGCCAAAAATGGTACCTGCTGCCTTACCATGTAACTGCTGGTAGATAATGTCGCGAGTAAGACTGGTGAAATAGTCTGATGGTTTTTTTGAATCGAGCCAGTCTGAAAAATCAACTGAATCTAGAATCATAGCTAGCTTGGGGTCAACTGAGTGGAAGTGATTCTGAACTGTCAGAAAGTCTGTGAATGACATATTACTTGAGATACTTCTTGTTTTTGAGTTTGGTGGGTAGGAAACTATCACTCTCATCCTTACCTTTTTTGCCGTAGCCCAGATCTTTCATTAGCTTGGTTGGGGCATTGCGCAGCTTGAGAGGGATCGGGAGGCTACCAAACTCTTTTACATCAGCCTGGGCACTGCGCAGAGCGTCGTATGCAGAGCGATCCTTCTTGGCTTTTGCTAGATAGGCTACGCAGTGGGCAAGAATGATTGAGCACTCTGGATACCCAATGGTCTCGACTGCCCGGAACGCGGCGTTAGCCACGACGAGAGCGGTGGGCTGGGCGAGCCCGATATCTTCTGAGGCAAAGATCACCATGCGACGGGCGATAAAGATCGGATCCTCGCCAGCCTCGACCATCCTGGCGAGGTAGTAGAGTGCGGCGTCGGGCTCGCTTGCTCGCATACTTTTGATGAATGCACTGATGGTGTTGTAGTGCTCGTCACCTGCCTGATCGTATTTGAGATATGGTGACTGGAGAGTGTTTTTGAGATGATCTGGTTTGATCATCTTCAAGGTCGGACCTTGCAGGCTGACAACAGACTCGATAATATTGATAGCCTTGCGGGCATCGCCTGAGGAGTAAGTAACAAGAAACTGAGTGGCCTCTTTTGTGATCTTGTTTTTGGTGTGACTGACCGCGAGAGTGATAATGGACTCTAACTCTGAGTCTGAAAGAGGATTGAGAACATAGACGTGACTCCTGGAGAGAAGTGGGCTAATGACCTCGAAGCTGGGGTTCTCAGTGGTAGCGCCAATCAAGGTGAGCGTGCCATCTTCTACATATGGGAGGAGGAAATCCTGCTGGGCTTTGTTAAAACGATGTATCTCATCGAGAAAGAGGATTTGATTGGGGGTCCGTCCCCTAGAGCCTAGGGGACGGACCCCTAGGTTGATAATTTTGCGAATATCATCTTTTTTGGCGCTCACTGCGGAGAGATAGTGAAAATCTGCTTTGATGCAATTTGCGATAATCTTGGCAAGTGTGGTCTTACCACATCCAGGAGGACCCCAAAAAATCATCGAGTGGATCTGGCCAGAGTTGATGGATAATCTGATTGGCCCATTCTTACCAACTAGGTGAGACTGTCCGATATAGTGATCTAGTGAGGTGGGGCGCAAGAGATTAGCAAGTGGTGGCATACACTAATATTCGCTTATATTTCGGGTTAAGTCAAGGGTTATTCTGGGATGGCGACGCCACTAACGACATCGTCATATTTGGTGGCGAGTTTTTTCTTTGCCCAATACCTACCTGAGCGATAGAGTGAGTGGAAGGTACCCGCATCAGACCAGAATCCGTCAAGTTCTTCCCAGTGAAGCTTGCCTTTGCGAAGATATGCGTTGTTGACGTCAGTGATCTCGAGCTCGTTTCTGTTGGATGGCTCAAGATTGCGAATGATCTCATAGACCGCGGAGTCGTAGAGATAGAGTCCGGTGACGGCGTATGAAGAGTTGGGGACCTTTGGTTTTTCGATGATCTCAAGGATTTTTTGGTGATCATCTGGGTCAAAGACTGGATTGCCAAAACGCTCTGGATCAGGAACTTCTTTGAGAAATATCATTGCACCACTCTTGAAACTAGCAACCTCAATGCTAATATCTGCGTCAGTAGTGTTGTCCCCCAGAATAACGGCGATGTTCTCACCATCTGCGAAATCTTCTGCATAACTGAGAGCATCAGCAATCCCACCTGATCCACCTTCTTGATAGGCGTATTCGACATGTTTGAGTCCAAGATCTTTGCCATTCTTGAGGACGTTGATAAAGTGGCCGGCATGAATGTCTCCTGTAACGATGAGGACTTCGGTAATGCCAGCATTAACTAAGGTCTGGATAGGATAGTAGATCATCGGCTGATCATAGACTGGTAAGAGATGTTTGTTGGTGGCGTGTGTGAGAGGATACAACCTACTCCCCTTGCCTCCTGCCAGAATTACACCTTTCATAATAACGCCTTTCTTTTGAGTCTAAATTAGCAGGGTGCTAACGATAACTACGCCTAATACTGCAACAAGAAGATATTCTAACACAATCCTCCAGGTAAGATGATGGCTCTGAGCATGATGCCAAACCCCCCACAAAACATAAAGAATGGCAAAGATAATTGTTGAGACAAAAAGTTGGTACGGATGATTGGTGTTAAGGAGGGAAAAGGTCACAAAGCCACCAGCCAAGAGAGCAAGAACAGAGTAGTCTAGTTTGTTAACTCGCAAATCACGAAAAATCATTTAGAGGATCCTCCCTGCCTGAACGATAGTAACTAGAATGAGAATGACGTTGATAAAGATGATGTGAGCCCAGTTTTTGCCTACGCGACGGGAGAGCTTGTGGGACTCGGCAAGTGTTAGATCAAGAATGAGAGTAAGGAGAAGGAGAATGGTCGTAACAATACTAACTCCTTGCTTGAGAGAGAACTCATCAAACTGGAGTAAAGATGAGTTAGTGCTACCATCGATCATGGCAGGTTCTGGTGTGGGGATGGGTTCTACGGCAACAGGAGAGTCATCGATCTGGGCGATAATGGGAGTAGTGGAGATACCACGGGTATTGGGTTCGACGACGGGCACGGCTGGAGTAGAGACAGAGGGGGTGCCAAATAACTGAACGACAAGAACGGTTTCTTGCCCCTGGAGGATACCTGGCACGACTGCAATGCCAGTCTCACTATACTGGGAGTTGATGATGTTATCTCTGTGTGTCGGCGAGTTCATCCAGGCCTTCATCATCCGGTCAGTGGAGCCAAAGTCTTTTGCGAGATTCTCACCGGCATGAAGATATGAGTACCCAGCCTCAGTAAACCAGTGCCACGGAGAGATGCCGGCAGGTGAAGAGTGAGCCCAGTAGTCCTCGGTGAACATATTATCTGCCTTGCGGCGAGCTGCGTCAGCGAGAGTCTCGCTATACTTAAGAGTTGATAGGCCTGCCGAAATGCGCTCGGTATTGGTGTTTTTGACCACCTCATCGATAGTGACGGAGCTCGTGAAACCGAGAATGTGGTAAGCCGTGCTGTCGAGAGTGCGAACGAGGAGGTTAAAAGAAAGAAGAATCCCGATAATGTAGAAAATACCTGAGTTGTGAAGAGAGCGGGCGCGGAAATTATTCGTGTGGTGGGGAGTGAACTGGTGTTTAAATGTATGAAATATACGGGCGAACATAATCCCATTATGGACACAAAATCATTCAGGAGCAAGTGGCCATAAAAAAACCCCGACTAGTCGGGGTAAAAATTGCAGACAGCACCACTATTCCGGCGATGACCTATTTTCGCATGCAGTTGCCCGCATACTATCGTCAGCGCTAGGGCGTTTCACTACTCTGTTCGGAATGGGAAGAGGTGGTACCACCCCGCTCCAATCACCGGAACACTAGTGCCGTCTGTTTTTATATTTATTTGTTAATAAGGCTATTACGCCCTAAAAAGTGAAGAGTAACCCTGCACCCGAAGGCGCAAGGTATAAGGAAATTATCCTAACCAACAAAATTATAGTATCAACTACTCTTTTGATCTATACGAATCCTTCGACTTTGCTCAGGACAAGTCCCGAACTAATCTCTGGACCCGCCTCAGTCACATAAATGCAACTGTGGCGGACGGGTCAGCTAAACACATTGCTGTGCGTACACTTCCCGCCGATAACCTGGTGGTCTTCCAGGGGTCTTACGTCACGGCAAGCCGTGACAAGGAATTCTCATCTTGGGGTATGCTTCCCGCTTAGATGCTTTCAGCGGTTATCATTAATCAACGTAGCTACTCTGCGATGCACCTGACGGCGACAACAGAAACACTAGCGGTTGACTCACTCCGGTCCTCTCGTACTAGGAGCAACTCCCCTCAAAATTCCAACGCTGGTAACGGATAGAGACCGACCTGTCTCACGACGGTCTGAACCCAGCTCACGTAGCGCTTTAATGGGCGAACAGACCAACCCTTGGGACCTTCTTCAGCCCCAGGATGCGCTGAGCCGACATCGCTCAGATATATATTGTTTCCAATAAGTTTGACTATACCATCACCGTTTTATATTTATAAAAGGTGCCAACGTGTTATAGAAAGATATATTAACTTTCTATCTTCTTCTCCCAATAAATTGAGAGTGTCCAGTCGATACGGGGTTATATCAAAATCTTGTAAGCTAAAGATGGAATTATATGTGGTCGAATAATATCGACAAATTTCTTGGATTCTCTGACGTTAAAACGTAATCGATAGTATTTTTTATCTCTATCACGCTTCGTAGTCAATCCAAAATCTCTCAAAAGTAGTCTTCTTAATAACTCTTGTTCCTGTTCAGGGAACTGTTGTGTATTAAGGTAGCAACTTTTGTCACATCTAGATCCATCGTCCATGTACCACACTGCCAAAATACGAGCATCTAACTTTAGATTAAGAGGAATTATCTTCTTCTTGTTATCATAAAATTGATGATATATATCGGTAAAGCAAGGAAGGCTTCGAGTAAAAAATCGATAGCCAATCCGATTGCCATTTCCTTTATATGATTTTGGTGGTGTAAGCACAAAATTCTTTAGAACGCTATACATCCAATCTACATAGTCTTTTTGCTTGATACTATGAGTGACTTGTAAGTGCGCGTTTGTTTTGCAGCGCATATATCCATCACCCAACATACAACCAGTTACTATTGAAGATTGTGTTTTTGATAAACTTCCCACGATATTGCCTTATTCATTCACTTAACTACAGTATTACCGAAGTAACACCGAAAGTCAAGCGGGTTCATATGAATGAAGGTTTCATCGTTATGAGTTGGTTTTTTGAAGTTATTTCAAACTTCACAGCACTCTAATGTCGCCATTAGAGGACCCCAATTTGAGGTAGCGAACTGCACCGTCGCTGTGGACGCTCAGGTGCAACTACTCTGTTATCCCCGGGGTAGCTTTTATCCGTTAAGCCCGGTACCTCCCACGAAGTACACGAGGATCACTAGGTCCGACTTTCGTCTCTGCTTGACTTGTATGTCTCACAGTCAGGCATCCATATGCCCTTGCACTATCACATCCGATTTCAATCCGGAGTTAGGATACCTTTGAGCGCTTGCGGTACTCTTTAGCAAGCAACCTCCCCAGTTAAACTACCCACCAGACAGTGTCCCTCTCGGCGATCCAGCCGAGGTAGGTGAGAAATTCACGTCTCTAAGAGTGGTATTACATATTTCGGCCGAAGCCTCCCACCTATTCTAGACAGTAAAAACATAAATCTCAGTGTCAAGCTATAGTAAAGCTCCACGGGGTCTTTTTGTCCTGTTACCAGTAGGCCGCATCTTCACAGCCATTTCAATTTCGCCGAGTCCCTCCTCAAGACAGTCGCGAAGTTGTTACGCCTTTCGTGCAGGTCGGAACTTACCCGACAAGGAATTTCGCTCAAAACATATTCGACTTATACACGATATAAGTCATGCTCCGGTGTTACATCTAAAAAAAATAGATGGTGATCGGGATTTGATCACTCTGCATGTCGCCGTGCAGTTCGGACTATATCTTTACGCTTTCGCGATGCTCTGCGTATAGTCTCTGGGGATTCTCCTGAAATTAATCAAGAGTCTTTCCTGCTGATTGACTCCACCGAACAGATTTTCACCCCGCAATTGCGTGGTACTGTCGGATACTGAGTGTTTCCAGCATATAGCAAAGTTTTACTATGGCAACGATTTACCATAGAACAGTTATAGTTACTGCTGCCGTTCACCGGGGCTTCGATTGGAAGCTGACACCACAAGGGTGATCACTCCCGCAATTAACCTTCCGGCACTGGGCAGGCCTCAGCCCGTATACGTCGGCTTACGCCTTCGCACAGACCTGTGTTTTTGTTAAACAGTCACTTCGCGGTCTTTATCTGCGTCCCATACACATGCAAGCATGCGATGGGATGGGCATCTCCCTAAGTTACGCCCAGCTAATTTGCCGAGTTCCTTAAGGAAGGTTCTCTCGCACATCTAAGTCTACTCGACTTGTCCACCTGTGTCGGTTTGCGGTACGGATCTAGTATATTCTCGTTGCGAAGATTTTCTGGGATCCAGAAATAAGTGAAATCAGTATGACCGAAGCCCTACTTTTCCATAACACCTCGGATAATAACGCCTGCTACGGATTTTCCGGTAGCTGACTCCCTCGATGATTAGACGCTAATTCAATAAAAGCGCTCCACTCGTCCCGAACCGTCACTCCCCAACTGATAACGACCATACTAGAGGACTGGAATATCAACCAGTAATCCATCGGCTACGCCGGCACTACACCAGCCTCACCTAAGGGTCGCCTAACCCCACGTCGACGAACGTTGCGTGGGAAACCTTGGACATTTGATGTGGGGGATTCTCACCCCCATCTCGCTACTCATCCCGACATTCTCACTTCTAAGCGCTCCACAGGACCTTACGATGCCTGCTTCACTGCCCTTAGAACGCTCCCCTACCCCTCTCGCGCGAAGCGCGAAGGATACAAGTAATCAGGATATAAATGAAAAGTCAAAATTAGACTATTCACTAAGTTCCTATGATTCTTATGTCCTTTGTACTTCGCACAAGAAGCCGCAATTTCGGTACATGGCTTGAGCCTCGATAAATCTTCGGCGCTAGTGTCCATCGACTAGTGAGCTGTTACGCTTTCTTTCAAGGATGGCTGCTTCTAAGCCGACCTCCTAGCTGTTTACGGACACTAACTTCCTTACACACTTAGCACATGATTTAGAGACCTTAATTGGCGGTCTGGGATGTTTCCCTCTTGCCCCAGGAACTTAGCTCCCTGGGACTGACTCCCGGATATTCAGCTGTGGTATTCGGAGTTTGTTAGAATGCTGAGAATTGCTTCCCAACACCCTTACAGTGCTCTACCCCCACAGTGATTCGTCCGAGGCTATACCTAGATATATTTCGGGGAGAACCAGCTATCTCCGAGTTCGATTGGCATATTACCTCTAACCACAAGTCATCCGAGCCATTTGTAACTGACACCGGTTCGGGCCTCCCGTACGTTTTACTGTACGTTCACCCTGCTCATGGTTAGCTCACTCGGTTTCGGGTCTTACATATACTGCTAAACGGGCTATTCACCCTCGCTTTCACTACGCTTACGTGACGTAATCACTTAGACTCGCAGTATACATAAACTCGTCGGGTCATTCTTCAATAGGCACGACATCATCCGGATAAAATCCAGACTCTGTCTGTTTGTTAGCATACAGTTTCAGGTACTATTTCACTGGCCCTTTCGGCCTTCTTTTCACCTTTCCCTCACGGTACTCGTTCACTATCGGTCATGATATGTATTTAGCCTTACCCCGTGGTCGGGGTGGATTCCGCAGGGAGTTTGCCGTCTCCCAACGTACTCAGGTGCGTGACTGGTAATAATTAGATTTCGATTACAAGGCTTTCACTCTCTCTGGCCACCTATTCCAAGGTGTTCTTCTATCTTCTTATTACCGTTATGTCTCGTCCTACAACCCCAGAGATAAATCTCTGGTTTGGGCTATTCCCTTTTCGCTCACCGCTTACTAAGGGAATCTCATTCGGTTTCTTTTCCTCCGGGTACTTAGATGTTTCAGTTCCCCGGGTTACCCCCCTAGTATAAATACTAGGGTCCCTGCCATTCCTGACAGAGGGGTTACCCCATTCGGACACCGCCGGGTCAAAAGATCTTGACTCCTCACCGGCGACTTTCGCGGTCTTGTGCGTCCTTCTTCGGCATATCATGCCAAGGCATCCACTGTATGCTTTAGTTAAGTAGCTTGATACTATAAATAAAGACAAAATTAAAAATTGTTAATCTTAACAATGATCACGAATGATCAAAGCTGTTGATTAAGATGCTTTCCTACTCTTCACTTGTTAAGGAGCAATCGTTGAGTTTAAAAACTCAGATTTGCAGTTCTGAACTTTTAAACTTGTGTGGTGATGGTGGCCACGTAAACCTGACTCACAGGTTACTACGTAACTTGTGTGGACCGTGCCGGGCTCGAACCGGCCACCTCGTCGTTGCAAACGACGCGCTCTACCAGATGAGCTAACGGCCCCACTTCGCCTTCGGCTACGCTATGGGCGTGGCCCAGACATTAGATTTGCTGTAATGTGCGATGGTTTTTTGCTTTTAAAATCAAAAATCCCGCTAGTGCGGGATCAAAGTAACAATATAATCAGCAACTAAAAAGGAGGGTTAAGTAGGGTGATTAGATTAGGCTGTTTTTGCATATTGTTTACGCTCTCCACACGAGCTCTGGTATTGTAACCTAAGTTGTGCCTTGTGGTCAAGGACTAGAGCATGCTAAAATTCATGAGTCTCAAAGCGGGCGCTTAGCTCAGGTGGTTAGACCTGCCTGCCGGCAGGCAGGGCGCAGTCTTGATATGATTCTCTTAATGAATGGATTCTACGTTTATATAGTTAGAAGTG
>Ga0233437_1004262_pt1 | contig 17185 bp, 14 predicted proteins | sample SI_122_August201_FD_182714 | JGI IMG/M metagenome (GOLD analysis project Ga0233437, IMG submission 182714) | Seawater microbial communities from Saanich Inlet, British Columbia, Canada - SI_122_August2016_200_MG | ecosystem: Environmental > Aquatic > Marine > Inlet | place: Canada: British... | reverse complement strand
CAAACAACGACAATAACGCAAGCCTGACCCCACATTGAATTACAACTACATACAAACATTCCGCTGGATATATTCCCGCCTGCAGCCGCACCGGAAAAAGCAGTTCTGGTATCTGTTTGTCGTAATGACATTTGCCGCCCTCCTTGAAACGGCAGCTCTTGGTTCTGTGGCTTTTTTTGCATCCGCTGTTACAGATCCCGATGTTGTTTTATCTTCCAGATACGTGGCGTATATAAAACAGCTGATAAATGCTGATTTTCTTAACACCTCAAAAGGATTGATTCTTGTTTCGAGCTTACTGGTAATCATCCTCATTACATGCAAGAACAGTGTTAAGGCAATAGTAATTTACTGGATAACACGTTTTGGAGTCGGTATTGAAACTTACTTCGGAGAAATCCTTTTAAACGGGTTTCTTAAACTGCCGTATCAATGGCATCTCACATGCAATTCCGCAGATCTTGTTAATTCTGTTCAATGGCGGACCTATTTAGGAAGAGGTTTTTTTGAACCATGTCTTAAAATATTTAATAATATTTTGATGGTTGCAATTATGCTGGCAGCTCTTTTTATTGTTCAGCCCCTTGTCTCTGCTTTGATTTTTATTATTCTGGGCAGCTCTGCATATTTTATTTATACTGTGATTAAAAGGCAGTTAGATCGAATTGCCACAAAAGCAAAGGATTATCATCTTGCCATAAATAAAGAAATCACCATGGCTGTCCATGGAATTAAAGATGTTAAAATATCCCAAAAAGAAAATACCTTTGTTTTAAAATTCATTAAAAAGGCTGTGCCGTTTGCAAAAATTCTTGGAATTCAAAATTTTTACAGTGGTTCTCCAGTATTGATCCTGGAGACAATTGGCTTTGTGATGCTCTGCCTGTCCATTTGTATTATGCTTGTATGGGGTAAAACTTCTACAGCTTATGCAACCGGTACAATGGCTCTTCTGGCCGTGACTGCATGGAAAGCATTGCCAGCAGTGAATCAGATCCTTGGAAGTATAACATCAGCAAGAAATGCCCTTCCCTATATTTCAAATGAGATAGACTATTTTACGCTTATTGAAGCTGACAAAAGTATTAATCAGAATACAAGCATTCAACCTCTTGATTTTTCAAAAACCATTAAATTTAATAATGTAGGTTTTTCCTATCAGGATAATACCAGGGAAGTTATACATGATCTCAGTTTTGAAATTGAAAAAGGTCAGACAATAGGAATAATTGGAACCTCGGGTGCAGGGAAAAGCACATTGGTGGATCTTTTAATTGGACTTCTTGTGCCTGTCAAAGGAACAATACAGATTGATGACCAGGTACTGACCCGTGAACTGCTTCCAAAATGGCTCAAGATTACCGGCTATGTCTCCCAGTCGCCATACATATACGACGGTACTCTTGCAGAGAATGTTGCATTTGGCATGGATCCTGCCGATATTGACAGGGAACAGGTTCGAAAATGCTGCACCATGGCATCCATGGATGATTTTATCCATGACCTGCCGGACAATATCGATTCATCAATCGGAGAGCGCGGCGTTAAACTCTCCGGGGGACAACAGCAGCGTGTCGCCATTGCCAGAGCACTTTATAACAAACCAGAAGTTATGATATTTGACGAAGCCACAAGTTCCCTTGATACAAACAGTGAAAAAGCTATCCAGAAAACCATTTACAGCTTTAAAGGCAAACAGACCCTGATCATAATTGCCCACAGGCTCACCACTGTTGAAGACTGCGACAAAGTGATTTGGCTTGAAAAGGGCAGGATAAAGATGATGGGAAAACCTGAAGAAGTTCTTGGCGTTTATAATCAGGGCGGGTATGCAAAGGTCAGTATCGTATCGGAGATATAACTATGAGATTTGCATTTGCTGATAGAACCGCTCTTAAAATAAAGCCTTTGTCCGACAGGCAAAATGATTTGGGTGTTTCGATAATAAGCGAATTAAATACTATTAAAAGATCAGAAGTAGATAAAAAATTTAATAAAGTTGCAAAACATATCATTCATGCAAAAAAGAACAGTGCATCAGCAATACTGATGATGGGTGCTCACGTTATTAGATCAGGCGTTCAAAGATATCTCATCGATTTAATGAGAAGAGGCTTTATATCATGCATAGCTATGAACGGAGCCGGAATGATTCACGATTTTGAATTTGCTCTTATTGGTGCTACAACCGAAAGTGTTTCAAAATATATTAATGAAGGACAATTTGGTTTATGGAAGGAGACCGGACGAATCAATGATATCATAAATAAGGGCTATAATGATGGTTTAGGAATGGGAGAAGCTGTTGGCCAGGCCATATATGATGAAAATTTTCCATTCAAGGATATAAGCCTGCTGGCCTCTGCATACGTATTGAAGATACCTGTAACTGTGCACGTTGGAATAGGTTGTGATATTATCCATGAACATCCAAATTGTGATGGAGCAGCAACCGGAGCGATGTCTTATAAAGATTTTTTGTATTTTGCAAAAATTGTAGAAAATTTAGAAGACGGCATAGTAATGAATTTTGGCAGTGCAGTAATGGCCCCGGAAGTTTTTTTGAAAGCGCTGAGTATGGCAAGAAATATTGCTCATCAGCAAGGGGAAATTATCAAGCATTTTAGTACTCTTGTCTGTGACCTCCATGAATTACCAGATGATTATAGTAAAGAGCCGCCTAAAAATAGTTCTGCATACTATTTCAGACCGTTCAAAACAATGCTGTTTAGAACTGTCGCAGATGGTGGAGAAAGTTTTTATGTAAAAGGAAATCATTCAGATACTATACCTTCCCTTTGGACGGCGATAAACGATGAAGAGACAATTACACATGAAAATATTAAGGTTTGAAGAACTGATAAAAGAAATACAGGTTTTGAAAGCTGAGAAAAAAAAAATAATTCATTGCCATGGGTGTTTTGATCTTATGCATCCCGGCCATATAAAATATTTCCAGGCGGCCAGGAAAATGGGGGACATCCTTGTTGTGACAGTTACCCCCGATGTTTATATCGACAAGGGTCCCGGCCGGCCAGCATTTAATCAAAACCTGAGAGCAGAATGCATAGCGGCTTTAGAATGTGTCGATTATGTTGTCATCAATAAATGGCCAACTGCTGAAGAAACATTGAAATTATTGAGACCGGATATTTATGTTAAAGGTCAGGAATTTGAGAGCCTGGAGGATAAAACCGGTAAGCTTCAAAAAGAATATACAACCCTGAACGAAATAGGAGCAGAAATAAGGTTTACCCATGAAATAGTTTTTTCTTCTACTAAATTGCTGAATGAATATTTTTAAGTAAGGGTTCACTCAAAAATAAGTTACCAATTTTGGGAGTTGAGTCGCCTGCTCCGGCAAGGTGTGAAAAGGCAGGCATATCGGGAATATGTCGGGTTTTCACAACGCGGCCGGGCAGGATGAATCGGATTCCAAAATGTAAAGTTATTTTTGAGTGGACCCTAAAGGTTATACTTTATGAAAGAGTTAATAAACAATAAAATATTGTTATTTGACGAACTTGTCAAAAAAATCGATGAATTTAAAAAGGCTGGAAAAACAATAGTTCAGACTCATGGTATTTTTGACCTGATTCATCCTGGTATTCTGATGCATCTTAACTTAGCTAAAAAGCAGGGAGACATCCTTATAGTAACTGTTGTTAAAGATAAGGATGTTCGAAAAGGGTCTGGAAGACCTATTTTCCCGGAGAATTTAAGAGTGGAAAATGTGGCTTCTTTAGAACAAGTGGATTATGTCTGTTCGGTAGATAATGAGATACCGTTTGAATGTGTTAAAAAATTAAATCCTGATGTTTTTGCAAAAGGGCAGGCATATAAAGAACGCGATAGAAAGATTCATGAAAAATTATTTGAAGCAGAAAAAGAATTATACTTTGGAAAAAGCAGAATTTACGAGACCAATGGTTTTTCATTTAGTTCTTCACTGGTAATAAAAAATTTTTTAGATATATATCCCGAAGAGACAAATAAATTTCTAAAGAATTTCTCCAAAAAATATAGTTTCGATGATATTTTGAAAAAGATAAAGAGTCTTCAGAAATTAAAGGTATTACTTATTGGAGATGGAATTATTGATGAGTATCACTATTGTGAATCAATGGGCAAATCTCCCAAGGCGCAGCTGGTTGTAAATAAATACCTGAGCCATGAGATTTTTACGGGCGGCGTTTTTGCTATTGCCAATCATATCGCAGGAGTATGTGATACTGTTAAGTTGGTGACCTTATTGGGAAAAGATAACTCAATGGAGGATTATGTCACTAATAATCTCAAACCAAACATTGCCACGAAATTTTTTTACAGAGATGATGGGCCTACAGTTACAAAGAAAAGATATATTAATAGATATCAAAATCAAAAAATATTTGAAGTAAATTATATCAATGAAAACTATATTAATGGCGAATGTGAATCAGATATTCTCGATTATTTGAAGGCAATGATAACCGAATATGATGTGGTGTTAATTTCAGACTTTGGTCATGGTTTTATTACTGACAAAATAATAAGAATTATAGAGAAGTTTTCAAAAAAAATGGCGGTGAATACGCAGACAAATGGAGCCAATGCAGGCTATAACCTGATAACAAAATACAACAGAACTGAATTCGTCTGTATAGATGTGTCTGAAGCAAGATTGGCAACACAGGATAAGATTTCCGAAATAGAGGATATTGCAAAAAAATTATCCAAAACCTTAAAGACCGATTATCTTATCATAACTTTGGGCAGCCAGGGCTCAATAGGTATTAATAAAAATGGTGAGATTAATCGAACGCCCGCTTTTTCTACAAAGGTAGTAGATATTGTTGGGGCAGGAGATGCCTTTTTTGCTTATACAGCTCCATGTTTTGCTGATGGAATGTCGACAGATCTTATTTCATTTATTGGTGATGCAGTAGGAGCTTTGGCTGTCCAGACTGTTTGTAATAAAAAAGCAGTTGAAAAGTATGAATTACTGGAATTCATTCATACAATTTTAAAATAAGGATGTCATATTGCCCTGTGGAGATTATCCATGAATCAATCTGCCACTGCATATTAGATGCTATTATAGAGGAGAAAATATAAAGGAAGAACAAGTATATTATGAATAATACTAAAAAAGTTTTAGTTACTGGTGGCGCTGGGTACGTTGGCGCAGTTTTGGTTCCAAAACTGCTTAGCAAGGGGTATGAGGTCAAGGTTATTGACTTATATATTTACGGAGAAGATGTTTTGGACAGTGTGAAAGACCATCCTCATCTTGCTCAGGTAAAGGGTGATATCAGGAGCAGGCAACTTCTTGAGACCGAAATAAAGGGGTATGATACAGTCATCCACCTTGCCTGTATTTCAAATGATCCAAGTTATGAACTTGATCCTGATCTTGGCAAGTCAATCAATTACGATGCATTTGTCAATTTGGTTGATATTTCTAAAAAGTCAGATGTGACAAGATTTATTTATGCGTCAAGTTCCAGTGTGTATGGTATCAAAGATGACCAAGAAGTAACAGAAGACCTTCCCCTTGAGCCTTTGACTGATTATTCAAAGTACAAGGCCCTTTGTGAAAAGGTTCTTATGGATGCTGCCACTGATGACTTTATAGCGACTGTCATCCGCCCATCGACAGTGTGTGGATATTCGCCTCGTTTAAGGTTGGACCTGACCGTGAATATTCTCACAAATCATGCTATTAACAAAGGCGAGATTACAGTTTTTGGTGGAGAACAAAAAAGGCCCAATTTACATATTGAGGACATGACTGATTTATACTTATTCCTTTTGGAGCAGCCGATGCAAAAGATTCACAAAAAGATCTACAATGTGGGTTATGAAAATTACAAGGTTTCTGAAATTGCACAAAAAGTAAAGGACACACTTGGTGGGGATATCCCCATTGTGACTATTCCCTCAGATGATAACCGTTCTTATCATGTTTCATCTCAAAAAATTAAGGCTGAATTAGGATTTCAAGCAAAATATGGTATTGAAGAGGCAATCTGTGATCTCAAAAAAGCTTTTAATGAGGGGAAAATACCCGAACCAATGGCTGGAGTTCGGTATTCCAATATCAAAATGATGCAACAAATCAATCTGCAATAGTCTGGAAAAGAAATACTATGAAAGATTTCAAATAGCTTTAGCTGAAAATTGATAAGCAGATAAGACCGAAAGCAATTACAATGGGCGTTTACGACCTAAGCATATTAGGGGGCTCATACGTTTTTAAAATTGTAAAAATATGGTTTCAAGATCAAACATATGCCAAAGATTAAAAAAACAGGTGATACCAGTCCTAAATAAAAAAAAATAAAACAGGGTGAAGTTGTGAAGTTTGTGTGCAAATTACAGAGGAATTTATGAGTGTGCTACGACAAAAACAAATTGCTATGGGTTGAAACAATTATCAATGGATTGAAAATGGGTTGTTTTATGCTGTTTACGAAGTACTAAACATACCCTGAAAGATGAAAATATTATGACTACTAATACCGAACATATAATCAACAGTTTAGTAAATAAAGCAAAAGAACTCCGTAAGGATATTTTTAAAATTATTTGTAATGCGGGGGGCGGGCACACTCCTGCCAGTCTTTCAATTGTGGAGATATTGGTTTCCCTCTATGATCAGATTCTTAAAATTGATCCCTCTAACCCGGGAGATCCTGATCGAGACAGATTTATTTTGAGTAAGGGGCATGCCTCGGTGGCCCTTTATGCTATTCTTGCAGATAAAGGTTTTTTTTCAAAAGAAGAACTTTTAACTTATGGTAAAAAGGGAACAATCTTTGGAGGACACCCAGACATGCATAAGGTTTCGGGAGTGGAAGCATCAACTGGTTCCTTGGGGCACGGTTTAGCTTTTGGAGTGGGTATGGCTCTGGCCGCCAAACTTGATAAAAAGGATTTTAGGGTGTTCACGTTGTTGGGCGATGGCGAATGCCAGGAAGGCTCAGTCTGGGAAGCCGCTATGTTCGCGCCTCAGCAAAGGCTCGACAACCTGATTGCCATAATTGATTATAATAAACTCCAGGCAATGGACTGGCTGGATAACATTGTCTCTCTTGAACCTATGGCGGGAAAATGGAAAGCGTTCGGATGGGCTGTGCGGGAGGTTGCTGGCAATAGCCTTACACAGCTGATAGAGGTCTTTCAGCAGGTCCCGTTTGAACAGGGTAAACCGAGTGCTATTATTGCCCATACCACCAAGGGTAAAGGGATTTCTTTTATGGAAAAGGTCCCTATTTGGCATTACAGACAGCCTAATAAGCAGGAAATGATTCAGGCCCGCAACGAACTGGGTATAAGTGCTGAAACTGAGTAGATCCTTTGTCCGAAATATTTTCCAGTCTACATTTTTAACTTTTAACTTCCGGTACAGCCGGTTTGGGACGAACTATGAGGAATGCATATATAAAGAAACTTTACGAGCTAGCTGGGCAGGACAGCCGGATAATGGCTCTGGTCTCTGATAATGGCGCAATAGTTTATGATGAATTTCGGCGGGATTTTGCGGATAGATTCATAAACTTTGGTATTTCGGAGGCTAATATGATCGGAACTGCGGCTGGCTTGGCTGCATGCGGGAAGATTCCTTTTGCCTATACAATATCTAATTTTTTGACCATGCGAGCCTTTGAACAGGTCAGAAATGACGTTTGTCTTCAGAAAATGAATGTGAAACTGGTTGGGATTGGGGCTGGATTTATTTATAGCGATTTAGGGCCGACCCATCACTCGACAGAGGATATTGCTTTAATGCAGATACTTCCTGGGATGACTGTGCTCTCTCCGGCAGATCCTTTGGAATCATCCTACTGCACTGAAGCGGCACTTCAAATTGATGGACCAGTTTTCCTGAGGCTTGGTACGGGCGGAACCCCTGTCCTTTATTCAGAACCTTATGATTTCCAAGTAGGAAAGGGTGTTGTCTTAAGGGACGGAGATGATTTGACTATCTTTGCAACTGGAGCAATTGTGCAAGAGACTGTTACTGCTGTTGATCAGCTTAAAGAGAAAGGAATTTCTGCCAGACTAATAAATTTACACACAATTAAACCCATTGATATTGAGATTATCTGTAAAGCTGCTAAGGAGACAGGTGCCATCCTGACTGTGGAAGAACATTCCGTCCATGGTGGGTTGGGCAGTTCTGTGTCAGCCGTTCTCCATGAGGATTATTCCTCCTCTCCGGTCTGTTTTAAAAGGATGGGACTTCAGGACAAATTTTCGGTGGGGTACGGATCATACCAGGATATGAAGGAGATGAATGGTTTGTCTTCGAAAGATATTATAAATGAAGTACAAAATCTTGTTGACCATAAGGTGAATGATAAACACGTTCAAACGTGATTTAGTTAAATTGTATAGCTATATTTCATTTGCAGGACTTAGGTTGTAGTCCATCAATATTTATTACAAAATAGTGAGGGGATAAAAGATGAATATTAGATATCGTGATCTTAGTATCAATGATCCATTTATGAAACAGGAATTGCTTGAAGCTGTTGATAAAGTTTTCACCCATGGGAAAATAATCTTGGGGCCTGAAGTGACCGAATTTGAAAATTTGGTGGCAAAGTTTTGCCATACACAACATGCAGTGGGTGTAAGTTGTGGTACAGACGCTTTATATTTGTCATTGCGAGTTTTAGGAGTTGGCCCAGGGGATGAGGTAATTACAACACCTCTTTCATGGATTGCAACACTGAATGCAATATTCCTTACAGGAGCTACCCCGGTATTTGTTGATATTGGTAAAGACCTCAACATTAATCCTGATCTTATCCCTGATGCAATTACTTCAAAAACAAAAGCTATAGTACCAGTCCATTTTACTGGTAGAATATGCAAAATGGACAAGATTATGAATATTGCAAAAAAGAACAATGTTTTTGTGGTTGAAGATGCTTGTCAAGCTTATGGAGCAAAGCTTAATGGCATAATATCTGGAGCTTTCGGGGATCTTGGATGCTTTAGCATGAATGCAATGAAGGTTTTTTGCTCTTATGGAGAAGCCGGGGCAGTTGTTACAAATAGTAATGAGGCATATGAGAAGCTTTTATCCTATAGATACAACGGAACAATAAATAAAGAGGATTGCCACACTCCAGGGATTAACGCCAGAATTGATACCATTCAGGCTGCAATGATGAATATTAATTTGAAATATTTTGATGCGATAGTAGAACGATTGAGGCAGATTTCAAAATATTATAATGAAGAATTGAAGAATATTGTTGAATGCCCATTGGAGGACGAAAGCTTTCATACATATTATTCGTATACAATATTAATTAAAAAAAGAGAAAAATTAGTCGAATATTTACAAAGTAAAGGAGTAGAAACAAAAATACAACATCCTATACTTATGCCATATCATACTGCTTACAGGGATAAATACCCTATGTATGAATTGCCGGTTGCAGAAAAGTTGGTAGACCAGATACTTTGTATACCTAATCATAGTAAGTTGAGTGATGCAGAAATTGAATATGTGGTTAGCACTCTGAAAGGATTTTATCAATAATAATGAATAAAGAAGAGCAACGTGATCTGATAGCAAATATATTTGTTGCATTACCGAGAATACGTAAATTGCATAATTTAAACAATCCTTTGTTTAAATTATTGCATCGCGAAATAGAGTCGTATTTCACTAATAGGAGTTCGGAAAAAATTTTGATACATCCTTTTGAAAAAGTAATCTTTCCGAAGGTCAGTCTAGGAAATTTTGAGAGCGATGTATATCTTCACGCACCTGAAGAGTTTGTTATACGTTCGTTTTATGCGCGGAATGTTAACAACTATAAGATTTTTTTCGATATTGGTTCGAATGTCGGCTCTGATGCCCTATTTGCTGCTTCCCTGGGTTGGGAAGTGAATGCTTTTGAGCCGGATCCAGTGAATTACAATCTACTTCGAGAGAATATTAAGAAAAATGGATTCAACAACATACAAACGCATTGCAAAGCGCTCTCAGATACGGTGGGTGAAATAAATTTTGTACATGTAAAAGGCAATACAACAGCTTCTCATATAGCTAATGCAAGAGATTATTATGGGGAGGCGGAGTTTTTTTCTGTGACTGCTACCACTTTTGAAGAAATAGGTTTTTTCCCTGATTTGATAAAGATGAATATAGAAGGATATGAAAAGATAGTTATTCCAACCATCCCATTGTATCAGTGGCAAAAAACGGATGCATTTGTTGCGCTCCATGATAAAGATAATCGAAATACTATTTATGAACATTTTGTTAACAGTGGCATCCATCTTTTTTCTCAAAAGATTGGCTGGGAAAAGGTAAAGAAGGTTGATGATTTGTCTCTCGAAAAGGAAGGGTACATCTTTATAACTACCAAAAAGCATATGCCTTGGTAACAAGGCAAGTTAAAACATAATGAAAACTCAAGAAAAAATGTTAGAGCTAATCTGTAATATGTTTTTACTATTGATGGTGGGGGCTTTTATTTGATGATATCTATGAAAGTCTGCTTGAGAAAATAAGATTAAGAAAAAAATATAAGGGAGAACAAAATAATGAAATTAATCTTAATAGTCCCAAATTATCAATTAGCTAATGATGCAAAGCATATGTATTATGCTTATGCGCCTTACAATCTTTGCATTTTAGCTGCAATGGTAGAGGATATTTGCAAGGTTGAAATAATCGATGCTTATGGGAATAATTTTAGCGAATCTGAAATAGCATCAGCAATTGAAAAAAGTGCACCTGATGTAGTAGGCATAACTGTGTTAATGGATCAAATGGCCCAAACTGGACATAAAGTAGCAGAAATTACAAAAATAATTAGCCCCAACATTATAACTATACTTGGGGGGGTATATGCCACCATGAATCCCATGGTCGCTGTAAAAGACGTTAACCTTGATTATATCTGTGTTGGTGAAGGTGAATATGTTTTAAGGGGCCTTATGGAATTTTTTCAGAATAAAACCAAATCATTTCCACATAAAGGGCTCGTTTATAAGGAAAACGGGAAAATTGTTAACCAAGGACGATCTGATTTTATAAATGACCTGGATGCTTTACCTCACCCAGCCTATCATTTAATTGAATTTGATAAATACAGCAATCAGGTTTCCAGGGAAAATTCAGTAGATTCACCACGCACATTCCCATATGCAAGACTTTACACATCAAGGGGGTGTCCTTTTGCTTGTAGTTTTTGTCAAGTTGGCTCAATCTCCGGGAGAAAGTTCAGGTATCGAAGCGTAGAAAATACTATCGCAGAGATTAAATTATTAAAGGAGAGCTATGGTATAAAGTCATTCATTGTTTCAGATGATAATTTCTTTCTCAATCGTACACGAGTTGAGAGTATTTTAAAAGCAATGATTGAGCAAGGTCTGCTTATGCCTTGGTTATCAGAAGATACAGGTATAATGCACATGGATAAAAAGTTACTTGAACTTATGCATAAATCTGGCTGTGAATATATTGGTTGTGCTATTGAGACCGGTAACGACCGGATCATGAAGGATATTATTGGTGGAAAGCGTTTTACGAAAGAACACGCATTGGAAATGGTATCAATTGCAAAAAACCTTGGAATGTATGTAGCGGCAAATTTTATTATTGGATTTCCAACGGAAACTTGGGATGAAATTAGAGAGACAATACAATTTGCTGAATCGTTAAAGGCCGATTATACAAGGATATTTAATTTGGTACCGTTGAAAAATACAAAATTATGGGATATCTGCGTCAGGGAAAATTCTTTCATAGATGGTTATGACCATTTTAATTTGAATGCAAGCTGGAATAGTGGTCAGGTAAAATCAAGTGAATATTCATCAAATGATTTAACTATTTTAAGAACTTTTGAATGGGATAGAATAAATTTCAGCAGTTCTGAGAAACGCAAAAAGACCGCTAATAGGCTAGAGATAAGCAAAGAGGCACTTAATTGTATTCGTCAGAATACCAGAGAAAATATGTATGAGTCATTAAAAATATAGATAACTTGCATGAGTGTTTATCATGGGGAATTTTAACTGGTCGAATTTCAATGCCTGATATTTTTATCAAAATATCCGCAGAATCCAATCTTAAATTAATCGAAAAGAAAAGGAACAATATCTATGCAACCTAATTCGTCTGTTATGAATACAGATAATAAATTGATACTGGATGGGCATAAATTATTTTGGCACAAAGAGCGTCTTGATGCATGGCTACAGGGAGAGAGAATAGCCCCAATTACGATAGATATGGCTCTTACCAGGGCGTGCACATATAATTGTAGTTTTTGCTATGCAACTTTGCAGGATAATGATTCAAAAAAGATGACAAAAGACGTAATATTCCGTTTTTTAGATGATGCCGCAGATATTGGTGTAAAAGCAATTAGTTTTGTCAGTGATGGAGAGAGTACTGTTAGCAGACATTTATATGATGCAATTCTAAGAGGGAAATCAAACGGTCTTGATATGGCTTTAGGCACTAATGGGTATTTGTTGCAAGATGAAAGGTTGGAGGAAATTTTACCCTGCTTGACATATCTAAGATTTAATTTTTCGGCGCAGGACCCAGATAGGTACACTGAAATTATGGGATGCCCTGTGAGCAATTATTATAAGGTAGTTAACACTGTCAAAGAGTGCGTAAAAATAAAAAAAGCGAATAATCTTGATGTAACTATAGGCCTACAAATGGTCCTTATGCCTCAGGATGCCGATCAGATCGTTCCCATGGCTTGCTTAGGCAAAGAGTTGGGAGCTGATTATACAGTTATTAAGCATTGTAGCGATGATGAAGTAGGTAGTCTTGGTGTCGATTACGATAAGTATTATGATGATAATCTAATTAATGCATTGAAAGAGGCCGAAAGTTATTCAAATGAGAATTATTTGGTTAAGGCAAAGTGGAGCAAAATTTTAAGTGGTGGAAAGCGTAACTATAATAAATGTTATGGTAGTCCTTTTATTTTTCAAATTTCTGGATCAGGGCTTGTTGCTCCATGCGGAAAGCTTTTTAATAAAAAATTTCAAAAACATCACATTGGAAATATTGTAGATACGTCTTTTAAAAAACTTTGGGAGAGTGATATCTATTGGAAGAAGCACAATTTTCTCCATAGCTCAGCCTATGATCCACAGACAATGTGTGGTAATTTATGTTTGCAGCATAAAGTAAATGAAATACTATTTGAAATAAAAGAGAAAAACATTGAGATTCCAAATGTGATTGGTCCAGCTCCTATGCATGTAAATTTTATATGAATATTTTGTTAATCCAAAAATAGAAATTCTGGTCTTCAAGGTTAGGTAAAAGTAGAGATGTTTTGACATCTTAACGAGCTTTGATCAACTCGAAGTTAAAAGCCAATCAAAAAAGACCTTCAATGGGCAAAGGGCACGATTTACACCCATAGACAAAAACAACATAGATATCTGGTTCAGGCAGGTGGCATTTAATATAAAAAGAGGGTTTAGTTTTTCAATGGCTGAAAAGGGCCAGTTGTGGGCTCTTTTGAGGTAAAAATGTGTAGATAATGGTAAATTTTTGATAAAATACGTAATTTTTTAAGAACTTTGATCCAGATTCAAAAATAACAAAAAAAATAATTGAAACGAAGAATTAATCAAACTCTTACAATGATTAAAAATAAATATGCATATATCCGACGTCAGATTCAAGAGGTTTCAGACGGTGGTTTGTCAGTCCTTTATAGCAAGTTGAGAAAAGGTATTAATCTTCTCAATCCTCTCAGTATATTGGGGGTACTTTGTGCCATTCCTGTTGTATTTGTAATCCGCGCTATTAAATTTTTTTATTTTATTCGTTTTGGAACGATGACTAGCGCACGAATAGGCCATTTTGCAATCGATGCTTCCATAATGTTATCAGAAAGAGTGATGACTGAACAACTTTATGAAGACTGGTTTTGGCTTAACACACCAACCTGTAATGGTCAGTTAGAACGTATGGTTAGACGAGTTTTTTATGTCAGGTGGTGGGTTAGATATCTGTATTATGCGAACAAAATTATTCCCGGTGGGAGGTCACACGAAGTAGTAAAACCTGCAGGGTCTCTGGATACAAAAGGCTTTATAGAAAGGGCAAAGCATATAAATACTTCGTATCTTCCATTCAGTGCAGAAGAGGATAAGGAGGCAGAGGATTTTTTATTTAGGTTAGGCTGGAAACAAGGCGAGCGATTCGTTTGCCTCATGGCGCGGGATTCCCGTTATCTTGCAGAAGTATCTTCTCGAGATTCCTTCAGTTATCATAATTATCGTGATTCAGATATTGATACATATCATGCAGCTGCTTTGGAATTAGCGGAGCTAGGCTACTGGGTCTTTCGCATGGGCAAATACAGGTGGCATTCTTTTTGCTGCAAACACCCTCACGTTATTGATTATGCATTTAATGATAACAGGAGCGATCTGTTAGATGTTTGGCTTATGGCGAATTGTTATTTTTGTATATCTACAGGAACCGGCACAGATGAAATTGCAGGAAGTTATAGACGGCCTATTGTTTACGTTAATTTTCTGCCTTTTTCTCTTTTTCCTACTTGGCGTTATTGTATATCAACACCTAAACATCTAGTCTGGAAAAACACCGGCGAACCTCTATCCTTAAAAGAGCATTTAGAGCATAACTATGTTTCTTCATATAAATATGCGGAATTTGGAATTAATGTTGTTGACCTGTCTTCTGATGAAATTAAAGATGCGGTTATGGAAATGGAGAGACAATTGATTGGAGAAGGGACTGCGAATGTAAGAGATACTGAGCTTCAGCAAAAATTTTGGGATGTATTTAAAGCATGGCCAGAGTTTTCGAAGCTTCACGGTTTTATACACCCTGATACCCGTATGGGCGCCGCATACCTTAGTAATAATCCTGGTTTTTTACGAAGGAACTGCCCAACACCAAATGACCAAAACATTATTAAATCTGCTGAATGAGCTTATTGCGCTTTTTAAAGGGCAAATTAGTTATTGTATTATCAAATGAGGCTACCAGTTATCTTGATACTCATGCCGAACGGATGATTCAACAGGCCTTTGATAATATTGCTAAACAAACCACAGTTATTGTAATTGCCTATCGTTTTTTTACCATTGTGAATGCTGACTGCATATATGTTTTCAAAGATAGACAAGAGACCTTTGATTAACTCAGGGCAGCAATGCCCCGCTTATTACAAAATTGAAATTAAACATATGCAGAACCCAGAAATATTTTTATATAACCAATTAAAATCATTGAATATTAACTTCATTTATGCTATAAAAAAGCAATCAAAAAGCATAAACGGAGGGATGCCAAATGGGTTTTAAATCAGAGCAAAAAAATCTAACATTTTCCGATCTTGAAAAATCATCCACCACCAAGAAGAACCGAAGCAAGGAAACTCTGACAAATATGGAAAAGGCAATCAACTGGGATAAAATCGAGTCTTCTATTAACCGAAATAATTTGCAGCCCTTTTTATTTGATTGCCTTTCCTCTGGTTCTTTTTGTAAGAATTATACGTCCCTTCATTCAAATAAGATTCGGTCCCATACGAAATGATGTAATTGGACATTTTTCATTTGATACAGAATACTATTTATCTGAAAGAGAGGTTAATAAAACAAAAACTCTTGATCTGTTTTATTTCCAGTGCTCCGATTCACCAAATGAACAGTGGGAACTGATGGTGAAAAGGTTTTTCAGAATACATATACTGTTTAAATATATTCATAGGGCAAATAGGCTTATCCCTGGATGGGAGCCACATTTTGCGTGTTTGCAGAATACTGGTAGTAGAGATACAAAAAATCTTTTTATTAAAACACCCTGTCAAATCAGTTTTACAAATGAAGAAATTAAAAATGGGGAGGAATATCTACAGCAAGTAGGTTTGAAATCAGGGCAGAACTTTGTTTGTATGATTGCCCGGGATTCAGTATATAAAGAAAAATATTTAACCTTGAACAATAATAGGGATTGGTCATATCATAGTTACAGGAATTCTCATATTAGTAATTATATTGAAACAGCAGAAATGCTCACCAACCTAGATTATTTTGTTTTCAGAATTGGAAAGGGTGTAAATGGGCGACTCGAAACAAATAATAAGAGTATTGTTGATTATTCAAATAGTGAACATCGGAGTGATTTTCTGGATATTTACTTATCAGGAAACTGCTCCTTTTTCATAAATGGGGAGTCTGGCCTATGTTCTGTTCCAGAGGTTTTCAGGGTTCCAATTGTATTTGTCAACCTCGCTGCTATTGAGAGTGCTATGACTTGGCATTCAAATATTATTTCTATCCCAAAGAAATACTGGCTTATTGAACAAAAAAGATTCATGACTTTCAAAGAAATCTATACGTCTGGTGCCGGCAGGTTCTTACGAACAGAATATTATGAAAAACTGGGTATCGAACTGATAGAAAATACCCCGAATGAAATTCAGGAGGTAAGTATGGAAATGCACCAGAGACTCAATAATAACTGGGAGACAACTGAGGAGGATGTGGTATTGCAAAAACGTTTTTGGAATAATTTTCCTAAAAGTGAATTCCATGGAGAAATTTTGGCGAGAATAGGTGCTGATTTTTTAAGGCAAAACAGTGTACTACTTGATTAAATAATGGCGACATCATTCAAACAAGAGATAATATTATGAATATAGAACCTTTCACACAAATCAAATGTCTAATTTGTAATAACCCTATTAAGTCATTCATGTCTTTTGGCCAAATGCCTCTTGCCAATGGATTTCTTGCGCCTGATCAGTTTGCCGATGAGTATTTCTTTGAACTTTCAGTAGCTTCTTGTTCTCATTGCGGTATGTTTCAGCTTGTGGAACAGCCCGACCGTGAAATGATGTTCAATGAGCATTATGCTTTTTTCTCAGGAACTTCAAAGGGAATGGCGGTTCATTTCCAGCAGTTTGCAGAACATGTGAAAAAGGATTATCTTTTTTCTAAGGATCCTTTTGTTGTGGAAATGGGAAGTAATGATGGAATCATGCTAAGGCATTTTTCCAGCGATGGTATCCGCCATTTGGGTATTGAACCGTCAACTAATGTTGCTCAGGTGGCAATAGACAGTGGTATAAATACTATAAATACATTTTTTGACGAAGATTGTGCCCGTGAAATTGTAAAAAAATATGGACAGGCCGATGCATTTTTGGCC
>Ga0233437_1004258_pt1 | contig 17190 bp, 15 predicted proteins | sample SI_122_August201_FD_182714 | JGI IMG/M metagenome (GOLD analysis project Ga0233437, IMG submission 182714) | Seawater microbial communities from Saanich Inlet, British Columbia, Canada - SI_122_August2016_200_MG | ecosystem: Environmental > Aquatic > Marine > Inlet | place: Canada: British... | reverse complement strand
TCAAAACCCCTGATTTCAGTTTCACTGCAATTGTTTCTCTACGACCCTGCGAACAAAATTGTGAAAAAATTTGCTGCTATCTGGTTGAATTCCTGTTCATCTTTAATCATTTTTGGTGTGCTCATTACATATTATCCTCCTTTCGTTTAATGTTGTTCAACGCCACTGCCATGGCATTCCGAACCCATTCCCCCATGCTGATTAGACGTTGGTCAGTTATCTTTTTAATTTGCGCGTGTTGATCCGGTGCAATAGATATTGTTAATGATTTTGTAAAAATGACTTGCTTCATGATCTGGCCTCCGTCTTAATTTTGAATTACAAGGATGGGTACTTATCCCGGTATTTGTTTGCTACTGACACTTGGTAATGAAGTGACCGGTTTGAAAATTCAAATGAAAAGGGGCGATCCCCTTAGTTGAGATTGCCCCCTTGCTTTTCAACACAAATATGAACGGTTTAAATATCTAAACCGTTTTGTTTCGGTATTGGAATCCCGACCACTTTTTTAATTTCCGTTTTCCATTTGATCATTGGAGTATTTTTGTAACGACCGTAAATTGATTTAATAATACTGTCCGTCTGCCTGCGCCTGATTATTTCAATCGCTTGACGCAAAACCAAATTCGAAACCTTCCCAAACCTTCCCAGGTGGTTCAACGTGCCTATCCATATCGAATGGGTTACATATGGCAACAGGTCACCTATAAGGATATCTATGTTCGCCGAATCAAGCATGGGCTCTACGCTGACTGATGTCCTGAAGTCAGCCTTGTAAGCATATTCCAATCATTGCTTTCTTTCCTCAAAATAGGGTGCATTCGGTTCCCAGAAGGACAGGACCTGATCATCACAGGCGTCAATCGAAAAACGTAACAGAATCCTTTTCCTATAGGGCCTAAACATTTCACAAAACCTCTTAATACATTCCAAGTGTGGTTTACTGACCACCAGCATCTTATTGCCAACAACAAGCAAGCATTTCAGGACATTCAAACAGACATTAAGATTATTGGGTGTAATACCGTGAGAAGAGGGGAACATGACCTGCCCATCGTATTTTTTATAAATCCGATCGACATCTTTAGGTCGAATTCGCTCTTGTGGCCATTGATCAACTGCGACCTGTTTGAACCGGATGGCCATTGCCTTGGCATAACAATAACGGCAATCATGTGAGCAACCGGTACAGCAGTTGACCGTTTTTGCAGCCCATTCCCTGGTTCTATGATTTTTGGACTTACTGTTATTTATTTTAATTTCTTAACTTCTCCTTGATTTTATAGGTAAAAAGGGCCAACCACCACAATGAGGATTGACCCGTCTAAAACGCCCTGATGAACTGCTTTTCAACTTTTAAAGATTTCGTATCAGGCCAGACTGATGTGTGAAAAGTTTAAAAGTTCAAATTTCTTCAACCTCACCGGTTAATGGGTTGACAACAGATACCGATTTGCCTTCATAGACCGGATCCTGGATTGTTTCAGGGTCTGGCAATTTGATGGCTTTGCTCAATGCCATCGTTACTATGTAATAGCCATAAAATCGGCTCTTCTGTGGCTTAGCGCGTTCCAGCACCCCCATTCCAAGTAGCGCCACGAGATCGTTATTCACCGTGGATAAAGGATAATTTCCACCGTTTTTATTGATCATCTCAAAAACTTTTTCACGAGATGCCCAGTGCTGGGAGCCACGAGAAATGATAGCAAGTTTTTCGACGTCACCACCATTATCTGTGACCAAGTTGCCCATTTTGCCCAGGTTAATGGTTTTTACTTCCTCGAAGACCTTTTGCTGTCGGTCGGTAAAATGCGTATGGCCGGTCATGAGGATGCCGTCCAGTTGCAGGCGGGCAAGGTAATAATCGACCTTCGTAGCAACTATTGGGTCTTTGAGCGACTTTTCGGAAGCCTTTTCGATCCCAACGTCGGTGAGCCAGCGACTGACTTCTTGCTCATCCGTGCCGTATAGGCAGGCGCCCCACTCTGCCAACCGAAGCGGTGGTGGTTGGTTGATAATGGCGCAAACGGAGATCACTTTTTTTAAAGTCTCGAATTTTTCCTTCACATCATCACCACCATCACTTTTAATCATCGCATTCCGGAGCTGATCTTCATAGGGTATGGTCACTGGCCTTGGCGTTAGCCGGTGGAATGACTTTCGAATTTTAAACAGTGGTGACTGCCCAAGGTCGTATTTTTCGATAGATTCAGGACTATTCTGGCCTGTAGCGGATCGCCCCAAACTGATCGGGATTTTTAGAATTGAAGGGTGGCAAAGGCCTTCACCTGGTTTGCCGCTATCAATTCCAATAGCAGACAGTTGCATCTCCGTCCGATATTCGGAAAGGCCAACTTCATATCTCCCTTTTTCCAGCTCTTGACGTAACGTGTGGCCACATGTCAAAAGCTGTTCAAGATCGCAATGAGCTTTGCGGAACCCATTCACTTTTGGGCATATGATAGATTTGCCAATTAGCTCTTTCCCTTTATTAATATAGAGATAAGCTGGCTTAAACTCCTGAAACTCAATGATTGAATCTCCAGGGGCCATTTTTTTGCAATGCTCAAGCAACTGAACAGCCACTCGGGGATCTTCCGATACGAGCATTGCTGAAATCGGATACCCCAATCGGGAAGAGAGCATGGCAGTATGAACAAGGGCTGCCGCCTGTAGGTTTTTAGGATCAACGCCATTTGATAGTAAATGGCCGGCGATCTTATACTGTATTGGCTGGCATTCACCGTCAGGCCGGGTGATTGAAAGTTCGATAAATTCAATTAATGGCTTATTATTTCCCAGGCCAGTCATCAATTGATGCGAATTATCCACGACGGTTGATGTTTTGTGTGCGGCGACTGTACCGGGGATGCGATCGTCCTGCAGTTCTTCGTCTTTTCGATCGATTGGGTCGAGTTTTTGTTTTTTTTCCATGATGAGAATACCTTCCTTAAAGTTTGTTTGTCAAAATAGGCCGATCCGGAAGTCGGATCGGCCCACCATATAGCTGCTCTGAGAGTTCTCATTTAGTCCCTCAATTTGACCACCCCCTTGGTTCAGAGCAAGGTGTTGAAATAGCAAAGTATTCCGTCTGGGAGCCACACTCGTCGCTATATTCTTCTTCGGAATTCACTTCAGTATTCAATTTGATATCGTTCCAGAACCGCATACCGCCTCTATTGGACTGCGAGTAGCCCTTCTGGCGCATGAGGTTCCCCAATATTTTTTTGCCCACAACATCCTGACAGGCGTTGTCTGCCCACTTTTTGTAAGCATCGTATAACACGCCCAATGCTGTTTTTTCACTTGTCTGTAACGAACACCGATCGTTTAAGAATTCGGCAACGATGTCCATTTCAGCGCGATAGGCGGCAGTGGCATTGGCAATAGAATTGGGCACGTTCAATCCTTGCTCCTGCCACTCGCGGCAACCTCTTATCGCCCAGGTCAGTATGCCGGGAAGCTCACCCCGAAGTTTGTTGGGCAGATCTCGGTCGATCGCCTCGGACGGTATCGTAACGTCGAATGGGATGAGATGAATACGGCGCCAGATGCCATGATCAACCCCTTGAATGTCTGGCTTGTGATTAGCGGCAATGAACAGCTTGAATTCCGGGTTGTACTCGAAAAATTCGTTGTAAAGAAACCTGGCTGTCACCTGATCGCCACCGGTCAACTGCTTGATCAGCGCTTCGTCCAGTTTTTTACCCATGCCGATTTCTACCGCAGACACAAACCGAGCGCCGTTTAGACGCGCCAAATCATTTCTAATAGGTGATCCGTTCGAACCCAGCAAAGAGGCCGTTGTCGTGTGCATGGCGTATCCGGCCAGGAGTTCACGGTAGATTTTCAATATCGTCGATTTCCCGTTGGCCCCTGATCCGTAAAACACGAACATGCATTGTTCGCTGATCAGTCCGGTCATCCCGTATCCGAGAACCCGCTTTAGGAATCCAATTTTATCCTCGTCACCATCCATGATTCTTGCGATGATACATTCCCAAAGTGGACAGACGGCATCCGGGTCGTAATCGACTGGCAGCATCTTTGTGATCAGGTCATTAGGATCATGGGGTTTGAGTTCTCCAGTCCGAAGGTCAAGCGTGCCATTTTGGCAGTTCAGCAACCAGGGGTCTCTATCCAACTGCCCAACAGGCAAAGAGATGCCGGGGAGCCATCTGGCAAGATCGATCATTGCCCGTATTGGGCCTTTTGATGATGACTTCTTGGCATGCTTTTTCAGCTCATCCCGCGTTTTAGACGAAAGGTTTTCGTCTTTTGCCTCTTCGAAAATGCAACGGGCGACCTCGAAAGCCATACGGTGCGTTCTGCCTCCGGAGTCGGGAACCCAACGTCCTATTCGATAGACATACCAGCGTTTGGTGTCCGGGCAGTAGCGAATTTCACGGCCGTATTTTTCAATCAGCCGTTCGGCATTGCCCAGATCTGTGCATGGTTTTGGCTTGGGGGTGCTGTCTAACGCCTGCTTGCCAGCACTACCCTCCGAACCGTCGACCTTTTTTCCCTGCTGTTCATTCTTCGTAACCATTTTCACTCCTCCTGAAAAAATGGAGTCCATTGGGGACCCTCCAAAAAAAAAGATTAATAGAAAATAATTTGTCCCATCAGTCCCTTTGTCCCTAACAGGGCCTGGTGACCATCTCGCCGACTACAATGTAGGTGCGGCATAAAAAAACCGGCACGGAGAATCCCCGGCCGGCAATGCAATAATGATGTCAAAAACTTGTAATCTTTAGATTTTGTTTAATTTTCCTGTAGGTACACTGGCAGTTTCGCCGTACCTCCTCTTCCTTTCAGCCCATGAAGCTTGCCATCCCGTTCAAATGCATGCCAAACCTGTTGGGAGGACCCCATCTTGTTTCGCAACTCGGGAAGCATCTCTATCAGAAAGGCATCTCTAAACATTTCGCCTTCAGAGTATACGCCACGGTGCTTGTCGGGTGCATCACTGAGCAAATCGAGCAACATATGCACAGTTCTTGCCCTCTCAGGCACCCAGGCATCTTCTTGGATTGCCTTTTTCCGCTTCAGATATTCGATGAAAGCGGCGGGTACAGTCCCATAACGTTTGAATTTGCGCCGCTGATTTGAACTCATAGCCTCTGCGCAAGAAACGGCCAATGCATCGTTTTTGAAATGACCGACTCCACAACCACGCACTCCACAATTGATAAAATCATTGATTATCTTTGACATTACACTCTCCATTCTGGAAGTTTTGAATCATCTGGATTTTCGTAATCTACTCATCCTGTTTGATTAGATCCTGCAGGGCCACCCAATGTGGTAGGCAGGGCTATGTTTTAATACAGTTCCCGGCTCCTCCTTTCGTTGTTGGCGGCCATTCTATACGTCATCAATATTCTTTTAGGCCCTCTCTCTCGGTTCAGTTCTTCATTGTTTGGTGCTTCCAATCGGAATTGGTGTTGATTTTCCGGGACTCCATGAACTGGACGATATCAGCAAGGCTGTATCTCACGGACCTCCCGATCTTTATATACGGAATTCCCATGCCTTTTGACCGCTCGTTTCGAAGCGTCTGGACAGATCGTCCCGTTATCGATGCAACATATCGCTCGTCTACATATCGGAGATTCAAACTGTTACCTCCTACAGGTTTGTTCCGACACACGGGTGCCGGGCGTTACAATGATAATATAAAACTAATCGATATAGGGATCTGCGAGAATGCGGATCGATTTAGGATGCCCTTTCGGGATATTGTGCGGGATTTGTGAGGTTCCCACGATCAGGAATCGATATAGGGATCTGCGGGGATGCGGATCAATCTATGATGCCCTTTCGGGATATTATGTAGGATTTGTTTGGACGAAAAGTCCGATATGGTTGAAAAATCTAAGTGATATTTGGACGAAAAGTCCGATATGGTTGAGCAATCTAAGTAATATATATGTAAGATCTTGAATATGATGACTGTGTTAACTTTGCCGGCTCCCCTCCTTTCTTGTGCATGGTATCTCTATGCACAACTTGAATTATATTCGAAATAATAGGACTCTGAATTACCTTTGTCAATCTGCAGCTCCTTTTTTTGTAGAGAACAAATAAACTGTCCGGTTTTGTAGCACATTATGTGTCCGGTTTATGAAGATCACCAAGGAGGCGACTAAATGAATCGGACGCAATGGCTACAGGAGACTCGGATGATGCGATTTGAGGAGGCCTATTTTGGTTGGAGTGAGAGTCGTTTGACCCAGGAGGAGGCAGCGCGTTTGTTGGGAGTGCATGAAAGGACGTTTCAACGCTACATCAACCGTTACCATGAAGAGGGGTTGGAGGGTTTGCTGGATAAGAGGCTGCCGCAGCTATAGCTGTTCAATACCAATCTCACTCTTTTTTTTGTCGTTATTTTTTTCAATGCCCGCTGTGACGAGATCTCCGGCCAAATTCGAAGCCTCCCTAAGCGCTTCATCTCTGAGATGCGCATACCGTTGGGTCATTCTCGGATCCTTGTGAGTCAATAATTTCTGTAGGGTAAACAGGTCGACTTTTCCGGAGCTTGCGAGCATAGACGCATAGGTATGGCGTAATCCATGTAAAGGACGAAAATCTTTTGGCAACCCTGCATTTTTTTTAATTCTGTTTACCGGCTTGCGAATTGTAACCCTTTTTTTTCCATCCTTTCCAGGAAAAACATAGGGGCTATCAGTTTTGGGATGATTTGATAATATTTCTCTCGCGGCATCATTTAACGGAATTTTTTGATCCGGCCCCCCCTTGGGATTAATCAATGAAATAAATCCTCGATTATAATTTATATCTTCCCATTTGAGTTTGAACATTTCACCTCGCCTCACACCGGTGAACAGGGTCAATTTCATCATATTTTTTGCATGGATATTTTCATCTTTTTCGATGGCATCAAGGAGTTTTTCCAATTCATCCGGTGTAAGATCTTCTGTCTTTTCGTTATGCACCTCCGGTTTCTCGATATGAAAGGGTATGCCCGCACAGAGATTCCTCTTAACGCCATAATTTACGATCCACCCCAATAGATTCAGAATGTGTTTGACCGTTTGGGGGGCCAGTTTCTTTTTGAGTGTGTTATTGAGTTTATCTATATCAGTCAGAAGCAACTCTTGCGGTTCTTTATTGCCAAAATGAGGTTTAATGTAATTTTTATATCGACCGGCGTCTGTGATTAGCGATTTATTTTCAGGGCGAGAATCTTTATACGATTCCCATAATTGGCCAATGGTATACGCTTTCTTTTGTTCTTTTTGTTGCCGAATCTCTTTTCGGGAAAGACGTTTACCTTCAATTCTATCAGCTCGTATCCCTGCAGCCCTTGCCGGTGTCATATCATCAGCATGTTGACGTCCCGCTTTCTCTTCAATGGTTTTGCCATCCTTTTTAAATACGATATAATAGACCTTTTCAGATCCCTTCCCACCGATCCGTTTAGTTTCCCGGTAATACACACCCGGATAGTTGGTTTTGATTCTCTTCGGCATATCGATACCCCGTATCGTTGAATATAGTTATCAAACAGTCTGTTTTCGAAGAATATATTATCAGGGGGGATCTGGATGGTCAAGAATTTTTCCAACCTTATTTCCAACCTTTGGGTTGTATTTGGAAGGAACTCGTGGTAAATTGGAGTAAGTATGGTTTGGATAAAGGTGCTTATAATAGGGTGTTGTAGGGATTCGGGGGAAATTCAAATAAACCAGAGTAAAAGGCGATGCCCGGCCTCTCACGCCGGTAACGCGGGTTCGAGTCCCGCTGGGACCACCATTAGTAAATTTAAGGACTTAGGTGATATTATCTAAGTCCTTTTTTGTTTGCAAAGGGGGCAAGTCCATTCTTGACTTCCATCCTCGTCGATGATTCCAATTATGCTATGGCACGCCCGCTAAGAATAGAATATCCTGATGCATGGTACCATGTTATGAACCGTGGAAGACGCGGTGAGCATATATTTTCGGATGATCAGGACTATATTCTGTCCCTGATTTCAAAGAATCGAAAAGATTGATAAAGATAGAACGGTCAGAAGCGTTTTTGAGCGTATGAGAAGGCGATTAAATGAAGATATAGATTTGGCCCGCAGAATGGAAAAGCTGCAAGATTCAATTAAAAAAGGTCAAGAATGGACCCCATTTCTATTAAGCATTCGAACATTCCATCCATCACAGTGAAACGACCCGGCAGTGCAACTGAGCGATCACTGAGGGGCTCTCATGATAAAACTCAACCAAGAGAGCCCGGCGAACGTGTCACCCGATATAAATATGGAAGGGGCCGGTTTGCGCGGCGCTATCTTTTACCGGCCGCTCAAACCGGTTTTTTTCTGATATACGCCTATTTCGGAACATCACTCATGGAAATACCCAGAGCGTTGGCGACACCTTCTCCATAGGCCGGATCGGCCTTTAAGCAGTTGCCGATATGTCGGATCTTGATCTCTTTGGGGGCATCGCCCATTGCCCGGGCCGTATTTTCACAGAGCGCCTTTTGCTGTTCGGGGTTCATCAAACGGAACAGATTACCGGGCTGGGAGTAATAGTCGTCATTGTCCTCGCGGTGGTTCCAGTGGTCGGCCGCACCTTCGAGGTTCAGGGGTGGTTCTCGGAAATCGGGCTGCTCCTGCCATTCGCCGTAACTGTTGGGCTCGTAGCCGAGGGTCCCGCCATAATTTCCATCCACCCGCATGGCGCCGTCGCGATGGTACCCGTGGACCGGACAGCGGGCCTGGTTGACCGGGATCAGGTGATGGTTGACCCCTAGACGATAACGCTGGGCATCACCGTAGGAAAAGAGCCGGCCCTGGAGCATCTTATCGGGCGAAAAACCGATGCCGGGAACGATATTGGCCGGATTAAACGCAGACTGCTCGACTTCGGCGAAATAGTTTTCCGGGTTTTTGTTTAATTCGAGCACCCCTACGTCAATGAGCGGGTAATCCGTGTGGGGCCAGACCTTGGTTAGGTCAAAGGGGTTGAAGGGGCAGTTTGACGCATCCTTTTCCGGCATCACCTGGATTTTTAAGTCCCATTTGGGAAAATCGCCTTTTCCGATACTTTCGAACAGATCACGCTGGTGGCTCTCCCGATCCTTTGCGACGATGGCCTCGGCCTCTGCGTCTGTAAGGTTTTTAATGCCCTGCTGGGTTTTGAAATGAAACTTGACCCAGACGCGTTCGTTTTCCGCATTGATGAGGCTGAAAGTGTGGCTGCCGTAAGCGTTCATGTGGCGATAGGAGCACGGGATGCCCCGTTCGCTCATGGTGATCGTGACCTGGTGCAGGGACTCGGGCAGCGATGTCCAGAAGTCCCAGTTATTGCGGGCGCTTCGCATATTGGTCTTGGGATCCCGCTTGACGGCGTGATTAAGATCCGGAAACTTGAGCGGATCTTTTAAAAAGAACACGGGTGTGTTGTTGCCCACCAGGTCCCAGTTGCCCTCTTCGGTGTAGAATTTCATGGCGACCCCTCTAATGTCGCGCTCGGCATCCGCTGCCCCGCGTTCGCCGGCTACCGTGGAAAAACGGAGGAAAAAGTCGGTCTTTTTTCCAACTTCTGAGAAGATCTTTGCTTTGGTGGATTGGGTGATGTCGTGTGTGACGGTAAAGGTGCCGTAGGCGCCGGAACCCTTGGCATGCATACGGCGTTCGGGGATCACCTCGCGGTCGAAGTGAGCAAGTTTTTCCAGGAACCATGCATCCTGGAGAAGCATCGGACCCCGCGGTCCAGCGGTCATGGCGTTCTGGTTATCGGGCACAGGTGCACCGACGTTGTTGGTGAGTTTCTTGTCTTCTGCCATTTGAGACCTCCTTCTTTTTCAGTAGTATTATTACCGGGGGTGTTAAAGAAATTTTTTAAGTTTCAGAATAAACGCAATCACCTAAAACAGACTCCACCTCCTTTCTGTAACCTGTGGCAACGGATCCTCTGTCGATTTTTTTAGGGTATATTTTCCATTTGAGAACTCGATAGCTCTCCTCTGCAAACACTATCGTCGCTCTTTATTGCTACTTTGTGGCATATAAATTTAAATACCATGTGGTAATAGCTTGCAATTAAAGTGCAAAAAAAATGCATCACCCGCTGCCGCCTCGACAGGTCGGGCAGATGCCGAAAAAATCCACACGATGGGTTATGATTTCAAAATCGGTTTCCTGGGCAACTTCTTCGGTGAGGTCTCTCAGGTTCGATAGATCCGGGTCGATGATCTTGTTGCACTTGACGCAGATCACATGCGGATGAGGAAAAGGTCTGTTGCCGTCATAGCGGTTGCTTCCATCTGGAAACCCCAGTTCCAAGACTTCACCAAGTTCTTTTATCATCATGACATTGCGATATACGGTTGTCAAACTCATGGTCGGATATCTTTTTTTTAACTGATCATATATTTTTTCAACACTGGGATGTCCCTGGCTGTTGGCCAGGATTTCCACAATGGCCATCCGCTGCGGGGTGATTTTATAACTATTTTTCCTCAGTTTCGCAATTATGCTGTTGTATCTATCTTTCGGATCAGCCATCTAAGGTTCCGGTTTCTTTGAAATCGTGATCTAAATGTAAATGGTAATGGCTTGCAATTAGCACCAAAAACAGGCCCTGTCAAGAACATCCTTTCATTACGCCGGATGCAAACATTTCAAGGAGCATGCGTCATTTAAACGGAGTTTACACTCAGGCGTTACAATAGCCGCCACAAATGCGATGGGCAGCTTTTTCGGGGGTGTTACAAGTCCATCCTCCTATATACAGACAGTTATCTGTTGCAGGCGGATCGATATATCCATAGAAATCCTTTGTCAGCCGGAAGCGTATGAGAAGGCGGTTAAATAAAGATATAGATTTGGCCCGCAGAATGGAAAAGCTGCAAGATTCAATTAAAAAAAGTAAAGATGGACTTAACCCCATTTTGAAGCGTCTGCTTTTGTCAGGATGTGACTCAATACTCCTCATGGTGGTCGCGATATCTTGCCTGTGTTGTCTTGTCTGGTGACAGATCGTTTTCGATATGTTACAATTGCTTCCATTCATGATACAATAACGTATCAGGACTTGGAACGTAATAAAAAAATCGAAAAACAGATATTTTTGGTGCTGTTGTGCCTACAAATCAAAATTATTTTTGCCGGGAACGGTTACAAAAATCGTAACCGGGAGTCATTCGTGAAGTTGACCTACATTTATCCTCCTTTATTCACTCCTTACTACCCCATTGCAACCCGAATGATCACGGGAAATCTTCGGCGGAATGAAAAGCTGGATGTCACATTCAGCAAGATTCCAGTTAGAGCGTACAAGTCTGGAAGCTACAAAACCGTGTATGACCGGGTCGTTTCCAAAGGGAAAGACATGTTCTCCCCTGCGGCCGGGGTATACATGTCCCAGAAATTCATCAGCAGCAACCTATACTATGTGATGATGACCCGGGGCTATTTCAACGATGACATTTTTGAGGATGTTCGCAATGAGTATGTCATGGTCACCTGCATCAACTTCTGCGACCTGCTTATCGTGAAGGACCTCCTCGACAACGGGAACCGCGTGGTCCTGGGCGGGCCGCTTTTAAACATCAAGATGTCTCCCGGATTCATACGCGAGTTTCTCTCCAAAATGGGCACAACCAGTCATTCCCTGAACAAGAATCTGATCATCATTTCAGGCGATATCGATCTTAATACGGATCTGCATCAATATATTCAAGCGTGGAAGGACGATGTCATCGAGGACACCGATTACACAACCATCTACGATTGCAGGGAAGATTTTCTGCAGGACATGTTCGACCACTCACCCTCCACCATCGTCCACGTTGGATTCAACAACCGGTGCTGGTACGGAAAGTGCAAATTTTGCACATACAAAGGACTGCCCGTCATGGATTTCCTGTCGGGCGCCGAGGAAGACAGAATCGTCGATTATTTCCAAACCATCAAACGGGAATTCGGAGCAAAGGAGCTTAGGTTCATTGATTCCTATTTTTCCATACAGAATGAAAGCGTCCACTATATCCTCGATCAGATTAAACAGTACCGGATCGCCGTTTTTGCGGGCATTCTCCTCATGAAAAAGAAGGATCATATAAAATTCCTGAATCAGTATGTGAATACCATTCTGCTCGGTCTGGAAACTGCGTCGGATTTCGCCCTGAAGAACATTAAGAAGGGATACACATGGGATGATATCCAGAAAGCCGTAGACCAGATGATCAGGCATATGGACAGAAATATCTTTCTTGAAATCTCCACAATCCTGGATTTACCCTTTCGCGATGAAGAGGACGTAAAAACCAATTATCAAAGGGTTCTGGACATAAAAGAAAGGCTGGAAGACGCAGGTTTCAGGGTTGGAATTCACATGAACATCCTGAGTCTGTTTCCAAACCTCGACCTCCTGACACGGAAGCCCAGTTATTTCGGAATATCAGATAGAAAAGAAGACATGAAACATTCGACCGGAAAGAATTATCTCATCCACCTCCTCAAACAGGCTGGAATGGACGCGCCCTTGCTGCTGCCCTCGGGGGAACTTATTGCAGACAGAGAAAATCCCGCGGGTCTGGATTATGGATTCTTAAGCTCGGATCTTCCCGTAATGCGATATGACGTGCAAGGAAATATACTGCCCTCAGATTTAAATCTCATGGATGAAGGGGTCATTAAAAGGATTCTGAAAAGGAAAAGCAAGCGTATGCAATAAATTGGTATTCCAAATCTGCAATTGGCTCTTAGCGATTAAACATATAAATCCAGAGCTGATAGCCTTGCTTGATTTCTTCCAATAGAATTTTTGTGTTTTCAAGTTCAAGCAGCCAAAGTATGTGAGACTTTTTCTCTGGCTGCTGGTGGAGATTTTGTGGTGGCCACCTTTTTAAAAACCACCCTTGAACAAGATAGGGTTCTGTTGAAAAATGCGATTCGTCAAGAGTAAATATCTCACTATGTTAGAATTGATAAGCAAATGGCTTAATGTCTACCAAGAAGAGACCGGGTTGTTTCTATGGTGTACCCTTATCTTTTTTCTCATCAGTAGCTCAAGCATCCTTTTTACTAATTTTGTCGAGACAGCATTTCTCAAACGGTACGGTGTTGAGTATCTGCCTATCGCTATGGTGGCCAACTCCATAGCAGGTTTTATCATTATGGGGTTCGTGACCGGGCTTATGACCAGATTCCCGGGGATTCGCCTTTTAGCATACATGTTTGTGTTTTGCGGAGGCACGGTAGCAGGGCTCCGTTTCGTTATCCCTCTCGGCATTGATATCCTTTACCCCGTGCTCTTTGTCTTGAAGGCCCAATATGGGGCTTTGCTCGCGCTCCTTTTCTGGAACGTGGCCAATGACCTTTTTAACACGAGACAGTCCAAACGCCTATTCCCCCTCATTACGGCAGGCGGAGGTATTGGGGGCATCATCGGAAGTTTCGGAACACCCTTTTTGGCCAAGGCCATTAACCTGGATAACCTGATGCTGGCCTATTTGTGTGCCACCATTATAGGCGCCATGGCGGCTAAGAGGATGGGCACTCTCTTCCCTGCCCTGATTTCACCTGAAAAAGATGGAAAGAAGAAGAAAGCACGTTCCTCCATGATTGGAGAGTTTAAGAAGATTATACCTCTTATCAAGGAGTCCCAGCTTGTAAAGATCCTTATTCTATTGAACTTCTTGCCCAATATTGTCCTACCTATCATGAATTATCAGTTCAACATTTCCATTGATCAGCAATTCGCCACCGAATCTGGGATGCTTGGATTTTTCGGGACCTTTCGGGGCGTATTGAACATTATTAATCTGATTATTCTTCTATTTGTGGGCAAGCTATATTCACGATGGGGGCTTCCCGTTGCCCTGATGTTTCACCCTATTAATTATATGATTGCATTTGCAGCTTTATTACTTCGGTTCGATATCTTCTCAGCCATGTATGCCAGAATATCCACGAGGGTTTTAATGACCACCATTAATAATCCTGCCAGAGCTATCCTCGTTGGCATGGTGCCGGCGACTTACCGCCCTTTGATAAGATTTTTCCTGAGGGGACAGGTTGTGCGGATTGCTTTATTGCTATCAGCGGGCATTATCATTCTTTCTGAGAAATTCATGCATCCCAGGTATCTTTCCATTGTGGCGTTCTTTTTTGTGGGGAGCTGGATTGTTACGACATTTATTCTCAAAAGAAACTATTCAAAGATCCTCCTCGACCTCATATCAAAAAACAGCTTACTCAAAGTCATTTGAGGAAGAGGACGTAAATCATATCTTTCTGGATAATTAGATGCAGTCCCAGCTTGTGGAGGCCTTTCTATCCTCCCAAGGGAATACCTGTCTCTGGTATGCCAACCTGATTAAATCTCAGGGTATAGAGCATCTATATGCCCATATCCTCTCCGTCATCAATGAACAGTTTGATAAAACCAGAATCGAGTTGCTCTCCTTGAATCTAAGGACGCGGGTAAAGAGAATATCCCAATATTTCAGGACTTGGTGGACCCGAAAAAATCGATTTGACAATAGCCGTGGCTAATGCTGCGGCCGGGCTTCCTTATGACATCTCATCCAATTCTTTAACCATGGTTTATGAAGATCTCGAGAACCCTGAAATCATGGCCCATGCCGTTATCGGACTGTACGGTGATGATCCAAAAACCTATAAGGGGGTGATCGATGGGTACAGCATTATGAGAAAAAATGATCGAGAATCTTGATTCGGTTCAAAAAAAATCGGTATGACTTCAGGTATGCCAGGTCGCCACATCGTATGGCATTATTCAACTCCGGGTTAAGGAGATTCATAAAAACATGCGGTGGATCTTCAACAATATCTTTTTCCCATTGATTAACGTCCTTTTTAGCAATCATATCCTTTATCCCCTTTAACATCTCAGGAAGATGGGGAGAATTCCTTCTAATCATATCAGGAAATTGACTAAACCATGAGCGCCCGGGAATGGTATCTGTTAGATACGGCTCTAATTCAGAAGACTCACCTGTATTGGTGGAGGCTATTTTGGAAAGCCCTGGCATGCTTCTTTCCAACAGTGCTCTATATAAGGAGTGATCTAATCTAAATTTAATGGGTATTGAGAGGACTTTTTGTAGAAACCCATGATCGCAAAAGGGAAAGATAACAGCCCCTTTTGTGCCAAAGATAAATCTAGGCATGGGGCTGATTCCTCTCCGGGTGCGATTCAGCAGGAAAAACATCGTGACAAAATCTTCTTCTTGAATATCATAGATTTCTCCGGAGATGTCTTCCATCAAACGATCAGAAAACCCATCCAGCAGATCTGGATGAATCACAGATTTCCATCTCTCAATGCCTCTTGTATAGGTATTAAAGCCGTTGATGTATCGGGAATGGAGGGATACAACAGCCGCTTCCTTGTCATTTTTGTTCATGCATTTTTGAAGTTCAGGATCAACATAGAGCCCCCTTAAAAGGATATCTCCAAGCAAACCGTCACAGAAGATGTAATCATCCCACGGTAACTTTTGAGCTAATGTGAAAGCCCAATCGTGAAGCCATGTCGTATAATCCAGCATACTGGCCCGTAAATCCAGGTTTTGGATACTTCGATATTGTGGAGATACAAACTGGTTTTTTACACCGATACGTTGGGCCACTACTTTTGCTATCTTCTTTTCGGAGATGAGACGTTTTTTAAATCTCGTTTTTTGTTGCGATGTATAGGTCATGGCCATATTCTGTAGATTCGAGAAAATGGAGATAAGTAATCTACTGTCCCAACCACCGCTCAGTAGGCCTGCCACCGGTTTCTTGGTTAGAGAGGAGTAACTACCACACTTCAGCATCAGATGATTGAATATAAGATCGACTGCTTCCGCCAAGGTCATCCCTTCTTTTTTGACATCTGTAAAGGGAGTGAGGCCTTTTATTATTTTTTGTGTGTCCGGATAGCAGACCAAGCGAGACCCTGGTGGCAGGACATTCACATCTCTGATAAGGGTCTTGTTCCCAATATTATGACCTATAATAAAATACTCAAAGATCGCCTGCCAGTTGATCTGAAAAGTATCTCCCAGCAAGTGCTTGAAAAATATCTGATGGCTGGAGAAGGTGAGATAGTGATCTTTATCTAATGAATAGATGAGAGGGCTTATTCCCAAAGGATCGGTGGCAAGCACAGCACGATTCTGATTTTTATCTAAAATAACACAATTAAAGTAGTCGAAATAATTTGCTATTTCACATTTCTCTGAAAGAAGCGTGCTTACCAGATAATCAACGGCACTTTCAAAATTGAGTATCTTTTGCCATTGTACGCCCAAAGCCACCACGTCGAATTTTAAGTTCGATAGTAGTTTGGAATTCTGCCACAGGTGAGGAAAACTAGCCTGAACTAAGACAGATCTGTCGCTTTCGACTGTTTCCACAGGCCATGACAATTCATCCTCTATTTGAGTAAGGGTATCTAAAAATCGAAGTCTTTTAGATTTTTCGAGAGGCCCATCTAGTCCTATTATGCCGGCCATAAATGTCATTCTGATCAATTCCAATGGTTACTATTTTTGGAAATAGACTCGGCTCCAAATCAGGAGATGATGGGTGGAGGTTTTTGATTCGTAAAGACTCCCACCTTATGGCCTGTTTTATGATGGATAAATGTCGCCACCAGAGACATCTTATTCTTGTAGGTGAGTTTTATTGGTGGAATATTGTCCATTCTTATGGTCACGTAGATTTTTTTGCCTTGCGATCTCTTGATCAAGCCTTTCAATAATCGGTCTCCGATCTCAGAACCCCTGTATGCCGGATCTACGGAGGTGTAGCCTCTCTCAAGATACCCGGAAAGATCTAAACCTGTGGCTGATTCAATCTTTTGTCTATACTCTTCTTTAGGGTGTTTGTGGGTAGAGGTACCAACTACTTTTTCCTGATGCATGGCATAACCAATAAGGAATGCACTATGGAGATTCTGTTCGATGTAGGCGGTACCCACCTCTCCTCCCTTCTTGATCAGATCTTGGATCTGGTCAAAGGTCTCTAAGGAGACCTGATGTGTTTTTTTAAAAAAGTACTTTATCTCAGAGTTTTCCACAATCTAATTTGACTTCGTAACATTAAATTTTGTGTTTCTTTGATGTGAAAAGTATTTTTTGACAACGCGTATGTGACTCAATAGCCTTCTGGCGCTGAATATGTCGCTGCTCCAATTGCAATATGACTTC
>Ga0233437_1004257_pt1 | contig 17193 bp, 17 predicted proteins | sample SI_122_August201_FD_182714 | JGI IMG/M metagenome (GOLD analysis project Ga0233437, IMG submission 182714) | Seawater microbial communities from Saanich Inlet, British Columbia, Canada - SI_122_August2016_200_MG | ecosystem: Environmental > Aquatic > Marine > Inlet | place: Canada: British... | reverse complement strand
AATCTTTTCCAGATAACTGGGCAGTTCATGGGGGTGGTCGCCGTATGGGGTTTCCGCTTCCATGGAAGGCTCCTTAAGTGTTGACGCGCACTTCGCCTGTTAGTAGTTTTTGCATGAGACCGCGTTTTTGTTTTTCTATTGTGGTCAGGTTGCTTTCATGGGATTTGATTTCATTATCAACGGCTGTCAAAAAACTGGCGATGGCTTTCTGTTCTCTGACATCAGGAATCTTGACCCTGATTTGGGCGAAATGATGAAATTTTAAATTCCATGTGTCGCTGACAAGCCCCTGCGAATGACGCCAGAACGAATGTATGACAGGTGGAAACTTAAAGAGATATCCCGTGAAAAGGGCATTTACGTTTCCTTTGGGCTGGCAGATGGTGTAGGCGGGACTCACAATCCCTTCAAGACCCGAAACGGCCGATACGCCCTGCCACATCCTCATTGTATTGTAGCCGATGTCGCCGGGGGCAATGCGTTTGTATTTTGACTTGTCTGCGTTTGAAGAATCTTTTCGATCAATTTCAGAAGCAAGGATAATTCCCCGTTTCCCGGTAATGGCCAGTAAAGGCAAATGGTCATTGTTCGTTTCTCTTCGTTCCACAAAAAGATCCCCAAGACAACATTCATTCCAAGGATTTTCAAATCCTGTAAGTCTTTTTTTCCCCTGGAGTAATTTCTGCATGAGGGCGTTTTTGCGATGTATTTTAGCATCGATAAGCTTACGGGTTTGGCTGATGGCGGTGTCCCAGGTGGAGAGGATTCTGGTAATCTTTTCCTGTTCAGCGAGAGAGGGAATTGCTAAATTAAAGATGCGAATTGCGTTCAAATTTAGTCCGGCTTTTGCTCCTTGGTCGGTTATCTGAAGAAATCTCTTTTGAGCAACTGGGCCAGCAAGAAAATAGGCGATATATCGACCAATAATAGTCTGGCATCTAATACGAAGAAGCGCTATATGCTGGCTTACATATGCAGGGGTTGGAAAATGGGAATCAATATAGCCGATGATGCCCAAATCAGCTGTGATTGATACTAACACGTCACCCTTTTTTATTTTCGTGCGTATTCCTTCAGTAGAATTCTGAGGCAGTAAAACATATTTTGTATCGGCCATATTTGGCAAAATGTTTTTTCTCGATAAATTCGTTATTCGTAGAAAAATTGCTCCATTCTTTGAATAATACTGGGCCCACCCTCTCGATCCACTTGTAATAAATGGCTTGAAATCTTGGGTTTCCTGACACGCCCAATCCCCAGGTATCCAACCAACCCGTGTCTTCTTATACCCCAACCGATTTTCGTTCCGTTCTTTCATTCATCTATCTCATTTTCCAGCATCAATCGCTCTGAATCTTCATCCGTTAGGCGCACGGCATTTCGAACTTTCTCTCCCTCCTGTCTATGGAAGGGAAGGCGCAGAAAATGGAACTCTATCCTTCATTTCTTAATGGTCCTTGCTCCTTTTTAGTTTTTTAATTTCTTCGAAGGCCTTTTCGAAATGCCGTTCAACAGGTGCCGGGTCGTTCAGATGCAAACTTCGGTATTTTTCATATTCCACCAGTGCCTTTTCCATCGCTTCATCATGACTGATCTGCCCGGCATGGGTGAGGATCTCCCGATCACTGATGCGCAGAAAATCATCCAGCTTGGCGATCCAGTCCTTCATGTACATGGGTTTTCGGTTCAGTGCCTGGAGTTCGGCAAATTCCAGATAGGTGGTAACAATGCGGTTCAGGACGTTCAGTTCCTTTTCCATGAGATAATTCTTGGCGATTTCAGCATCGGCTTTTCTTGGCTTGTCTCCGGCCCATGCGGTCAGGCCCATGTGGGGTTTTGCAGCATCGGCACGCCGGACCACGATTTCAGCGGCGGTATGGCCGTGGGCGGCCCAATGCATCTTATTCTGAACCACGGGAAAAAAGTTGCGGGACATTTCCGTATTGGGGTTATAGTCAATGCTGGTGGCATAGATATCCAGCACCTTGCGCCAGAATACTTTTTCGGATGCCCGGATATCCCGGATGCGGGCCAGCAATTCGTCAAAATAAATGCCGCCGCCGGCCTGCTTCAGGCGTTCATCATCAAGGGCAAACCCTTTAATGATGTATTCCCGCAACCGCTGGGTGGCCCAGATACGAAATTGGGTGCCCCGATGGGATCGGACCCGATACCCCACGGAGATGATCATATCCAGATTGTAGAAATCCACCTGCCGCACCACCTGCCGTTTCCCCTCGGTTTGAACTATCCGGAATTTCCGGATAGTTGATTGTGGTCCCAATTCGCCTTCGGCATAGATATTTTTGATATGTTCATTGATGGTGCGAACGTTTTTTTGAAACAACTCTGCCAACAGCCTTTGACTGAGCCAAACGGTTTCATCCTCCAACCGCACATCAATGCGCGTCCGGCCGTCTTCGGTTTGATAGATCAGGATATGGGATTGCGTTTGGGGGAAGTTGTCGGTCATAGAGCCTCTTCTTCCTATTTGATGAAACCCAACTCTTTCAGATATCCGTTCATTTTTCCCCGCGTCTTGGCGAGTTCGGCTTCAATCTCCTCGATTTCGCCCTGAACGGCCTTAATGTCGATCTCCGGTTCCGGTTCAAAGGTGTCCACATAGCGGGGAATGTTGAGATTGAATTCATTTTCTTCGATTTCGGAAAAAGTAGCCGCATGGGCATATTTATCGATGTCTTGACGATTTCTAAAGGTGGCAACGATCTTTTCGATGTCCCGGGGCCTGAGTTTGTTCTGGTTGGTGCTTTGTTCGAATTCACGGCTGGCGTCGATAAAAAGAATCTTGCGGTTGATGGGCCGTGATTTGTCGAAAATCATCAGGGCCGCGGGTATGCCGGTGCCGAAAAAAAGATTGGCCGGAAGACCGATGACGCCCTCCAGCAGATTTTCACGGATGACCGCCTCTCGTATCTTTCCCTCCTGCCCGCCGCGAAACAATACCCCATGGGGCGTTACCACGCCGACCCGTCCCGTGCCATCCAGGGCGGTTGCCAGCATGTGGGAAATAAATGCCCAATCGCCTTTGCTCTTGGGGGGGATGCCGCGCTGAAAGCGGCCGTAGCGGTCTTGGGCCGCCATCTCCTGGCCCCACTTGTCCAGGCTGAAAGGGGGATTGGCAATGACCACATCGAACTTCATCAAAGCCCCATGCTTGTCCAAAAACAGGGGATGCCGCAAGGTGTCTTCCCATTGGATGTGGGCCGCGTCCACACCGTGCAAAAACATGTTCATTTTGCATAAGGCCCAGGTACTGCCGTTCATTTCCTGACCGTAGAGGGCATAATCGTCCGTGCCCACCTGATTGCCGGCCCGGATGAGCAGGGACCCCGATCCGCAGGTGGGGTCGCATATGCGGCTGCCGGGTTTCGGCGCCACCAGCCTGGCCAAAGTTTCGGATACGGAGGCAGGCGTATAGAACTCACCCGCTTTTTTTCCGGCTCTGGCGGCAAATTTTTCGATCAGATATTCATAGACATCCCCAATAATGTCCATGTGGCCCACGGACTCCAGGCGCAAATCCAAACCCACCAGATCCTCCAGCAGATTTTCCAGACGGGTGTTGCGTTGTCGGGTCTGCCCCAGGTTGGCTTCGCTGTTGAAATCGATGTTGCGAAACACATTGTGCAATTTGGTTTTGTTGGCGTCTTCAATGTGTTCCAGCAAAATATTGATGAGTTCACCGATATTGGGTTGCGTTCGGCGCTCATAGAGGCTGTCGAAGGTGGCCGGAAAGGCATCTTCAACCTCGTTTTGGCTGTCCCGTAACTCGATTTCCGGAATAAAGAACCGCTCCAGTTTCATGGCGCGTTCAATGCGCAATGAATTGTCTTTGAATTTTTTTTCAAATTCAGCCAGTTTTGATTTGTGGATATCGCTTAAATATTTCACGAATAACATGGTGAGGATGTAATCCTTATATTGGGCTGGATCGATGACCCCGCGAAACGTATCGCATGCCCGCCAAACCGTATTAAAAATTACATCTCGTTTTTGTTGATCGTTCATTTGTCGTCCTTCATCAATCGTTGTTTCGAAATGGTTTTTAAACAGGTCGCCGTTATCAGCGCCCTTCGTTTTTTTGCCAGGTTTTGAAGCAGGGCCTGTTCCTCGTCCATCAACTCAACCGTGCGTGCCACCATTTTCTGAGTTTTCAAGGGGGGAGTGGGCACATGGATGCTTTCCAATACGGCGCGTCTTACCACCGGCATATGCACGCTTCGTCCGCTGTGCCGGTGCAGATAGTGGGCAACTGGGTCCTGATTGAGATACCAATGGAGATACTCCGGCATCATCTGTCGGTTTTTTATCCGGATGATGAAAAAGCAGGCCGCCGCCAGCACATCATCCGGTAGATCTTTTATCAACAGCGTAAAATTCCGTGCGCCGCGGGCCATAAAAAGGAGATCCCCCGGTTTTAGAATCCAATCCTTTTCCGATTTCACCGGGTTGAAGCGGATCATGGCGTTGGCCTCATAAGACAGGCTTTCTCCATCCACATCCCTGGCTTGAAGCAGATGATAGGTCCCATCTGCCCGGGGTTCAATTCGGCCCCGGGTGATATGACCGCTCTGGATTTCGGCGATGGTTTTGAGTTTCATGGTCTCATCCAAATACCACAGTATCGTCATAACCGCAATAAAACAATGGCAAGGCACAATAAAATTACGCAGTATGGAATATATTGCAGAAAATATATTGACATCATGAATTGTGTGGTTACAGTATTGGGTATCTTGCAAAAATAATGAAAGGATGGTTGATGAATCTGAATGATGATCAGAAGGTGCAGGTTGTGGTCGCGGAGCTGCAAGAGCGTTACGGTGCTTCCCATAAGATCAGAGAACGGAGCACCCGGTTTGCCATTTGGCTCTCCGGCCTGGCTATCGGGCTGGCATGGCTGCTCATCAGCAGCAAAGAGTTGTCCTATTCTCAATTGTTTACCCTGAGAATACTGATTCTGGCCTTATGGGGCGTTGCCGCAGTCTTTATTCTGGGGCTCCGCAAGGGATTTAACGGCAACCACCGAACCATGATCACATGTGAACGGGCGCTGGGGATGTTTGATAGCGGATTATACCTTTCAAATGAATCCCTGCTGCCCGCTTCATACGCAACCCCCAGAGAAAGATGGTGCAATCACTTCAATACGTTGTGTGTGTGGCTCTGCATCATCGTGTTGGCGTTATTGGTCCTCACATGGACAAGCCCTGAACAGAGCACCGTTGACCCCATTAAAAACAAAATTGAAGCTATGAAAGGAGAAAGAACCGAATGGCTGATTTAACACGGGAATTCAAGATTTTTCATAAAACGATTGTTTTGACATCCGGCAAAAAAGCCTCCCTTAGAAGATCGCGAGATGCCGTCCGAAAAAGGATAAGGAATCATTTTCAAGAAACGTTGAATTTTCCGGTTCCCAAATTTCGAGGTCAGGGCTCCTATGCCATGGGAACCACGGTAAACCCTATTAACGGCGAGTATGACATCGACGACGGGGTATATTTTCAGCATTTGGATACCGAGGATGCGAGCGCATGGCCGGCGGCGACGACCGTTCATCAATGGTTGGTGAATGCCGTTGACGGCCATACCAGTGAAAAACCCATGGACAAGCGTACCTGTGTGCGGGTTCGATACGTCGGACAATATCACGTGGATCTTCCTTCCTACGGAGAATTCAATGGACAGTATTTACTGGCGGTAAAAGGGGAGACCCCGTGGCCTCACAGCGATCCGCTTGCGTTGACGGATTGGTTCATCGATCAGGTGAAGTCATATGGGGAGCAATTACGCAGGACTGTGCGGTATCTGAAAACCTGGGCTGATTTTCAATCCCATCGCCGCGGAAAAATGCCCAGCGGATTAATTCTTACAGTCCTTGCGGCCAACCATTTTCAGAGCCACAAAAATGATGATGTCGCCTTGGCCAACACGCTTCAGACCATTTCAAATGCCGTAGATGCCATTTTTTTTGTTCTCAACCCTGTTGATGTCAGCGAGGAGTTGACGGCGCGGCTAACCGATGTTCAGAAAACGCGTTTTCAGGAAGCGGTGACGGCTGCCGCAGAAGACGCAAATGCGGCGGTGTTGTCGGAAGACGGCCACGAAGCCTCTAAACACTGGCGGAAGCAGTTTGGCGGCCGATTTCCGCTGGTGGCAAAAGAAGAGAGCAATGGACGGAAAAAACAAGCGGCGGCCGGCATTGCCGGATATCACGCCGGTAAAAAACCGCCCAAACCGTGGGGATGGCAATAATGGCGCAGTGGTATCAACACAATCACCGCCTGCTGCGTGAAGAGCGCTCGGCGCTTGCGGATGCATGTCCATTGATGATGCTTTCGGTGCTCGGCCCGGAATTTTCCATTAATTCAAGTCTAATGACCAAAACCGAATGTGCCGTGGCCCACGGCGTTTATATCCGTAGCGCGCCAGATGTTCATGGGGAGGTCGAGTACGGCATTACCCTGTGGCTTCCGGAAAAGTATCCCAAATTGCCGCCAATACTATTCTGCAACGATCCCAAATTGCCCAGCAACAACATCGACCGTCATATTCTGAAGAATGGGCAAGCTTGTTTAGAAGTATTCCCGGAAATTAACAGACGCTGGCCCCAGGGTTCCAACCTTGTCGACTTCCTGGATAGATTGGTTGAACCGTTTTTAGCCTGGCAAGCGTACTATGATGCGTTCGGTGAGCCGCCTGAATGGGGTGAAAGAGCACATGGCAAGAAAGGTATTGTCGAGTATTACGCAGATCTTATTGGAGAGCCTGCGGATGAAACTATTATCGGCTTCATGAAATTGATGGCGAGGAAAAACCAACCAAAAGGCCATGAAATATGTCCTTGTGGATCAGGGAAAAAATTGCGAAATTGCCATTACAAAACATTGGAATGCGGCCGCAAGTTGATCGCGCCCAATGATGTATTGAAAGATCTTATGCAATTAAAAAAATAGGTGAGTGGATATCTATAAGGCTGTTAACAGCGCCGAGTACCGGAAACTTGCTCGCACCTTGAAAAAGCGTTACACCACCAATTTCAGCAGTCGTATCCTGTCCCCCACCGGCCGGATTGAAGTGCCGTATCTGATCAAGGGAATGATGAAGGGGTTTTGAAGGGAAGGGTGTTTTTGATGGATGCTTTACTGGTGAACCGGTTCCCGCCGGACCGGCTCGCTATGCGGCTAAACAAAGGTTGCCGGCTCAACATGGAATTTGTTGGCCAGAACCCTGATGTGTTGAAGATTCATGGGCCGTTTCCCATTGAGTATCTCTGAAACAGTAGATTTTCCACCAAGGACCCCGACTAAGTCTTTTTGCTTGAGATTATTCTGCGCCATAAGGAACTTCAAAACTTCGATACCTTGTTTCTTCTCCACTGGAAAATTTTTTTCCTCATAATGTGCAATCAGGATCGTGAGTGTTTCTGCATAATCTGCCAAGGGACCAGTTTCTTCATCAAAAACGACCTCCATTGACTTGAGTGCCTTCTCGTAGTCATTGGTAGTTCTTATAACATTCAGGGAATACAAATTTTTGGAATCCATTCGATCTATGGTTGGCATATTGAGTCCTCCTTCAGATCGAGTTTGTCATATTCTTCGTGAGGTAACGCTTACTTTATCCACATCCTTTGTGCCACAAAGTTGACTCTTACGACCAATCTATATTTTCCGCCACCAATGCTAAAGATAACACATTTGTTTACCACATGGCGCTTTCGTTTTGAAGTGGATTGCATAATCTGCTAATGTCAAACATGAAACGGAACGGCCATGATCAAAAGGCAACGTGGAGAGGTGAGAAATCATCATATGGAGAGACTATAGCCAATGCCGGAATACAAGCGTGAAATAGGGTCGGGGGATGCGGCACGATTTGATCAGAGAGACACCATGTTCAACAGGCCCAGGGACCCGGAAAACTCCAGTCCCGAAATCCTGGAAATGGGCAAAAAGCATTACGGGGTGCGTCATTTTAAAGATGATGAAGGTTATACGCTTCTGGACTGGGCCTTTGCCATGGGGGCGTGGCACCTTGAGCGATGGTGGGGATTCGGCAACATCGTAGGAAATGAAGGCCTCTATGAATGGTTTCCGGATCAGTCTCAAATTGCACTGAGAGACCGGATCCCTGAGGGCCAGCGGTGGAAAACGTCTGATCCCGAAGAAATGACCCGCATCGTAAAAACCGCTGCGACTTATCTGGGCGCGTCTTCGGTCGGCATCTGCAAGCTGAATCCCGATTGGATCTACTCCCACCGCTTTGATCCCAGGAACTTTTCCCACAGCGCCATAGACGACATCCCCGAGGATTGCACAACGGCCATTGTCATGGCGCATGAAATGGATTACACCCTCATGAAAACCGCTCCCGCCTATGGAGAAAACGCGGCCACGGGGAGGGGGTATTCCGTCATGGCCCATGTGGCCTCATCCGTGGCCCATTTCCTTCGTGATTTAGGCTACAAAGCCATTCCCTCGGGAAACGATACCGCCTTGAGTATTCCTCTGGCCATTGATGCGGGCCTGGGGGAAATCGGGCGTAATGGTCTTCTGATTACCCCCCGATTCGGCCCGAGGGTCAGGATCAGCAAGGTGTTCACCGATTTGCCGCTGGTTCCGGATAAGCCCACCCGGATAGGCGTCAGGCGAATGTGCGAAGTCTGTGGCAAGTGCGCCAAAGCCTGCCCGGGAAACGCCATTTCCACAGGAAACCCGACCGATAAGGGACTTACCCTGTCTAACAATCACGGGATCCACAAATGGTATATCAATCCCGAAAAGTGTTTTGGGTTCTGGGTACGCAACGGGGGCGATTGCGCCAACTGCATAAGGGTGTGCGTATTCAACAAACCGGACACGTCCCTTCACAGTTTTGTCAGATGGCATGTTAAAAACCTTCCACAATTCGACAACATCTACCTGAAAATGGATGATGTTTTCGGTTATGGGAAAAGGCTCAAGATGGGTGAGATCTGGAAATAGCCGGACGATTTCACGGGAGACACATGATAGAGAAAAAAGAGATTCCTACCCTTTGGCGGTTTGCAAACGTTTACGGCACGCCCAATTTCATGAGCGTGGGTTCCATCTGCAATGCCAACCGGTTGACGTCCGTCCAGCATTTGGACCCCATTTCCGGTTTCCCGAACTTGAAATCCTTAAGGTGCCGGGTTAGGAAATTGTGATGTTATGAATGTCAAACTGTGAGAGAATGGTGTTTAATCTCCTTCCCTTTTCCAAATGCAAGGGCCTTTTCCCATTGGAACCGGATGATATTGCGTTGGGTCCGGTCAAATTCCACACCGATGAGATAGATTTCAAGGAAGGTGGAACGATATTTGTCGGCATAATTCCGATTGCGGATTTGTTCCAGTGCCGTTCCCGTTGTGCGATCGATATCCACTACTTTGAATTCAAATATATATACTCGATTGTCCAGTTTCACGGTCATATCAATTCGACCGTGGTTGGTGGTGTCCTCTGCCGTCACATCCAGTCCCAGGGCCGTGAAATAGCAGTAAAAAACCGAGGCGTAATATCCTTCGTATTCGGCCAGGCGGTTCTTGCGGTACCAGTCGTGAGGGATGGCCGAAAAGAGCGCATGAAATATCCTGTTTAAAGAATCCATATCCATTTTTTGTAAGGCCTGATAAATTTGGATCTGCGTTTTTTCTTTCAACACATTGTCGTGGACGTAACGGTTCAGAATATAATCCGATAAGCTGCTTTTTACTTCCATGTTGGGATATTGCAGTTTGTAAAACGTCTTGCCTGCTACCTTTCTGGCATGTTCAATTGTTAGGTAGCCTGCCTGAAAAAGAAGATTTTCCGGCTCAATAAAATCAATGTCAAAGGCGCCGATAATGGACTCGGAAGCCTCGATGCTTTCAAGACTCGGGATGTAGTATTTTTTTTTCTTAAACAGGCTGATTAGGAAAGAGGGCGTACCCGTTTCAAACCAGTAATTGCGAAACTCATCGTTTCGCAGATAGCAGAGGATACTGAAAGGATTGTAAACCTTCTCTCCCAGCCAAGCATAGCCGTTGTACCATCGGCGGATATCCGCCAGGGGTTTTCCTGACAGATGTTTTGCAAACACCTCCCTCATTTCCGGTTCTGTATAGCCGCAGAGGGAACTGTAATCGGCATCCATGGTAATATCGGCCAGGTTGTTAAGCCCCGAAAACAGACTCACCTTTGAAAATTTGGATACGCCTGTCAGGAGTGTGAACTGAATATTGGCATCCTGCCCTTTAATCACCGAATAGAAGTTCCTCAAACCTTCCCGCATTTCTCCGGCGATTTCGGGTTCAGCAATATTATCCAGGATAGGCTTATCGTACTCGTCGATCAGGACAACCGTTCGGCGTCCGTATTGTTTCCTAGATCCTCGGATCAGTTCACTGAAGTAATCAGAGACACTGTCCTTATATTCACAGTCAATTTGAAGTCGTTTTTCATTGCCGCCAAGAAGTGTGGCAATCTTTCTGTCCAACTCTTCCCGGCTCCTGAGCACCCCTTCTGCAAAGGAAATGTGAATAACGGGAAACCGCTTTTCCCAGTCCCAGTGATCATGCAACCACAAGTGGCGAAACAGGTCCCGGTTCCCCTCAAATGCTTCTTTGAGGGTGTCTATGAACAGGGATTTTCCAAACCGTCTAGGACGGGAAAGGAAATAATATTTACCACTCTCAGCCAGCTCATAAACAAACTTGGATTTATCCACATACGCATAACCCTCTTCAATGATTTCCTTAAGGTTACTGATGCCGATGGGAAGTTTTTTCATGGGGAGGTCTCCCGTTCATCAAAGGGGCGGTGTAATCTGAAAAATCATAATCAAAGCTCATTATTCGGAATTGGCTTGGTTCCAAGAATCATGGCCTCCACATCCGTTTTGGTCTGTTCGGTTTTCTGGGCTGCTTCGGCCGATAACCCGGAGGTTCCAATGCGAAGTAGAACCGCCAGTAATTTGCCATCAGATAAACTTTCGGGCCCTGAATGAAGCAATTTTTCTCGAGGGCGCTCGGAGGCGGGCCAATTCTTAATGGATCGGGGTGATGATTTCGCAGTCAAATCATTTTTCACCTCATTTTCTGCCATGGTCGACCTCTGAAAGACATGGTTAATTCCAGTAAGTTCCATTAAGTGTGTTATAGCATTCGAAAAAGATAATCCAGAAGTATTTCCTCGACAGTTACAGTTTTTTTATACGACATTGGGCCGTTTGTCACCGATGGTAGTTACACCATACAACGGCAGAAACAGAAGGTTCTGCTCGGGCAGATTATTGGTTATACCGCTGTAGAGGACCAGCCCCCGAGGACAATTGGGATATTTTTCGAGCATGAGATGAAGGCTTCGCAAACTCACGCCGGTGCCGGATTTAACTTCCACTGGATAAATTTTACCATCACGAACAACAAGAAAGCCAACATTTTTTTAAATTCAGGCGGACGCGGACAAAAAAAGAAAAGTGGGGCGGGGCGGATTGAATTCACTGAAAGTCCCAATATGGAAACGATGGCTTTTCATAATAACCTGCTTCGGTTATGATTTCGGAAAATATTCCGACAAATCATTGTAAAGTGTTCTTGAGAACACGCCTATATCAAATGAAACCAACAGAACTCTGCACCCAGCGATTTGATACGTCCGAAACGAACAACGAGAAAAGGGCGCACGCCAAACTCAAGGAAGAAAAAAGCCGCATTGAAAGGCTTATCGGAGCCTTAGGCTTCACCCTCAGACTCGGGCGGCATGAAGATATCTGGAACATCCATGAGCGAACCTGTGAGAGTTTTTCCAAAGAGGCGGCTCAGGGAATCAGCCCTTACGATTTGTATCGCTTTATCCATCACGGCTATCCGGCACTCGTCCTTGACGGGGATGGGAAGGTCCTCGCCTATGACCTGTCCATATCCTACGAAGACCCGGATAAAACATCCTATGAGGTGGCGGTTGCGGTGGATCACAGGCTTTCCGGTCATCGTCTGGGCGCCCTTCTTTCCACCTACGGTGCCATATTGGGGTGGGAACGGGGGAGCCGGGTCCGTAAATCCACTGTCCATCCATTAAACACGCCTTCCGTAAAGAACCTACTGAATTATGCCGGCTTTTATGTGGCGGATTTCATCCCCAACTTTCTGGGTCAAATGGGTCCCCGGCTGCTTCTCTCTCTGCGGTTGACCCCGAACAACATCCTGAATCAAGCGGTGTCCATGGGTGCCGTGAAACAATTTGTAACCAGCGGAAAACAAAACACCACATACCGTTTGATCAGGTGCAGCGCCTTTGGTGAAATAGACCAAATGTACCGTGAAACCCGGTTTCGAATCATTGCATTTATTCCGGGGAGTGTATTTGATGATGAACCGCTTTTCCTGGCTTGCCTGTTGTAAACCGTCAAGAATTTCGCGCATTGATTACCCATTAGAAGTTGACATTTTCAGGCCGATCTGATCAAACGGAGTTCAAACGCAAGATGGCTGAAAGTACAAAGCACCGGACTGGGGGAGCGGTATAAATGAATGTCAGAACTTTCCGATTGATTATTTGGGTATTCGTCATGGTGGCGGTGTTTGCGATGCCGGTTCAGGCGGAAGAGGTGTCTGACAGGGCTATGCAGGATGAAATCAGGGCGCTTAAACAGATGGTACTGGAACTTCAGAAACGGATACAGCGTCTCGAGGGGGACCGTACGAAAACCGGGGGGGCGGAAGCCTCCGCCGAAATGACGCCCGCAGCGTCCAAACCTGAGAAAAATGCAACGGCAAAGGCCCCTGAACCGAGAAAAAGAGCTACGATTCGGTCAATACCGGCCAAGGCCCAAAAAACAGCCAAACCAACCCCCATACCGGGAGACGGAAAGCCGGAAGAAATGGGCGCCAAACCCCCGGCACCACTCAATATCGCGGGGCACAAGGTCCGGGTGGGGATCTCCGGTGCCATCCAGTTGGACGTGATTCATGATTTCAACGCCGTGGGACTGAGGCCAGGCGATGGCCAGGCGCGGGAGTTCATTACCGCCTACATTCCCGTGGGTGGACCCGCTGCCGACATCACCAACCGCACGACTTTCAGCCCCAACCAGAGTTATCTTACCGGATGGGCTGAGACCGACACACCCTGGGGGCCGTTTAAGGTTTATGCCGATGTGAATCTTTTTGGTTCCACAACGGAACCGGAATTCCAGGTCTATAAAGCGTATGGGGAATGGGGCTGGCTCAAGGCCGGTCTTGATTATACCCTGTTTCTCAACCAGGCCGCCATCCCGAATACCCTGGATTTCGAGGGGCCCAATGCCGCTCCGGAAAATCGGTTTACCCAGGCGAGCCTGAAGATTCCGCTACGCCCGGGTGCGGAGAAGCGCGAACTTTTTTTTACGGTGGGCGTGGAAGATGCTGAGGCGGATATGACCCTGCCCGCCGGCGTCAACCCGGTAAACCAGTTTCCGGCGGTCATTGGAAAACTCTCCTATGAACCCGATTGGACTCAAATGGAGCTGGCCGGACTATACCGTCGCCTCAAAGCCGAGGGACCCGGATATGAGCAGTCCATAGACGGATGGGGTGTGGTTTTCAGCGGCAGCGTCGACACCTGGGGCAGTGACAATTTTGTCTGGGGCATTGAATATGGGGAAGCCCTTGGCGCCTACTCGCAGGACACGTCGGGTCTGGGCCTGGACGCCGCGCCCACATCCGCTACAAACTCTGATTTGAAAGCCATTCCGGCTTTCGGCCTGTGGGCCGGCTATCAGCACTGGTGGAGCAAATCCCTTCGGTCATCGGCCACCTACGGTTTGGTGCGCCTGGACAGCGATTTCGACCTGTGGCCCAACCCTGCCGGTACGGGAACCTACAAACAGACCCAATACGCGTCCATGAACCTGGTCTGGAGCCCCTGGCCTCCCTTTGACGTGGGTCTGGAATACATGTTCGGCCGCCGCACCGTTACCAGCAGCACGGCGGTGGATGGCAGCACCACGGGGCAGGACCACCGCGTTCAGTTCACCATGCGGTGGAATTTTGATTGGGAGCGGTGACACGTAGGGTATGGATCCTGTAATCCTGACCGTCGCATTCCTCATGGGGTACCTGTTGTACCGGCTGGACCTGCCGCCCCTGGTGGGTTTTCTGCTGGCCGGTCTGGGACTCAGCGCTTTTGGGTTTACCTCCACGCCTCTTCTCAAGACCGGTTCGGATGTGGGCGTCACCCTGCTTTTGTTTACCATCGGGTTGAAGCTGAAAATCAAAGACCTTGCTAAACCCGAAGTGTGGGCCGGGGCTTCCCTGCACATGGGCCTCACCGTAGCAGTTTTCGGTTTTGCTCTCTTTTGCCTGAGTTATTCCGGGTTGCGCTTTTTCATGGAGACGGATTTCAATACGGCGCTCCTGGTGGCTTTTGCCCTCAGCTTCTCCAGCACGGTGTTTGCTGTCAAAATCCTTGATGAAAGCGGCCGGATGAATTCCCTTAACGGGCAGACCGCCATCGGGGTCCTTATTATTCAGGATGTTGTGGCCGTCATTTACCTGACGGCCTCTACCGGTAAGGTGCCTTCAATCTGGGCGCTGCTGATCATCGCACTTTTGCCCTTTGCCAGAAAGATTTTCCTGACCATGTTAACCCGTGTGGGCCATGGCGAGCTGATGGTTCTGTTCGGTCTATTTCTGGCACTCATTGCGGGGGCGCATACTTTTGAGGTAGTACACCTGAAACCGGACCTGGGGGCGCTGATCCTGGGCATGCTGATGGCGCCGCACCCCCGGGCCAAAGAGATGGCCGATGCGCTCATGAGCGTGAAGGACATCCTGCTGGTGGGCTTTTTTCTGGAGATCGGCCTGACAGGACTGCCGGATATGTCCGGGCTTGCCGCAGCCGGTGTTCTGGTGCTTCTGCTGCCGCTCAAAATGCTGCTTTACTTTCTCATATTTACACGATTTACCCTCAAGGCCAGAACATCGTTTATCATCACAATGAACCTGGCCAGCTACAGCGAGTTCGGCCTGATTGTGGGGGCTCTGGCGGTTGCGAGCGGAAAACTGGATCCCCGATGGCTGGTGGTCATTGCCATCGCGCTCTCCCTTTCCCTGATTATGGCATCCCCCCTCAACAAGTATGCGGATCAGATATTTTCCCGAATCGGCCGTCCCTTGAAGCGCCTCGAGACCCAACGCCGTCACTCGGAAGAGTTGCCCATGGACGGGGTACCGTGGCAGATCGTTGTTCTTGGGATGGGGAGGGTCGGTGTGGGGGCGTATGATTGGTTTCAGGAAAAATTTGGTCACGTGGTGAGTGGCATCGATTTCAATGAGGAGACCGTTACTTCGCAACTGGAGGCGGGGCGCTGTGTAAACGAGGGAGATGTGATGGATCCCGATTTCTGGCGGGGGCTGCCTGCGCCCCAGGGCGTTGTGAAACTGGTGGTTCTGGCCTTATCAAACCTGGATGCCATGCTGTATGCGGCCGAAAAACTGAAAGAAATCGGATATCGTGGGGATATTGCCGCCGTGGCACGTTATGATGACGAAGTGGAAGCACTGCGCGAAGCCGGTGTGAACACCGCTTTCAACATATACGGCGAAGCGGGCGCCGGTCTGGCGGCGCATGTGTGTGAATCTCTGGAGACGTTTCAGAAATAGGCCCTTAGTCCGCATCGATGACGGCTTTGATGGCTGCTTTTATCTCACCTAGTACGTTTGAGGACACTAAGCCGGTCTTCCTCAAGAACCGTTTTGTAGATACCGACCTGATTTGGAAGGTGTCAATGGCAGATGGCTTCTTAAGTTTGTTTTCGTAGTCTGGTTCTATTCTCACCAGCCATATGGCGCCCTGAAAACGATCCTTCCATTCTGTTATGGGGACAATGACTTTGAGCGGCAGGATTCCGATGGCATCGTCGTTTATGATTATAGCAGGCCGTTTCTTCTCGATTTCGGCCCCGATGGTTGGACTTAGGTTGATTTCCCATATCTGGCCCTGTTTCATAGAAAACCCTCGCCATCTAAATCAGTAAATTCGGTTAACTCTTCATCTGTTGCATACTCAGAAACGAGCTCCCTCGCTTTTTTGGCCATTTGGGTTTTTCGGTGAATTGTTTTCAGCTCCCTGATATAGCGGGCAAGAGCCTCACGTACGATGCTGCTTTGATCTGAAAAGCCCCACTGTCTATAATCCTCCAAGAATTGCTTTTGTTCCGAGCTGATGGAAATTTTTTTCTGTGTCAAAGTTGTCATAAAACTCCCTCCCAGTTCGCATATTGGAGCTAATATAGTGTCCTAATATAAGACCCAAAGTCAAGAAAAACCCATAGTGCTGCGTACGATTTTAATGACTCTTTCTAAGAAGAATCAATCATTCTTAAATAATCCTTTTGTGTCTCGTATACGCATCTGCAAATCAGCGTTAAGAAAGCTTCGTCGTTTTTCCGCGCTTCCTCAAGGGATGCGATATAATCCGACCGAAGCAGGGGCGGTATCAATGCAATATTATAGTCTTCTTGCAGAAGGATAAGGTTCATAATAAGCCTTGCCACCCTTCCGTTGCCATCAACAAAGGGATGAATAAAGACAAAGTCAAGATGCGATTTTGCCGCAGTCAGTACCGGATGCTCCCTGTTTCTGTTTTTTTCAATGTTTGCGACAAGTTCTTTCATCAAATCCGGAACTTTGCCAGGATCAGGGAGCGGATAATGTGAACCCGAAATAAAGACTTTGCTTCTTCGATACAGACCGGCATTTTCCGGGTCAATTTTTCTGTAAAAAAGATGATGCATTTTAAGAATATCATCTTCAGCAATTTTTCGTTTTTGCACCCGCGCCGTCATTTCCTGGAAAGCTTCAGCATGGCCGTACGCTTCGAGATGGTCCCTCAGCGGTTTTCCGCCAATGGTGAGGCCGTCTTCAATGACCACTTTTGTTTCGGATTCCGTGAGCGTGTTCCCTTCCATGGCATTACTTGACCAGGTAAGGCCTATCTTATAGTAATTCCTCAGGGAAGTAACCGTTTCATCGGCCAGAGGGCGCATCTCATTTATTCGTTTTTGCTGGCCATCAATTCTTGCCAGCAATTCATTTATCGCCATGTTCCAGCTTCACCTTGTTCTTTTTTCTTCTCACATATGTCCAAATGGGGTATTCTATCAAATAGATGCCGAGATTTAAAG
>Ga0233437_1004255_pt1 | contig 17196 bp, 18 predicted proteins | sample SI_122_August201_FD_182714 | JGI IMG/M metagenome (GOLD analysis project Ga0233437, IMG submission 182714) | Seawater microbial communities from Saanich Inlet, British Columbia, Canada - SI_122_August2016_200_MG | ecosystem: Environmental > Aquatic > Marine > Inlet | place: Canada: British... | reverse complement strand
TGATTTTTTTAATGAGTGGGAAATAAAGAAAGCTCTGCGTGGAAAAACAAAAACTAATACAAAAGTTAAAGCGCGTATTCACGCAAACAAAGCAAAAACCATTTTATCAATTCACAAAGCTAGAAAACCACATCACCACAAAAAAGTTGTAGTAAAAAATCAAAGTATTTAATACTTATTTTTTTGTTAAGTTTTTGAAATAAAAAATATTTGTTATTATTATGATAAGCCAAATGGCCCAAACAAGATAAGTTATAAAATATGACATTGGAGAATCCCAGAACAGAGAAATATTTCCGCCCGTCGACATTATGATTACGGTGTGAATATTTAGTATTAATACATTTATGAAAAATAATAATGCTCCGCGTTTTAATGAACATTCTTTCTTCTTTTTAATTGCGATTACTAAGGTTATGATACTTAGTATTGCCCAAATTTGTTGAACCAAGACAAGTATAAAACTAATTGTCGGGGCTATATCGAAAAAGCTTCCAATAATTCCAAAGAGAAGTGAAGCTAGAGCAAAAACAATTGTAAGGATTGAGTAAAACGTAAATCCAGACATATTTTTTGTTTTTTTCATACTATCTTTTTCCTAACCGAATTAGCAACGCTTCTTTTAGCGATAATTAAAACCTTGGTTCCTTTCTTTATTTTCATTTCGGGACTAGGAATAATTAGTTCTCCTTTTTCAAAGAAACCAATGATTGCAGAACCGCTAGGGTTTTCAATATCCTTAACTTTTTTCCCAACTAATTTGCTTTTAGCAGTTACTTCAAATTCCATTATCTCTGCGTTTCCTCTTGACAAAAAAGCTAAGTCAAGAACTTCTGGTTTAGTAATAAGTTCTTCAATGTAACCTGCAGCCGCAGCTTCAGGATGTATAACAACATCGATCCCAAGCTTTCGTAAAATCTTTTCGTTGTAATCAATTCGAGAAATTCTTGCACCAACTTGTTTTGCTCCAAGATCTTTTGCGAGTAAACAAATAACCATATTAGTTTCGTCTTGCGCAGTTAAAGCAACAACAGCATCCGCTTCGCTAATATCTACTTTGCCCAAGGTTTTAGGATCAGTTGCATCTCCGTTAATCGCAACGATGTCAAGGTCGTTTGCAATCTTATCACATTTAGCAGAGTCTTTGTCAATAACAACACACTCGTGGTTCTCTTCAAGGAGTAAGTGTGCCAAGTAATAGCCTAAACTTCCTGCGCCAATAATTACGATATACATTTTATCATTCAAGTTAGGTTTTTGTTATTTTTAATTGTTTAGTTTATCGCATGTCCATTATAATTTTTCCAATGTTAAAGCCATAACCAAGTCGTTCACTGTTTTTGTTTTGTCCAGCGATTACAAAGTACAAATAGTCTTCTTGGTAATTGCCTCCTTCTAAATCTTTAGCAATTATTGTCGGGTAATATCCGCCTTGCCAAGCCTCAGGAGAACTTTTTGTCAACCATGTTCCTCCGCAAGTCCATGGCCCCCAAGGGGTAGGTGCATCAAAAACATTTTGTGTTGTTATCATCAAGTATCTATTAACCCCGGGGTGATAGTTAGCTGTAAGATGTATTTCGGTTGGTTCAATAACGTTGTCTGGTAAAATTCTAACCGCGTCAGATGAATCGAGTGACCAAGTATCGTTTCCAGAATAGAATTCGTATTGGTTATAATCTAGGATATTCTCTTTCAAAACCCTACTTAAGTAAACTTGGTTAACCGATTGATCGTTGCTAATTATTGTGTAAACATAGTCTCCACCGAATTCAAAATTTTTTCCCATGTTAATAAAATTTGGGTGTAAACCATTAATGCCTTCTAGATCCCAAGTGCCAGGACTCTTTGTCCAAGTTATTCCTTGATCGTCTGAATAAGCAATAAAGAATGTGCCTTCGTGATCATTGGATTCTCCAGTCAAATAAAGTCTGTCATCAATCGCTAACAAGCTCCCTGGTTTTTCATTTATTTTTGATTCTGGATAAAGATGTTCGCTAACAAAACTATTTTCTCCTTCTAAATTTGGATAGGTTCCACTTATTGCGCCAATACCCATGACATGGAAATCTCGTCCGTCAATAAAACCTTCTCCGTCTCCCCAAGCAGTATATAATTTGTTATCTGTTGCCCAAGTGTTTCTCCAAAAATCTCCAAACGAATGGATAGTTAATGGTGCATCAAAATCTAGGCTAACAGAATTTATTACCGGGCTTAACGGAATTGTTGTTCCGCAAGGATCGGGGTCTAAAAATTTCCAACAATCAACACTACATCCAAATCTATCGGGAAAGCCTGCACCATAAGGCCCGGCTACTACTAGTTCTTGACAAATTCCATCTCCACAAATTGCGTCTTGCGGAGTTTTGATTACGCTACAATCTTCTGGACAACTTTTCGTGTCTAGTTCTTTTTCACCACATTCACCATCCCCACAACTACCGTAACACATAAACCAGCATTCTTGTGGGGAAGAATCACAATTCCCCATACATTCTTTTTGTTCGGCTGTCCAATTAGAATCATCTGGATATGGTCCAGGCGGGGCCGGGCCAGTACAACCAATAAATAAAACTAGTAATAGCAACGCGGTGCAAGCTATGAGTATCTTTTTGTTCATCTGTTTTAAGAAAGGTTTTTTGTTATTTTTAATTGTTTAGTTTTTTAAAAATTATTTTAGTATTATACAATCTGTTGGACAGTTTTTTGAGTTTTCTGTTGCTTTGTCACATGTTCCGTTTCCGCAAGTTGTTTTGGTTGTTGTTTCGCAATAATCAAAGTCTACAAAATTAGTTATTGAAACATCTTCACAATCGCGAGGTAAATAAATAATTCCACGATTTCCCATATCGTGACACCATGTTTTTTCGTGTTTACAATAAGTTCTTGTATTAAGACATCTACCAAAATTAAACAATTTGGTTTCTGAATACCATTGTGGAATTAGTTGGGTTGTATCTAAAAAAACAGAACACTCTGTAATCTCGGGGGTTGTTTGGTTTTGTATTTGTTCCCATGTTATGTACCTATTGTTTGGTATTACATAGTTTTCCATTAAATCAGAAAGAGTTAGTCTTTTTTCTCCTGTTGGATCTTTTTCATATAAAAATTCAAACCAAGTAATTAATTCATCATAACCATTTGGGCCATCATTATGAATTCCCTCTCCATGGTTTACTGCACCATATATTTCATTTGAATTTAATGTGTTGTAAGTTTCTATTTTTACTTGTGTTCCTCCAGTTGGGTACATTTCAAAATAACCTGCACGGATATGAGATCGATAAACTGTTAAGTTATTTTCTAAAGTATATTTTAATGCTAGTGAAGTTCTCCCATCAAATCTTCCCCCTGCAAAGTATTTGAATGAATCAATCATCCATTCACAAGGAGCACTTGTTCCTGATTGAATCTCATAATCTCCAGCAAGGTCTATGTATTTTGCATTATCTTCAGGGCCATATAATGCAAAGTTTTCTTTTGTTAATGGGTCTGTGTCGTCGCAGCCTTGGTCATGTGTTCCAACTTCATGGCCTTGTGCTTGCCATTCTCTTACTTGTGCTAATCTTTGGGGAGAAGATAAAGCATATTCTGCCGAACCTGGCCAGAACATTATTGTCAAAGGAGTATTGTATTGGTTTGCTAGTTCAGCCATTCCTTCCATGTCATCCCATTTATCTTGCGCGTTTTCAGCATTAGGATCTATTTCAAAGTGTACTGCGTAAAAAGAATAAGGGACATTTGATAATTCTGCATCGTAGTCAACATTTTCAATGTAAACTGGATTGTGATTTAATTGTAGGTTAAGTATTCCTGCACGATTATCAATTGTTTTTATTTCTGTGTCAAATAATTCTTCAAAACGCTCGCCTGATTTTTCTAATGATAATCCGTTTTCAAAGTGGGGTACAGCAGTAGTGATTTTTACATCGCCTGCGAGTCCAAGTTGTAGATTAACTGATTTTGATTTTGCATTTGGTTCTTCCCAGTATTCCCACCACGCAACAAAAGTTGGTTCTCCATTTTTCATAAATCGATAGACGCGAACATAATCTTCATCTACTTCAATTTCGTCTACATTATCCCAATCCGCTCCTTCTAGTTTTTCTACCATAAGTTTGTAAGAATAATAAGACAACTTTTTTACACCATATCCTAAATCATCTAAATCTACGCTCTTTGATTCATTTCTAAGGCCGTTATATATAAAACCAATTTTACTAAAATAATGTTCTGGATTATTCACCCAAATCATTTCATAAGTACTTGCCCAGAATATTTTCTCAACTCCATCTTTTAATAAAATAGAATAAATCATTGGAACTGATTGTGCTTGTTTTGATTCTGAATACTCGCGGTCTATATTTGGTGCACTCCATTGTCCAACTTGTAATGAAAATGGTGCTGATTGCATTCCAGTCTGTGTTACCCACAAATCCAAATCCACATATCCATGTTTATCAAATAATTCTTGCATAGGAACTATTTGATCATTCCATTCTGATTGTATGCCTTTATTGCCACCAAGATCCATAAAAAATTTACTAATCTGTTGGCCATCCATGTATTTTGAATACTTATCCGAATCAAAAATAAGTTCTAAGTCTTTATGTGAAAAATTGTATTCATCATATCGTCCATCATAATAATCTTCATAGGTTCCACCATCATTTGCTATTTGTTGTTCAACAGATTCCATGTATTTTAATTCATTAAAAAAGAGATTATAATATCCTTCTTGGGTCACATCATTATATGGTGTGTCATAATAACTTTCTGGAGAGCCCCATGTTCCTGAACTAAACAGTTTTATTTTTGGATTAGAGTCTTTTAATCCGCGATATGCAAGCCTAGTATATACTGCAAGTTTTTTAGGTTCTACAAATACAAAGCCGTCGATTCCATCTGATTCGCTATCAATACCCCAATAGGCGACATCTTTAAACGCAGAAGGTATTTCTCTAACATAATAATAAAACTCATAAGGTTTCAAGTTAGTATTTTCAATATCAATAACATTTTTGGTAACGGATAATGATGGAAAAATATATGGATCATTAGCGATGCCTGCGTAGATTGGATAATCATTAGTCATTATAGCTGTCCAATATGAATTTAAATCAACAACCGAGTCAGCATCGGCTGAGTCGTATTGTCCATAGCCATAGAATAATAGCGGAGTAAATAATCCAAATGGACTATCTTCAATTAGTTGTGAGGTGGGCGGCTTTGTTTTGCTACAGTCTTGTGGACAACTTTGTTGTGTTTCAAGACAAGGACATGGGAGCGTTTTGCACATTTTATATTCGCATGTTCCGTTCCCGCATTCGTTTGTGCATTCAGTCGGAGAACAACCGTTTTTGCTTAAGCATTTTTCTATTGTTTCGCCGGTTTCGCAAATAAGTCCTTCTCCGCATTTATCGATTCCAGTACAACCAAGTACTAAAATTAGTAATAACAACGCTATGCAAGCTATGAGTATCTTTTTGTTCATCTGTTTTAAGAAAGGTGTTTTGTTGTTTAAATAAGTTTTGATTTGTTTAGTTCTTTCGTCTTCGTCCTTTGATACTCAATAATAATCCAATGCTTGCCATGATTGGAATTATTTCGAGTCGTCCAACAAACATGTTAATGATCAACATTACTTTCACTCCGATTGGTGCGAGTGCAGTACTAATTCCTGTGCTGATTCCTGCATTGCTTTGTGCGCTAGCTACTTCAAAGATAACATCTGCAAGAGGATAACCATAAGAACTAATTACGATTACTCCTAGTACAATAAAGATTAACCACAATAAAATGAATTGATTAACTTGTTTCACAGTGTTGCCAGAAATCTTTTGTCCATTGTATTCTCTCCTGAAATAACTTCCTTCGGGTAAAAGCGTTTTGCGTATACCCCAATAAATTCCTTTCACAAAAATAATTGTTCGAGATAATTTGATTCCGCCTGCAGTCGAACCAGCCGCACCGCCAATAATCACAATTGGGACCCACAAGAATTTTACAAACTCTGGCCAAGCAGCTAATTCAATTCCGGTAATGAGTGCAAATCCTCCACAAGTTATCAAAGAGAACGTGTGAAAAAAACCATTCAACAATCCAATCTTAGTTGCAACGATTAACGTGCTAACAAAACCAAGTAATAACAACAATCGAAATTCTGGATCTTTAAAATAAACTAACCAATTCTTTTTTCGTAAAAACAAATAGTGTAATGCAAAGCTCATTGAACCCATGACCATAATAAAAATCAATGACAGGTTTACCCAATAATTATTCAATCCAACTGGTACCCATCCATTATTAACTGCGTTCAAACCAATAGATGAAATATCCATTCCGTTTGTACTAATCGCGCTCATAGAATAATTTACTGCTTGCCAAATAGTTTGTCCCGAAAGTAATAGCAAAACAATTCCAAGGATTGTTAATAAAATATAAATCGAAGTAATCTTTTTCGCACTCACTTTCAAATTTTCTTTTAATTGGTCTCCGTGGCCTTCAGCAACAAGTAACTTAGTTGTTTTTGAGTAAGTAGTCATCAAACCAATAAATGCCATTAATACTATTCCGATTCCTCCTACCCAACCAAGAAAACTTCTCCAAAAGATTAGCGAAGCAGGCATAGAATCTAACATTGGGATCATCACAGATAATCCAGTAGTAGTAAGAGTACTCATCGTTTCAAAAAAAGCGTCTAGCATTGAAACTTTCATAATGAACACGAATGGAAGCGAAGCAAAAAAACAAAAGAAAATCCAAATCAAAACAATAGAGAGCATTGCGTGTTTTGTTTCAGTGTCTTTTTTCACAGGAATCTTTCTTAGCAAATAACCAAGTGCAAATAAACCAAGTGCACTAACTGCATAGAAAAATAGCGTGTCTGGATTCTTGTCCATTAAAACCGCTAAAATAATCGGGATGAAAAAGCACAGTCCGGAATAGAACAAAATTGTTCCTGTGTCTTTTAAAGCAACTTTAATATCTTCTCGTCCAACGCGCAAAAACATGAAAAACTAACCTCTTTCAGGCTTAAAAACTTTTCACAAGCTAATTATTTCATGTCCCAATAGGGTAATGGATTATCCTACAACCTTGCGGAGGTTGTGATTCGAGTTCGATTCTCGGTTGGGACATTTAAAGTAATTCTTTATTGATTAAATCTGGAATCAAATACTTTTGATAAATCTCAAGAAAAGAATATTTTTCTTTTTCAAAATCTTCTTTGCTCACCCAAACAGAACCAATTATTTCCATCGCAACTTTTTCTTCACCGCTTGCATTAACAAGATAGATTCTACTAACATCATTAGTATCTGCAGTAAACGGAGATGCGGTTTCATATTCTTTAAAAAATTCGGCGCTAATTAAATCAAGTCCAACTTCTTCTTTTAGTTCACGAGTTAGAGTTTCTTCATCGCTTTCGCCAACTTCTTTTTTTCCACCTGGTGAAAAGTATTCTGGGAATTCATTGCATTTAACAAATAGCATTTTTTTGTCTTGGATTAGTACTGCTCCAATTCGTCGGTAATAATTCATTTACTCACCTAAAACAATTGTTTTGTCTTCTAAAATAAGCAAGCTTTTCTCAACTTGTGTAACAATATTTCCTTGTGTTTCTTTTAGACCAGGATAAGTTTTGAATACATCTGTTTTCATTAGTTCACGTAAGCCAAGATTAAATTGAAAGTCATCAAGATCACTTTTTGCTTTTAACCATCTTTCAGCAAAAGGTAGTCCTTCATATGTTTTAGCAATTGCGAGTAATTTTCGCCCGTGTACATTTCTAACATTTTTTCCTTCGTTTAGAGAAAAAATATCTACTTGTGCTGACTCGCTAACAAACCCGTCTCCTGTAGAAGCAAATGGTTCGATTGCAATTGCACCTTCTTCTAGTTCGTAAGAAGAATTATTATTGTGGTTTGGTAATGAAGGCCACGCATGTATATCAAATTTCTCAAGACCGTGTCCGCCTAAATTGTAAACTGGATTAAATCCTTTTTCTTTTAGAGTATCTTCAATCGCTTTTCCAATTAAATCGATTTTGTTTCCAAATTTTGCAACGCTAATAGAATTTGATAATGCAAGTTCGTTTGCCTCAATTTGTTTTGCGTGCACATTATCTAAGTTAACGGTCATTGCTCCGTCACAAATATATCCTTCTTTGTGTACTCCAATATCTATTTTGAGAACATCGCTTGCTGCCAAAGAACGATCATCTTCTTTATCCCAATTAGGCGAGTAATGTGCGGCTTCTTCGTTCAAACTTAAATTAATTGGAAAGGCTAATCCACAACCTTCATCAATAATTCCTTTTTCAATTTCGTTTGCAAAATCAAGTAATGATTTACCTTCTTTTATTTTGCTAGCTTTGCTAATAGCTTGTTTCCAAACTCGAGCAGCTTCTTTGTAATTATTAATTTCTTTTGTTTCCATAAGAAGAAAGGTAAAACAAATAATTAAAAACTAAATTATTGGATTGGATTACATCCATGATCCGAGCCCACTTTGCTTTCCGCCTTGAATTAAATCTTCTTCGGTGTAACCTAGTTCGCGCACAATTTTTATTACTGCGGGCAAAACCTGATTGTTAATATAATAATCTGCATCATAATCGCCTTCGCTAACATATTCATCAAGAACTGCTTTCTCCGAAATGGTTTTTCCGTTTTTAGTAATAATAAAACTTAATAATGAACCAACTCCAACGTCTTTTCCTTTTGCAAGTGCTTTTTTTGCAGCTTCTACGTGTGGCCCGGTTGAAGAATAATCTTCTATTTTTCGTTTAAGCATCGTAATAATTGATAATTCTGTTTTCTTTACTTTTCCACTTTTCAATTCTTTTATAACTTCGCGAACAAGTTCTACTGCTTTCTCGGGTTTACCTTCGGCCAAAACTAATTCAATAACTCTGCGTTGTGTTTCTTTTGCTAGGTTGCACCAATCGCGTCGAACATATTCGAATCCAACGATTTTCAAATTATTTTTCTCATCGATTAAAGCGTATCTTTTTTTTGCAGCTCCGCCTTCTTTTTTTGTTACAAATATTCCTCTTTTGTAATAACCATCAACTTCGAGTTCCATGTCCCCGGATAAAGCATTATTAACTTTGTCAACAAATTTTTCTACATCTTTTTTATTTTTGTCTTTCATTAACAAAAAAGTCGAGTCGGTGTCTCCGTAAAGAACTTCGTATCCTTCTTGCTCAGCCTTTTCGATTGTCTTGTGGATGTAATCTCGTGCCCACGCGAGGATCGCAGAAGCTGCTTCGAATGAATACCATCGTGCACGAGCATAACCAAGGTAACCAAAAGCAGAGTTCATAATTATTTTCAACGCCCATTGTTTTGCAAACAGCACCTTGTCGTCAACTCCCTTCTTTTTCTTGTCTTTATATTCTTTTTTCAATTGCAATCTTTGTTTAAGCATTTTTTCAAGTATTTCTGGAACAAGTCCTTTTTCTTTCAAACAAAACCATGTTCCGTCCGGACTCTTATTCTTTTTACATTCTGCGTGGCTACAATTCAATGTTTCTGGAGAAATATTATGTAATATAATCAGACTAGGGTATAGGGAAGCAAAATCTAGCACGGCAATATTTTCGTGTAGCCCTGCGAGTGGTTCTTTTACAAATGCTCCTTTAAGAGAACGATTAAGTCGTTCTCGTATTTCTCCTTCGTGTGCTTTGTTTGGAGCAATTGTTCCTCGCTTGTAAGCTTCTTTTAACAATAGATCTTCTACTTTTTGTGAAGTGCTACTTCGTGTAACATCTTCTAGTGTTTGAGAAGTTAATTTTGAAAGCTCTACAAATAATGGTAAAAAATCTTCTGCAATTCGTAGAGTCGTTCTTGAATCTTCTAAATTGTAATTAACTAGTCGTTCTAAGTCTTTCTTGTTTTTTCCTTCCCATGCTGAATTTATTTCGTGTGGATAAACCTTTTCTTTTTTGATTCCAAATATTTTATCAGAAACATTTTCAAGATCTAGTTTTACAATGTTAACGGAACCGGTTCGTTGCATAAACTTCATTATTTGGTATGCGTCAATATGTTGTTTTCCTTTTATTGCAGCAGCATTATCAAGTCCGCGTCGTTTAATTCGAATTTTTGCTCCATTCACTAAAAAGTCTTGTTTGAATTTTTCTCCTCTTTTTTTAACATAAGGAAAATCAAAGTTATCTCCGTTGTAAGTGACAATTAAATCAAATTTATTTATTTCTTCTTCAATCTTTTTAAGTAATTCTTCTTCGTCATCAACTAATCCTAATCCTTCAACTTTTTTTGTGTCATAAGAATAAACCTCTCCTTTTTTTCCAGAAACAATTGAAGCCATTATAATTGGTTCTCGTCCAACTTCAAATTTATCGCCAGACCAAGTTTCTAAATCAAATGCTCCGTTAACTAAATCCATTTCGGCATCAACGTTTTTGATTGCTTTTACTTCGTCGCCTTCTACTGTAAGTTCAACGCATCCAGGAAACACTTCTTTGTCAATCAAATATCTTTTTGTGAAAGGGATATCGTATTCAAATTTTTGAACACCCATTTCATTTAATTGTTTTCGTGCTTGTACTATCTCTGAAACTTTTGCAAAAGAACATTTCCAAACTTGTTTTCCATGAATTTCTTTTTTTGTTTCTACTAAGTCCAAAATAGAAAAGTTTTCTGTTCCTTCGAATACTTTTTCTCTTAAATCTTTTATTTGCGCAACATTAATCGGAGTTATGTATAAGTAAGGGGGAAAGTTTCTATCATAATACCAACGACTCTCTTTTTTTTCTTTCACAAAAATCTTTATTTGTGAAAATTCATCTGTATCTACGTAACTAACATCGAGTAATACTCCTAAAACTTTTTTTTCATTTGCCATACAATAATCTTTTAAGTATCAATAACCATTTAATAATAGCTTTAAAGCGTGATTAAATGGGTAGGCCAGAGAGAGCAAGGAGTAGTAGTAAATCGTCCCGTAGTGCTACTGGAAACGTAAGAACCGATATTCGTGCATTAAATTCGAGTCTTCTCTTAATGACTCAAAAGATCAAATACATTGTACGAAATGAAAAGATCCTTGGAAGAAATCTGATTGTTTTAAACAAAAAATTAAAGAAATTAGATGAGAAAACAGTATCTTCAGATGTGGTAGATGGTAGCGGTGCAGACCTTGATGAAGTAATTGCTTTACAAACAAAAGTTGAATTATTAGAGGCACAAGTAGCTGATTTACAAATGCGTGGTGCGCTAAAAGAAGAGTTAAAAGAACTAAAATATATTATCGATTCGATTAATCCATTAGAATTCGCTACGCTTTCTCAAGTAAAAGAACTAATAGACAAATCAAAGACGCCTTAGCGTATCTAACTAGATTCGTTGCCACTTAAACTAGGTCTCAAATTAACTCGGTAATTTTTTTCGTTTTTAATTGAAACTGCAACATCTCGTCCGTCAACAATCTTTATTTGTGCTGTGGACGTATCGTCTAGTTCGCTAATATTATTTGTTGAGCCAATCATCAAACCAATGCCTTTGTTTTCAAGAGTCATTAAATCGTTAACAAAACTTGTACGGTTTATCGCGAATATGTTTTTTGCATCGGGAATAACAAAAACAGTTTCTCCATTTATTTTTTCGCCAAGAGTGTCTTTGAGTAAGCGAACAGTTGTTTGTGTAAAAACAATACGCTCTTTGTCATTAAGTGAACTAATATCGATCAGGGTTGCGCGTCCAAGATTTCCTGGCCATTTTTTCAACAAGTCTTTTGCGTCAATGCTTTTACCAAAGATCTCACCGAATTGTTTGTGAATCATTTGTAATAATCTTTCAAATTTTAGTTTTTGAAATTCGTTTAGCACTTCAACTTGTGATATATTGTCTGCTAGTTCGACCGCAGTATCAAAACCAAATTGTTTGCCAATAATTTTGTCTTCAAATTCTTTGTCATTAACGTTTAATAATTCAAATAACAATTTGAAATCAACTTCGTTAAAAGAAATTTTAAACGAGTCTTTTGCTTTAAACTCTTTTACTGGAAAACCGGCTGGTTCGAATTCAACCAAAGCATTTTTCAATTCTTTTTCATTTTTTGATGCACTGCCAAGTCCTGAAAAATATTTATTTGAATCGAAAATAATTGTGTTAGTGTTATCTAGCAAAAAGTTCTCGGCTAAAATATAATTTGTGTATAACACATTTTGTGAGTCTCCAAGAATAACTGTTCTATAAAAGTTTTTGTTTGCTTCTTTTATAATTTCTCTTGTTTTGCTTAAACCAAGTTGAATAGTTCCATTCTTTTTTGTAAATGTATTGCCTGGTAAATCAAGCATTTGTAAAGTTGTTTTCTTAAGGCCGGATAATAATAATCTTGTTGCTAGCGGATCGTTAAGAATAGAAGCAGATTCTGTTCCAGGGGCAAGTGCAACTTCTTTTAGTTGTATAGACGATGCTCTTGCTAATTCTTTTATAGTTTCGATATTGTCATAGCTCGCTTTAATGGCATTGTCAATTTTTCGAGTATAATCTTCTTGTTTTAAATCAACGTAAACTGGCTCAAAAGACACGAACAGCATTTTGCTTGTTTTGTCTCCAGTAGTCTTTGAAATGCCTAAAGCCGGCTTTGGGAGGGTTTCTATAAACGAATCTAATTGTCCGCGCACAATTAGTGCTTTGTATCCTTCTACAAGAACTCCTTTTCTAACACTATCGGTTTCGTCGTAAATAAGTGTTAAAAAGTATTTTTCAGGGTTTGAAACAATTTCTACTTTGTGTCCCAAAAAGTTTCCTACAAAAACACTTTCCCAAGGTCCATCATCAATTCTAAAATCCATTCGAATCAGCACAATTAGTATATTCTTTCGATTATAAATGCTTTATGTACACCAAAACAACTTTTACCAGAACTTGTCGGCTACAAAAGAATACGTGTCGGATTATATTTCTAAACTTAATAAGTCTATTTTCTTTTGCGACGTGCCACAATACCTATTGCGATTTCTAATGCGTAACGGTAAGTATCTAATTTATCAGCATGCAAATCATTCATTCCCACTCTAAAAGATCTCTCAGAATCACTTTCGGCAAAAGTCTCATGCTCAAGTGGTTCAGGTTCGTGTTCGGCATCTTGCATTCGTTCAAGCACCAGTTCCATACGTTTCAAATTGCCACCATATTGTTTTATAATCTTTTGAGCTAATACCAAATGTCCATCCACTTTCGGGCGTTTCACACGTGGTGTTTTTAGAGGTCTAGGTTCCTCTTTGCGAACAGTACTTTTTTTTATATGCATATATCATATACGTAAAAAAACTATTTAAATATACGGGTTCGGTAATCAGCAAAGCTTTTATATTATCAAAAGCTACTTGTAGTATTAACAATTCTAAGAGAAGGTAATAGAATGTGATTAGTGGTAAAAATGGTTAGTGAACAAATAATTAGTGATACGATAAAGCGAATGCTTTCGGCTGGTGTTGAAAAAGACACGATTATTTCAACGTTAAAAGACATTGGTTTAAGCGAAGCTGAAGCAGCAGAACTAGTTAACAAACAAGAAGCTTCGGAAACAACTCCGTCAACCTCACAAGGAACAGACCAATCACTCGCTTCGCCACCAGAAATAAAGAGTTCTTTTGATCAACTTAAAACAATGAAGGACGAGCTTGAAACACAGTCAACCGTAAAAGAGTTGCATGACACGACAACACATAATATGCTTAATGAGCATTCTCAAAAAATAGCGGACGTTGGAAAAAAGCTTGATGAAGTTAAAACAGAATTACAAAAAAAGCCTGTTCCGCAAGTAACTCAAAAAGTAGATAATACTAGTTTAGAAGGAAGGTTAACCGAAATCGAAGCAAAGGTTGATGCTACAATGAAACTAATGAAAGATATCTTAGAAGTTAATAGAAAAACTCTTACTGCAATTGAATCTAAAAAATAAATCGCGCAAAATCTAATTAAACAAGTCTTTCACAGAATCAATAACATTTTGTGCTAGCTTACCAGATTTTTTAGGAGCATTTTTCAAATCGTATTCTTGTCGCAGGTGTTCTTTGTTAATTCCTTGTGCAAATTGTTTTGCAACAGTTTTAGTATAACTCTCAAACTTTTTCTCGGGGCTATTCCCGCTTGCCGAACTAACTTCTTTCCAAGCAGTTTCTGTATTTATTTTCGCAGGATTGTAGATTGCAACAACAATTGCAAGTATGATAAAAATTATTCCCATCCAACTTAATCGAATATATAACATTAACAAAGCGATTACTAGGAAAGTTAGGAAAGCGTAGTAATTCATTTTAAATCACCTAGAACCCGCCACCTGCTCCTCCAAGCAATCCGGCGTAGGGATCGGCAGCAGCTGTTTCGGTTCCAACTCCGAGTAAGTATCCTAGTGCAACTAAAGCAAGTGCAGCAAACATCCAGTATTCATTCATTCCGATTCCGTTTATCAAATAAAGCGTTACAAATGATATGATTAACAAAATACTAGTTTTGAGATCTTTTGAAGCGATTATTACGACCATAGTCGCACCCAAACTCATCCAAACTTCACCATATTGTATAGTAATTGCAATTATAGCAACTGCGACCAAATAATTCAGTATTTCCATGTAATTCACCTATTTTTTCGGTACTATCTCAAGCAATTCTTTACCAAAAGTTGCTAGTAAAAATAGTATTACTGGTACCCAGATTAGGTCTGGAAACAAGTAGAATGTTAAATAAAATAACACAACTGCAAGTAATAAACCAAGTTTTGTTCCGAGTTGTTTTTTACCCCAATTATAAAACCAAATAAAGTAAATGATTAACAATACTAACGCAAAGCTTAATGCTAAATCGCTTCCTCCGATTGCTCCTAAGAAATCAAATGCCATTGTATCACTAAAATAATTGTTTTTTCTCGCTAATAAACTTTCCTCTTTGGCAAAGTTTAATCAAAACTGACTCGCTTTTTATGCTCGCCGTAAACTTTCCTCTTTGGCAAAGTTTAATCAAAACTGACTCGCTTTTTATGCTCGCCGTAAACTTTCCTCTTTGGCAAAGTTTAATCAAAACTGACTCGCTTTTTATGCTCGCCGTAAACTTTCCGATTAATCACAATTTATCCTTTCTTCATAGTGGTTCCAATTCCCCATACAATTACTCCGAAGAATCCAAAGCTTAATAGTGTTAAGAATATCCAACTGCTTGCAGCAATCCACCACCATTTGATAACCAAGAAATAAATCAATATTCCGCAAACAAGCAAAGTCAATACACTATTTCCCAAGTACCCGCGAACGGTTTGAATGATTACAAACACTAACATGATTCTAACAATAATGTCTATAGGCCAAAACACTTTCATTGCGATTGGTAATATCACAACTGACACAATTATTCCAAGAACGATTAATATCAATAGATTTCCTTTTTCATTCATCTTCCTCGCCTCATTCGTTGTATTTGTGATTGTCTTTGCATAAAATCATTTCCATTGGAGACTCCGCCTTCGTTTGCTTGTCCTGAACCAGGGTTAACAAAGAAGAAGTCGATTATTACTCCTGTGAAACCAAAGGCCATTAGGATATATAAAACATATATTCCTCCAAATAACGCAAAGTAATCAAAGATAATAAACCATGACATCGTAATTATTATTAATATTGCAAGAGGTCCTTTTCCTAGGTGTTGTGTAACATAAGCAAATATTGCCATCAAAGTAAATATCTTTAAGACAATTGTTAGGTCGCCGGTTAAATCACCAAAAAACCCGAGTACGAATAACCCTTGTAAGAATAATTCTATCATGACATACTAATACTTTAGCAATATAAAAAACTTATCAATCAAAAATTAATGAAAAAAACAAAGAATTATAATGGATAATAACGTATTTTTTTTATGCTTACAAAACGTCCTGCGTCTAAAAAAGTTGCAAGTTTATTAGTTAGTGCGTCCACTCCAAATAAATTGAGGGGCATGAAATTAGTTTTAGGAAATCCTGCGTTGACTAAACGTGTACTTGGACATTTGGATGGAAGTAAACACCAGAAAGCAATAAGTTTAGCTCAAAAACTTTCGCGTTTAATGTTTATGACGCCGGCAGAAAAAGACTTTTTGATTCAATCAGTTATGAATAGAAAGGCTTTACCGGATGGATTTTTGGATCATTGCGATTGGCTCGGGCAGTGTTTTGAAAAAGAACCTGACTTAACACGAAAAGTGGCGCGTAGCCTCTTCAATATTTCGAAAAGTACGCGTTGTCCCTCGGGTAAATCAATCGAATCAAGAAAAGTTGTTGTTACAACTATGAAAGGCATATTAGGACATTTGGCAGATTCTAGAAATGATGTTTCGCAGTTTAGAATTACTGCAATGAGTGCAAACGGAGAAATGTTTTTTGTAACTTTAAATCGAAAAGAAAGAAACAATTGGTCTGTTCGCGTAGATAAAATAGGCATTCAAAATTAATTATTTTTAAGTTCATTTATTGCGAACCAACAAGTTCTAGTTCTTTTTCTGCTAAACTGTTTTGTAATCCTGCCGTGTTTTCTAGTACGTGCGGGTTCCACCAAAAGCTCATTGTACTACCGTCGTTTGAAACACAAACGTCTCCGTTTTCAACCATCGAAAATAAGTCTTCGAGTGTTTCGAAATGATTTCCGCTAGAGTTATTTGTCATTCCGCTAATTCCATCGAGTGAATTAATCTGCGTAAAATTATTATTTGGTGTCCAAAAACTAGTATCGCTTTCTCCAATAATTGCATAAGCACCAGTTACTGGTGTAAAGAAAGTAGTTTTCAAATACAAAGTATCGTTATTAGTAATGTCTTCCCATTCAAAACCATAGTTATCAGTTTCAAGCAAATAATCTGGAGAGTTACGGTACATTTCAATTGCGTTTGCTCCATAGAAGTCTTTGCTTCTTGCAGCACCCGTCCAATAAGATAAATTTCCTCCAGTTAGAACATTAGCAAAATCGCGTTCTACGTGGTAAGCCATTTTCGCATTTGTCCCATCAGCGTCTTGTTTTACAATAATTGGAGTAGCATAATTTGGAGTAAAAACAATGTCTGCAGTTGTTCCATTAACACTAATGGATGCTAGTTGTCCGCGAGAACCCGGATTAGTATTTACTCTTTCAAAACTATCGTCGCGAGTAACTCTAACTTCTGATACTCCATTACTATTAATGCTGTCACCCATTACTGTGTT
>Ga0233437_1004250_pt1 | contig 17217 bp, 13 predicted proteins | sample SI_122_August201_FD_182714 | JGI IMG/M metagenome (GOLD analysis project Ga0233437, IMG submission 182714) | Seawater microbial communities from Saanich Inlet, British Columbia, Canada - SI_122_August2016_200_MG | ecosystem: Environmental > Aquatic > Marine > Inlet | place: Canada: British... | reverse complement strand
TGATAAATCATTTGGTCGAGTGTAATTGGTAAGGTTGTTTCGTTGCCAGCCATAACATTCGAAGCTGAATCGCCTACTAAAATTACATCAACCCCGGCTTCGTCAACCAATTGTGCAAGGCTAAAATCGTACGAAGTCAGCATTGCAATCTTTTCACCGCGCAATTTCATTTCCGACAAACGGTGAGTAGTTACTTTCCTTATTTCTTTGTGTACCGACATTATTAATTTAATTGAATCTACACGACAAAAGTAACCAAACCATTTTATCTGCCCAAAGTAAAATTTCATTCAAAATCGAAAATAAGCTGGGTTAACGTTTATTAACCGCAATAATTGATCAGTTTAAAATAGGTTTGTTTATTTTGAGTCTTCTTATAATTTTAAAAGATGAAGAATAAAATAACAAGCGTTTTTATTTCAATTATATTATCTGTTTTGTTTATAATCGGGCTGGTTTACTCCGTGGAAGCCGAAAAAAATGATAGTACAAAACAATTTTATTTTATAAAAAATGAGATTAATTCGGGGGTAGTTTTTTCTGGTAACAATGAACGCGAAGAACTCAGGAATGATTTATTCACTATAAAAGAGGAGCTTTTCACAGGTTCTGTTAAATATCGGATTGGCAGCCAGTTTTGGAATTTATTGGATAACAAACAGGAAGAACTGAATTTTAATTTTGAAACGGGACCATTGTTTGGCAGCGGTAGTTTTATCGATAGTTCGGCAAATAATGTGATAAAATCCGACCATAATATTTATGGTTTGAGAACAAATGCCTCGCTTGGTTATTCAAGTCGTTTTTATTACGATCGAAAAAATTACACCCTTGTAAATATAAATGGCTGGGCACGATACGATTTGTACAAACAGGCGTCGGAAGGTACGCTGCTTGATTCAAACCTGGTAATCTCTGATTATAACCAAACTGACAATAAAGATAAATTGAGATATGGATTTCAGGCAAAGGCAGGGTGGGGTTTTGGTTGGTTAAACCCAATGAACCATTTTATGGTTGCAGAATATTTAATGGACAAATATTACAAAGGACGCGTTTTTTCGAAAATTGAATTAGAAAACCTGGCTTATGAAATAGGTAAAATTAAGCTTGCAAGAAATACAAAATCGGAAAATTTAAGCGAAAAAGAATTGGAAACTATTTCTGATTTTTTAAGTTCAAAGATGATGCTTTCGCCCCCCGAAAACCTGGAGAAAGATTGGGAAATGGGAGAATTCCGACCGCGTTTAAACGGAAAACGTTTTGAATTTGGGCCCTTCTTTAATTATTACAATCGCGAGCCTGATTTTATTTATGGCGGTTTTATTGAATTTAAAAATCATGCTTATCAAAATTTTAACCGGACCCGGAATTTAAGTGTAAATCTTAATTATAACCGATATAAAAAACAGGATTGGATTTTACTGGAAACCGATTTTGGATGGTCAATTTATCCAAACCTGAAAACTCAATTCGATTTTGGTTTGAAATATGTTCCGGGGGTTGTAGTAAATGGTTTTGAAAATATCGAAACAATAAAACATAATTTTATCCCCTACATTGAATATTTTACACAGGTAAATTCAAAAGCAAGGGTAAATTTTGCATTTGCCTGGAAAATTACCGACAGCGATCAGTTTATGCTTGCCGGCCCGGAATTTTCGCTTGCTGTTTATCGGAGTAGATATTGATTAAACCCGAAGGAATATTTTTTTCTTGTACATATAATAAAGTAAAAGCCATGTTAATAGTAATCCTCCAAGCATCAAAAGCACGTTGCCATTTTCACCCAATGGTTTAGCAAGCCAACCAAAAAAGAATTCAGTAATATTTCCGACATCAACAATTCTTGTAAACAAGTAAATAAAGATGGAGTTCATCCCAATTATTCGGAAATAGAAAGCCCAGCCACGGAATCCCCAATGATCAATTATCAGGTAAAAAAATGCAATTAATAAAAAGCTAATTCCCCCGGCAAGTAAATTAAATGTTGAAGTCCAGACACTTTTAATAATTGGATAAAAAGGAGAAAGTATTAATGCCAATAGAATTGAAACTACCCCGGAAAAAACAAGATATCCTATTTTTTGCCAGTCGCTAGTCCTCTTTTTACGTAGTATATTTCCGGCAACTGTTCCCATTAATGCGATTCCTGTTGCAGAAAGACTGCACAAGATACCTTCGGGATCGAAAGTTCCGCCGTGCAACCTTCCAGGTAAAAGTAATTGATCGATAAATCCATTTATCGATCCTTCCGGGGTTAAAACCCCGGCTCCAAATCCAGGTACAGGAACCAAAAGCTGGACAAGACCATAAACAAACAGAATTCCACCAAGCCAGATTAACCTGCTCCTGAACGATTTAAAATAAATAACAATAAGCGAAGCAAAAAAGTAGGCAATTCCAATTTGCCCCAAAACGCTTGCAACTCTTCCACCATCGAAACCACGGCGGAAAGTGCCATTGTACAATATTCCTAAAAGTATCAGAATTGTCATTCGTTTAAAAACCTTCCAAAAGAGTTTTGTTTTTGGAACGTTTTTTTCGAGTTTGGCTTTTACAGAAAAAGGAATGGCAACCCCGGCAATAAACATGAACAGTGGAAAAATCAAATCCTGAAACCGGAAACCTTCCCATTTTACATGGTGCATATGCGATTCGAGCCAATCAGCCCCGGTAATTTGTGAAATGGCAATGGCCAGAGCTCCCCCGCCGGTTATCCAAAACATATCGAAACCGCGAAGGGCGTCTAACGAATACAAACGTTTTTGTGGTGCCGTCCTGAGTGGCTTATTTGTCATAATTTGTCGTTTTATAATAATTCGAAATTAACAAAGTTTTGGTAAAAAATAAAAATGGAATTTTTTAAAATAAGAAATTACAAATTGATGTTTTATGAATGATGAATCTTTTTTCATACTATTTGAATACTTAAGTTTGTGTAATTTTATTTTTCAATTGGAATAATCTTTGTAAAATTGCCGAGCAAATTAAAAATCCAAAAATCATGAGATTTGTTTTACCCTTTGTCGCTTTCTTTTTAATAAGTTTTGTCTCATTTTCACAGCTTGAAAATTTCGATCTCTCAAAATATAAATTACCTGAAATTAAAAGGCATCTGATGGATTTTGGATTTAATTCGGATGGTAGTACCAGGAATACATTCTATATCTATGAAAACGGAATTGATACATTTAAGGACCGGAGTAAAAATTTTTCATGGACTTCAAATCTTAACTATTCAATATTTAGCAGTTCAACTCAATTTCAAAAAACGCTAAATACAAATTTATATTCGAATGTCGATTTTACAGACAGTGAAAGTAATTATTCAAGAGATTATATCCAGTTAGATTATCAAAATCGATTTAATTTTTCTTATGACTGGAAGTATTTCATAAATAACAAGATGTGGTTTATAAATCTTGTTCCTTCAATATATTCATCTTTAAGCAATAGTAATAGTTTGTTAAATTCTGATGATGGCAAATCGTACAGTTATACAAATCAAAGCTCCGTAGGAGTAGGATTTGGCAAAGGAAGAATTGAACAGGTTCAGGATTTCAGACAAGCAATATTAATTTTCAGGGAATTAGAAAAAAAAGGAAGTTTGAAACGAAATCCAACTGAAAAAGAAGTAGTAGAATTGGCTACGCTAATTTCGAAACTTAAAAACCAAAGAGTTTTTGATTCAAGAAAAAGAAAACAAGCAGATCTTACTGAAATAAATTCGTATTTAAATAAAAACGAATTAATTACTAAAACAGATATTTTATATTTTATTGGTTTAGAAGATATGTGGGTATTTGGTGGTTTGCAAACTCGCGAAAGTGGAAATCAAATTAAACTAATTTTTACACCAGAATTTAATTATAATATTTCAGGAATCCAGAAAGAAGATCCTAATTATGAAACGGGTTCCTGGGCGGTAAATACTGATTTTATTTTTATCTCGAAAATTCCACTATCAAATCAATTTCAAAGTAATTTTGAAATAGGAATGTATAACAAAGTTTCAGACCACTATAAAGTTTCCAATGAATCAGAACCATATAAATCATTCGTAACGGATTTAATGGGAACATATTCACTTGGATTTTATCCGAATACCAGAACCTATTTAAACATTACAAGTATAGCGGGCATTGGTCATAGCAGTTTTGAAAAGATTTTTGAAAATGGTTATTTTAATAGTTGGTTGTCTTTTTCTTCAAATGGTTATTATTATATTTCTGAAAGACTTAGAATTGGTTATCAAATTTATTTTGACAAATGGATGAATTACATTTTCGATGAACAAAGACAAAATGAAAAGTTTTCCAGATTTAACTATACACTGAATTTCAATTACGCCATCTTTTAAAATTCAACATTTAATATTCTTTATTCAGCATTCAACATTCAAGCTTCTGTCTTTTTGTCACCAGTTTTGACAGGATTAAAACCGTGATTTCTAAAATATGTGTCAGTTTTGCGTTTAATTTTGGTCATATTCCAGTGGCACAATCATTGATTAAACCCAACCGTAAAATTTTCAGAAATAATAAATAAAATCATATAATAATGGGAAAAATTATCGGAATAGATTTAGGAACAACAAACTCGTGTGTTTCTGTAATGGAAGGTAACGAGCCTGTAGTTATCCCCAATAGCGAAGGAAAACGAACAACACCATCAATTGTTGCATTTGTTGAAAATGGGGAACGTAAAATTGGCGATCCAGCTAAAAGACAGGCCATCACAAACCCAACAAAAACAGTTTCTTCAATTAAACGTTTTATGGGCGAAACTTACGACAGGGTTTCAAAAGAAGTTGCCCGGGTACCATACAAAGTTATTAAAGGAGACAATAATACACCCAGGGTACAAATTGATGACAGAAAATATTCCCCACAGGAAATTTCAGCCATGGTCCTTCAGAAAATGAAAAAGACTGCTGAAGATTACCTGGGACAAGAAGTGACAGAAGCTGTAATTACAGTTCCGGCATATTTTAGTGATTCACAACGGCAAGCCACAAAAGAAGCCGGTGAAATTGCAGGTTTGGAAGTTCGCAGGATTATCAACGAACCAACCGCAGCATCGTTGGCTTACGGAATGGACAAAATGGACAAGGACATGAAAATTGCCGTGTTCGATCTTGGTGGCGGAACATTCGATATTTCAATTCTTGAATTAGGAGAAGGCGTTTTCGAAGTAAAATCTACCGATGGGGATACTCATCTTGGTGGTGATGATTTTGACCAGGTAATTATTGATTGGTTGGCCGCTGAATTCAAAAAAGACGAAGGGATTGATTTAAAAAGAGATCCGATGGCTTTGCAACGTTTGAAAGAGGCCGCTGAAAAAGCTAAAATTGAACTCTCAAGTTCAAGCCAGACTGAAATCAATTTACCATATATTATGCCGGTTGACGGAATTCCAAAACACCTTGTAAAAACATTAACCCGTGCGAAGTTCGAACAATTAGCTGATTCATTGATTAATGCAACTATTGAGCCATGTAAAAAAGCAATGAAAAATGCAGGTTTGTCAGCCAGCGACATCGACGAGGTTATTTTAGTTGGAGGATCTACACGTATTCCTTCTATTCAGGAAAAAGTTCAGGAATTTTTTGGCAAAGCTCCTTCGAAAGGAGTAAATCCTGACGAAGTAGTTGCAGTAGGTGCAGCCATTCAGGGAGGTGTTTTAACTGGCGAAGTTAAAGATGTGTTGCTTTTAGATGTTACCCCACTTTCATTGGGAATTGAAACTATGGGTGGTGTTATGACAAAATTAATAGAATCGAACACAACTATCCCGACAAAAAAATCGGAAACTTTTACAACGGCAGCCGATAATCAACCCTCTGTTGAAATTCATGTACTTCAGGGCGAACGTCCAATTGCAACAGGGAATAAAACAATTGGCAGGTTTCATTTAGACGGGCTTCCACCGGCACAACGCGGAACCCCACAAATTGAAGTGACTTTCGATATCGATGCAAACGGGATTCTGCATGTTAATGCAAAAGACAAAGCTACGGGTAAATCGCAATCAATACGTATTGAAGCTTCCTCTGGGTTGTCGGATGATGAAATTACAAAAATGAAGGCCGAAGCCGAAGCCAATGCCGAAACAGATAAAGCTGCAAAAGAATCGGCTGATAAAATTAACCAGGCCGACAGTTTGATTTTTCAAACTGAAAAGCAACTGAAAGAATTTGGAGATAAACTTCCGGCAGACAAAAAACAACCCATCGAAGATGCGTTGAAAAAGTTGAAAGAAGCACATGCAAGTAAAGACATGGCTGCAATCGATACATCGATGAATGAGTTGAATACTGTTTTTCAGGCGGCTTCACAAGAAATGTACAACGCTTCTCAGGCGCAGGGTGGAGAAGGTGCCCCGCAAGGTGATCCAACCGGAGGAGCACAGGCAGGTCCAACTGATGGCCAGCCCAAAGAGGACGGTGAAGTTACAGACGTTGATTTCGAAGAAGTAAAATAAAAATATACGCAATTCAGTTGGTGATTTAAGTTTCCTTATTGAATTTTCTTTTTATAAAAAGCCTTTCCGCAAACAAACGGAGGGGCTTTTTATTTGTATGAAGTTCAATCAGAATAAATATCTATTTTTACAGTTTTAATAAAAAAAGTAATTATGAAGATTGTAATATTAATATTCATCTTTTTACCTTTTTTCTCTTTCTCCCAAATCAATCAATCCGATACAAATGGATTAAGACAGGGATTTTGGAAAAAGGAATATCCCAACGGTGGCTTAATATACAAAGGGAATTTTAAAGATGGTAAACCAGTTGGGGAGTGGAAACGTTTCTACAAAGGTGGCCAGAAAAAAGCCATCATAAATTATTTTGAAAATTCTGACACTGCTTACACACAATTGTTTGATTTATGGGGAAAGAAAGTGGCCGAAGGGAATTATTTTAATGAAAGAAAAACAGGGCATTGGATTTTGTTCTCAAAAAGTATAAAGATTGCGGAAGAGCAGTTTTCGAATGGAAACAAACACGGTGTTTGCCGTAAATTTTACAATACCGGGGAATTACTTGAGGAAGCGGAGTGGGAGCTTGGAAAGCAGGAAGGGAAATACCAGGTGTTTTATAATAACGGGAAACCATACATGCAATGTAAATTTAGCAATAACATGCGAAACGGGCTTTGTATTACGTATTTTCAAAATGGGAAACTGGAATTGGACGGTAATTACAAAAACAACCTGAGGCAAGGCAATTGGAAATATTATAACGAAAAAGGCGAACTTTTATACAATTTGAAATACAACGAAGGGAAATTGTTAAATCCCGAAGTGCGCGACAGCATTGATAACCTGCAAATGCAAAATTTGGAAAGGGGTAAAAACTCACTTCTCGATCCTGAAAAATTCATGGAAAACCCTTCGGAATATATGCTGAAAAATAAAATATACCGTTAAGAAGTTGCAGATTATTCATTAATTTGTTTTAAATTCTATATTTATTGAAAAGCCGGATTAACATGAAAAACATAATATTTTTCTTTTTTGCAAGTGTTTTTATTTTTCAATCAGTTCAATTAAAATCGCAGGAATATTTTTGGCTTGAATTTATCGATAAAAATAACTCAGGATATTCCTTTTCTCAGCCCGAAAAATTTCTCTCAGAAAGAGCAATTCAGAGACGGGCAGTGCAAAATATTGCAATCGATTCTCTCGATCTTCCAGTAAATTCAGAGTATATAAATCAGGTTTTACAACTGGGTGTTTCGTTCGTCCATTCATCGAAATGGTTAAATGGCATAACAGTAAAAGTTGAAATTGACAGTTTCGAAACAAAAGTTTTCCAACTTCCTTTTATTAAAGAAATTCAGCTAACCAAGCCAGCACAAATATCTAAAAGTGCAATAAATAAATTTTATGAAATCCAAACACTGGATGATGATTTGTATATTGATACTTCGTTTTACGGCGCATCGGTTTTCCAGGTGGGACAGTTAAACGGCCAGTTTTTGCATAATCTGGATTTTCGGGGACAAGGGATGCAAATAGCTATTTTAGATGGAGGATTTTTGAATACCAATGTTTATCCGGCATTCGATAGTCTTTGGGCAAACAATCAGATTTTAGGAACAATAGATTTTGTAAATCCGGATGAAAATATTTTCGAAACGTCTTATCACGGAATGAGTGTGCTCTCTTGTATGGGTGGAAATATTCCGGGCGAATTAATCGGAACCTCGCCAAAAGCTTCGTATTGGTTAATGCGTACCGAAGATACAAATTCAGAATATCTTATTGAAGAGGACAATTGGGTGGCTGCCGCTGAATATGCCGATAGTGCAGGGATTGATGTCATTAACTCTTCGTTGGGTTATTATTTGTTTGATGATAAGAATATGGATCATTCTTATGTAGATATGGACGGCAAAACAACCCGTGTAACAAAGGGCGCCAATATTGCGGCCTCTCGTGGGATTCTTGTGTTTGCAAGTGCCGGGAACGAAGGGAACGATCCCTGGAAATATATTATTGCACCGTCGGATGGAGACAGTGTACTTGGAATAGGAGCAGTTAACAAAGATGGTGCGCCAGCTTATTTTACTTCGTTCGGCCCGGCTTCCGATGGCGATATAAAACCAAATGTGTCGGCAATTGGCTGGAATACTTTTTTACAAAAAAGCGACGGGTCTTTGGGATATAGCAGTGGAACATCTTTTTCGTCGCCGGTAATGGCAGGAATGGCAGCATGTTTATGGCAGGCTAATCCGCAATCAACAGCGTTTCAGGTCCGACACGCTATTGAACAAAGTGCACATCTGTTTTTAAATCCCGATTCGCTGCTCGGATTTGGTATTCCCGACATGAAACTGGCGAACCAGATTTTACAAACCTCGCTTGTAAAACAATGGGAAAACCAAAATAATTGGTTGGTTTACCCAAATCCGCTCCAGGATTATTTAGTACTTCAAAAAGCGGGAGTCCAGATTCAAGGCAAAATAGAAATTGCGTTTTATACTGCTGACGGGCGTTTGGTTCGTAAGGAACAAAAAGATGATGCCTTCAAAATTATCCTCCGTAATTTGCAATCTTTGCCCACTGGTTTGTTGATTTTGAAAATAAGCTCCGAAAATTCGAGCGAAACATTAAAATTGAACAAAAGCCGTTAGGATGAATCAAAATCTCACCCTTTCAGAATTAAATGGATTGATAAAAGATGTATTGGCAGATACGTTTTCGTCAGCGGTTTGGGTGGTTGCCGAAATTAGCGAATTAAAAGAAAACAGGAGCGGGCATTGTTATTTAGAACTGATTGAAAAGGAAGGGGATGAAATTATTGCACGGTCGCGGGCAACAATTTGGTCCTACACATTTCGAATGTTAAAGCCTTATTTTGAAACTTCAACAGGCCAGCTATTTACCGACGGTATTAAAATTTTAGTCCAGGTATCTGTTGAGTTTCACCCTTCGTTCGGATTAAGTTTAAACATAAAAGATATCGACCCAACATACACAGTTGGCGATTTGGCTTTGCAGCGGAAAGAGATAATAAGCAGGTTGCAAAATGATGGTGTGTTTGACATGAACAAAGAATTATCACTGCCATTAGTTCCTCAAAAACTTGCACTTATTTCTTCAGAAACGGCGGCAGGTTATCTGGATTTTATGGATCAGCTAAATTCCAATGAATTTGGATTTCGATTTCACACAAAACTTTTTGAAGCATTCATGCAAGGCTCCGATTCTGTTCGATCAATAATCGCTGCACTTGAAAGAATTTATCGGTACGAAGATTTTTTTGATGCTGTAATAATTATTCGCGGGGGCGGTGCAACAGCCGATTTAAGTAGTTTCGATAATTACGATCTGGCATTTAATGTAACCCAATTTCCGCTTCCTGTAATTACCGGAATTGGCCACGAGAAAGATGATACTATTATCGATTTGGTAGCTCATACAAGGTTAAAAACCCCAACTGCTGTAGCCGAATTTTTTATAAATGGCCTCGGCCGGTTTTACGAAAGATTGGTTGATCTTGAAAATAATGTTGTAAGTAAAACACGCGAAACAATCGGGTTCAAACAAAATAATCTGGAACGGATTGCAGAAAGCCTAAATTTTTCGGTCTCAGCTTATATTATTGAAAAACAAAACTATCTGGTAAAAAAAGGGCATGAACTGCAACAAAATGTTAACGGGTTTTCTTACAAGAAAAAATACGAATTAAATAAACTACAACACGAAATTGATACAGCGGTTTCGCTTTGGTTTGCCGAAACACGTAATAAAATAAGCCATAAAAAACGGATTCTAAACCGGGTAGTTGGGGAAGCGCTTCTAAAAAAAGGTTCGGAACTCGTTCATTTAAAAGATTTGTTTGGAAGTAAATCACGAAAAATGCTTTACCTGGAAAAAGAACGTGTTCATTTAAACGAAAATACAGTACGTTTGCTAAATCCCGAAAATGTGTTAAAACGTGGGTTTACATTAACTTTGAAAGATGGCAGGATTGTGAAATCGGCAAAACAACTTAAATTAAACGAAGAGATAGAAACACAATTTGCCGATGGAAAAGTAAAAAGCAAAATCACAAAAAAAGAGAATAATGGCAACTAAAAAAGTATCGTACAGCGAAGCAATGACCGAAATTGAAGGGATTTTGGAAAAAATTGAAAACGAAGAATTAGATGTTGACGAGCTGGCTGAAAAAGTAAAACGGGTTTCAACTTTGTTAAAGGTTTGTAAAGACAAACTAATGAAAACAAACGAACAAGTGGAGCAGATTTTAAAGGAAATGGATAATTAGTGTCTCTTAGAAACACTTGAAAAATATATAGTTTTCTTAGAAGTACTAATTAGAAAAGATTTGAAAATTGGAAAATATGGCAAATAAAAATGAACTTGTGCTGGTTTTTACCGGCAATGAAATAATTACCGAAAGGATTAAAGCAGAATTGGAATTAAACGGGATTGTTTCAATAATAAAGGATGGGTTTAAATCGGGAATAGCTGCCGGTTTTGGCGGTGGAATTTCGTCGGCCATCGACCTTTTTGTTGTGGATTCGGATTCTGAAAAGGCAGCAGAAATTATTAAAGCAATTATTGAATAAAATAATTTTTGAAAATATGTACACAAAAAAACAAGTAGCCAAAACCATCGATCATGCGGTACTTAAACCAGAGTCAACCGACGCCGATTTGCAGCAAAATGCAAAAATGTGCATCGAAAATGACGTTTTTAGTATGTGTGTAAAACCGTGCGATATTAAAGCCGCTGCCGAATTGTTAAAAAACAGCGATGTAAAAGTGTCGTGTGTTTTAAGTTTTCCTCACGGTGCAGATGCCACACCCACAAAAGCTTTTCAGGCGAAACAATCTATCGCCGACGGAGCCGATGAAATTGACATGGTAATGAATATTGGCAAATTCCTTTCGGGCGATTACGATTATGTTGTGAACGATATTAAAGCGGTAGTTGAGGTTGCACACCAACAAGGGATTTTAGTAAAAGTTATTCAGGAAAGCGGCCATTTAACTTTAGAGCAAATTGCAAAAGCATGCGAATTGTCGTATCAAGCCGGTGCCGATTTTGTAAAAACCTCGACCGGGTTTGGTCCGGGTGGTGCAAAACCAGAATATATCGACGTGATGGTAAAAACTGTTGGCGATAAAATGCAGGTTAAACCTTCGGGTGGAATACGCGACTGGGAAACCGCTGTGTCATTTCTCGAACAGGGAGCTAATCGTTTGGGGATTGGTTCAACAGAAGCAGTTTTAAATGGGGCAAAAGCTGAGGGTGATTATTAAAACCGCGTTTTTGCGCTACTTTCGGAAATGAGTTTTTAGAGATGCCCTTAAGTTATCTGTTTTTTGAAATAGCAAATAAGAGTTTTCTCCGAAAAATCAAAATGTCCGTCATTGCAAAGTACGATGCAATTTTACAACGCTGTAAATATGTCTGTTAAAAATTGCTTTACTTCGTTCGTAATGACGAAAAAGCACTTTTTGGAGTAGGCTTAATAATAAAACTTAGATCATAAGTAGTATCAATATTAAAATGTTGGAAACAATTTTGAATATTGAATTTATGTTCATATCGTTTTTTTGAATTTTATGTTTGTCGATTGAAATTTTATTATTTATTTTGAATTCAGACTTTGAAGCAGACTTAATTTAACTTTTGTGCATTTCCAATTTTTTTTCACCAAAAAAACAAGCATATTTGTAAGCCCTTTTAAAAAGGAGAAAGAATGTATTTTTTAAACGGAGATCGATTATATATAAAACCTGAAAACGGAAAGGCCAAACTCGATGTACAGTTGCAAAATTGTTTGCAGCAGTTGAAACAGATCAATTCAGGCAAAAAAATTTTTAAACTGAATTTTTTTGTTGATACGGTTACCGACAAAGCTTATCAGGAACTTCAGCAGAAAGTCCAGTCCCTCGTATCTGGTTTGTTTTCAGAAGAAATTGTTCTGGGTTTAATTGCCCAGCCGCCGCTTACCTGCAAAATTATTGTTGAAGCCTTCTTTTACGATACTTCACTTTGGCAGGCGAAATTTATTTCAGAAGGGAATAATGCAGCACTTTTGTTTAGCAGGGATAACACGGAAATATTAATTGGCAGCGTGCAGGCAAACCTTAAACAAGGTTGCAAAAAAAACGCAGAAAACACTTTTGTAGTTTTAGATTCAATTTTTAATTCGGTAGGTTTTCCTGTAAATTCAATTGTAAGGCAGTGGAATTATCTTGAGGATATTTTGGGTTTTGATGGTGAAGATCAGCATTATCAGGAATTTAATAATGTGCGATCGAAATTTTATGGAAATAGTTTTGAAGAATCCGGCTACCCCGCTGCTACCGGAATTGGGATGAACCAGGGTGGGCTGATTATTGAATTTGTAGCCGTAAAATCAGGTGAGGTGCTTACTTTCCCGGTTGACAATCCCGACCAGATAGCAGCGCATCATTATAGTAAAAAAGTGTTGGTTGGCGAGGAATGTGTAATTAAGACCACACCAAAATTCGAGCGTGCGAGGTATTTAAATTCGTTTGGGAAACAGTTGATTTTTATTTCCGGAACAGCCTCAATTTTGGGTGAAAAAACAGTCGGTATCGGAAACCCCGAAGAGCAAACTGAAGTTACAATAAATAATATTCAACGTTTGTATTCCAGTAAGGTAATAAAGAAAATCTCAGAAAAGACCCTTAGCCCAAAATATGGCCATGCAAGGGTTTATATTAAAAAACGGGAAGATTTCCCAACCATTAAAAAAGTGTTTAAAACTCATTTTGGCAATCTTCCGGTAGTTTATATTGTGGCCGATATTTGCCGCACTAATTTGCTTGTAGAAATAGAAGGCAAAGTAATCCTGAACTAATACCGACTTGACAACAAAATGTTGTAAACTTTCGCTTTGTTCAGTCTGCTTCTTTGTTGTATTATTTGCATTAATCCCGAAATAGATTCGAGGCTATTGTAACTTCAAAATTTGCTATGTGGCATTTTGAAGAACAATTGGTATAATAACCTGAGTTCTGTAAATAATATTACACAGAAAATCATAATTATTTTAAGGAATGTAGGCAAGCTTAACTTTTACAGGTTTTATTGTTTTTGGTAACGATGCTAATCAAATAATGTATTGATTCCTTAAAATTTAAAATTAAGCCCAAATATAAAATGAGTGCCTGCCTGCGGAAAATAACCATCCATTTTATATCGTTCGCCGCCCAAAATGTATGAATAAACCCAGGCGTTGCTTTCGTAGATTTCGTTGAATAAATTATTTACCATTAAATGAACTGTTATTTCTTTAAATAATTTTGTGCCAAAGGAATATGCCGCATTTAAATTATTTACAAAGTAAGCATCCAGAATACGATCTTCACTCGATGAATTATCGATAAATTGTTTTCCAACAAAAGATGAAATAAAACGTAAACTCAGGTTTTTTACCGGTTCAAAAATTAGTTGGCTGTTGGCAACAATGTTTGGCGAAAAAGCCAAATCGGTGGTTCCCAGTTTATAACTTTCCTGTCCCCATGTATCCCAGTTATCAAGATGTTCAGTAAAATAGAGAATTTTATTTTGGCTGAATGTGCTATTTCCTGTCCATTGTAAAGTGCGGGTTATTTTAAGCCCTGCCTGAAGCTCAAAACCTGTCCGGTAGCTTTTATCTACATTTGCCATAATTGGTGCTCCCACATCGTTAATTTCGCCGGTTAAAACCAACTGGTTTTTATAACACATGTAATAAAAATTGGCACTTGCAGTAAAAGCCGGTGAGCGGAAATTATACCCCAGTTCCCAGTCGCGCAAAGTTTCGTAAACCGGCTGATTTCCATCAGGATCGGCATCGGTATAATTGCCACGGTTGGGTTCGCGGTTGGCAATAGCAAACGAAAGGTACAAATTCTGATTGGGGCCTGCCTGATAAAAAATACCCACTTTTGGATTAAAAAAGTTAAAATCATGTTCCTGCGAAATATTCCTCAAATCATCGTCAATCCCATTAATTTCATAATTAATTTTTCTAAACTGGAGATCGGCGAATAAATTAAGTTTTCGTGTTAGTGCATAATTGTATTTGGCAAATACATTAAAGTCTTTTTTTAAACCATTGTTTTGATACCAATTGTGGTTGAAGTCGGCATTTCCTAAAAACTGCGCCCAAATAATTTTTCCAAAATGATCCCCATCGTAAATGCTCCAGCCACCCCCAAAAGTAAAATCGCCGTTTTTGTTTTTGTGGTTTAGCGAATAAGTAATTCCGTAGAAATCATTGTCCAGCCATTTTCGGTTTACCAAATCAGTAGTTTCAATAATTTCCTGGCCCACTGTTATATTCTGAATTTGGTAATCGGCAAGGTCTTCGCCCGCTTTAAAATTTTCGTAATATCCTTTACCGTGGGTAAAATGTGCCGAGGCATTTAAATTAAAATATTGATTGAATTTATGCGAGAAATGAAATTGATAATGATCTTGCTGATAATTATCTACCTGGTTTTCGAAAGTATAGAAATTGTAAGTCCGGCTGTCGGAATTAATCATTTCGCTGGTTTGCCTGGGCGAATACAACCAATGTTCTTCGTAGCGTTTCATTCCACTTAAATCGTTATTTAAGCGCACCGACGGGACACCATTCCACGATTGGTATGTTTCTTCAAAACCCGAAAACACATTTACTTTTATAACTGTATTTTCTGAATAAAAACCGCCGGACACAAAAAACGATTTCAGGTCAGAAAAAGCGCGATCGACAAAGCCATCTGACGAAACCTTCGACAGGCGGGCATCGAGGGTAAATCTGTTGTTTAACAAACCTGTTCCGGCAGAAACGGTATTTTTAAAAGTATTGAATGTACCGAAAGCCGTTTTATATTCGGCGTAGGCATCTTTTTTTAAGGTGTTTGTTTGCATATTTAGTGTGGCCCCAAAAGCAGCCGCCCCGTTTGTCGATGTTCCCACACCCCGCTGGATCTGAATATTTTCTAAGGAAGAAGCCAGATCGGGCAGATCGACAAACCAGGTTCCATGCGACTCGGCATCATTCACCGGGATTCCGTTTATGGTAACATTCACCCGGTTCATATCGGTTCCGCGAATCCTGAAATTTGTATAACCAACACCTGCCCCGGCATCTGAAGTAGCCACAAACGAAGGACTTAATTGTAATAAATATGGAATATCCTGTCCAGTATTTCGTGAATCAATTTCATCGGACGAAATTGTGGAATAAGTAAACGGGGTTTTTTCTTTAACCCTTGTTGCGGCCACTAGTATTTCGCCTGTCATTACAACATTTGGTACCAACTCAATTTTTATTTGCCGATTGGAATTTAGATTTATTTTTAACTCATTGGTTTCAAAACCAACAAATGAGATTTTAATAATGTAATCTCCGGCTTTTAAGTTTTTAAATTCAAAAGACCCGTCACTTTTTGTGGAAATTCCAATAAAAGTATTTTCGATTATTACACTTGCACCGGGTAGTGGTTCCCCGTTCCCGGTAACAATCCCTTTTAAGTTAAATTGTGCGTAAACAACAATAACCATTAACTGCAAAAGCAGTATCAAATTTAATTTTTTCATTTTTAGAAATTTGGTTATCAACTAACCAATGGAGTGGGACGGATCCCTTTTTGCTTTCCCTACGCCGGCATTATCCGGATCAGGTTTTGTGAGTATAATCTCAGCCCTAATTTTATTAGGCACCCCCATTGCATAAAATATCATCGCAAAGTTAAAATGGTTTTTCGATTTGGCAAAAATTTATTTCTCCTTAAAAAAACCACCTGACTTGCTGGTACTTATTTTTTTTGGCAATGCCTGAGTTTGTTTATTAGATTGAATGATGAATTTGGATTAAGGAATGGGGATTTGTGAAGTAAAACTGAAGGAATTGTTAACTTCCAATTTAAAAATATGTTTGCCTTTTAACCCCCTAAATCCCCCTAAAGGGACAACTCCTCCCCTTTGGGGAGGTCGGGTGGGGTCAATTGATTACAAATAAAAAGTTCAATTTGTAATGTTAAACCTTTTGAAAGGCCCCGGGAAGAAAGGCCTACCAACCCCATCAGGATTATGAAACTTGTAATTTCTGCTCATTTGTTAAGTAAAAGAAAATTTCTTTGAACCTAACTATTTAGTTGTGCAATAGCTGGGAACTAAACCACACAATACAATCGTGCAATAACGGGGGACTTAGAAAGCCCGGCTCCCGGGTGTGGCGGATTCCGATCCGCCATTTAAACCCAGTAAAATTTAAATGAATTTTGTAAACCTGAATTTACACGTAAAACAGCAGGCACAAAGTTGATGTTTCAAAAGTAATTTCAGCAAAAGTTTATTTCCAATTTGAAAATTATGTTTGTTTTTTGATCCCTTGAATCCCCCAATTTAAGGGGACAACTCCTCCCCTTTGGGGAGGTCGGGTGGGGTCATTTGATTACAAATTGAAAATTCAATTTGTAATGTTAAATCTTTTGAAAGGCCTCGGGAAAAAAGCCCACCCACACCGTCAGGATTATGAAACTTGTAATTACATGCTCATTTGTTAAATGAAAGAAAATTTCTTTGAACCTAACTATTTAGTTGTGCAATAGCTGGAAACTAAACCACACAATACAATCGTGCAATAGCGAGGGACTTAGAAAGCCCGGTTCCCGGGTGTGGCGGATTCCGATCCGCCATTAAAACCCGGTAAAATTTAAATGAACTTTGTAAACTTGTAGTTG
>Ga0233437_1004249_pt1 | contig 17227 bp, 4 predicted proteins | sample SI_122_August201_FD_182714 | JGI IMG/M metagenome (GOLD analysis project Ga0233437, IMG submission 182714) | Seawater microbial communities from Saanich Inlet, British Columbia, Canada - SI_122_August2016_200_MG | ecosystem: Environmental > Aquatic > Marine > Inlet | place: Canada: British... | reverse complement strand
GAACGAGTAGGTTCTCATCACTACTCTTACAAATAAAAAAGGCCACCCTTTGAGGTGACCTTTTTCATTGTAGCGGGAGTAGGATTCGAACCTACGACCTTTGGGTTATGAGCCCAACGAATATCCATAAAAAACAGTGACTTACAGAGATAGTGTGGCGTATATGTGTCACAACTTGTACCAACAAATTTACATCCTAACTTACGATTCATAGAAGTAGAACCATAATATATGAGGTATAAAATGGCCGGAGAAATCACTATCAGCCGACAAGAGCTGTACGACTTGGTTTGGTCCAAACCAGTAGTTAAAATCGCAAAAGAGTTCGGGATCTCGGACGTGGCTGTCGGAAAGATCTGCAGGAAAATGAATATTCCAAAACCGGGATTAGGGTATTGGGCGAAGAAACAAAATGGGCATAGGGTTCGGCAAAAACCTCTTCCCAAACAGGAACTTGATTTACTAGGAAGCTACACGATTAGGAAGGCTTTGGAACCCATCATCGAACCTGAGAGCGAGACTATTCAGAAGCACCGAGAATTCGAGATAAAGGCAGAGAATAAGGTCATTGTCAAATCTACACTCAGAAATTCCCATCCACTGGTTCAGACATCAAAGGCAAAACTAAGTGATCCACATACTGACCGTTACAAACGCTGTTCTGGGGGTAGAGGCTGTCTCAATATTTCTGTTAGCAAAAGTAGCATACATCGCGCACTTCTAATTATGGATGCGCTGATCAAAGCGCTCTCAAAAAGAGGATACGAGACATACCTATCTGGTGAGTATCAATGGGTTACATCGGTGAAGGTTGGTGGAGAGGAGTTCAATTTCAGGATACAGGAATCATCAAAAGAAATACCAGCTGATAACTCTGGCAAAGGGGATGGATACTACTCCTACAGTCGCATGTACAATTACATTCCTACTGGGAAATTCACTCTACAAATCACCAATTTCTACTGGGGGACGAAAAGTATCAGTGATAGCAATAAACAAAAGTTAGAAGACAAGCTGAATGACTTTATAATTCTTCTGGTCAAGGCTGCCGAGGTTAAAAAGCAGATGAGAATTGAGCAAGAAATTGAGAATAGGGAAAATGAAATAAGAAGACAGCAAGAGCAAGAAATTCGGTATAAACGTGAGCAGGAACAGCAAATGGTAAGAGAATTGTTCGACAATGCGGTCGTCTGGAACAAATGCTCTCTTGCACGGGACTACATAGCAGCTGTTCAGAGTCATACTTATGAAGATTCTGATAGAGGAGAATTGGATTCATGGGTGCAATGGGCAAATCAACAAGTGAATGTAGCAGAATCTAGATTGCTCCACCAAATAAGAGCTTAGGTTGGTAACCAGGGTCGGAATCGAATCGGCACGGCTTTAAGGGCCGAGGGATTGTAGATCCCTCGGCAACTTCTCACAAAACCCAAACCCATAGTCAATTGCAGCAGCTCTAAAAATAGCATGTGCAACTGGTGATACATTTAAGCCTTTTTGGGGCTCAAAATCCATGTTGTTGTGTAAGGGGATATGCGTATATAGAAACATTAGTTAGGCCGCTTTTCCAGGTCCCGGGTCTTTAAATCATTGTAGGTTTGCTCAAACATGAGATAGCCTATTCCGCCGTAAATATGATGATTAATATCATGAAATTGTTATCCTCAATTAGTCGTATATATTCCATCCTATCATATAGATACCATTCAAATAATCTGAAATATTGCCAAATGTCGTCAATGGCATAATCTGACAATAGTTCAAAGGAGTAATTATGAGTATATCCAGTCATTTGCGCAAATCTGTATTTGTTTGTTTACTTTTCATCCTGATACTCCCAACCGCTTATGGACAAGCGTTTGACCCAATCACTGATTTGATAGTTGAAGTGGGGGATGATGTATGGACCGTAAACGAAGTGCAATTGAGCTGGACCTCCCCAACCCAGGGAGGCACTGGAACTGCAACTGGATATATCATCAAATATGGCCTCACAGATGTATGGGAGGACATGACGGCAATCTCCAATCTTTCTGTTCCTCTCGCTGGGGGAGAACTTGAATCCATCTATATTGATAATCTGACGATTGGAAGTGTCTATCATTTTGCTGTTAAAAGTCTGAATGGAACAGGGGAGGAATCTCTTGTTTCAAACTATGCCATAGGTACTCCAGCCTCGAATGGTAATTTTACATCCACCATTAACTTTTTTAACTCCTCCTGGATTGAAATTAACCACCTATCACTTGATGAACCGCTCTTCATCCAAATTGTAAATGCTGATAATGCTGATTTGAATGAAATTGAAGTCGTAATGAGTTATGGTGAGCCTGTATCGGTGGATATAACCACGCTGATAGAGACGAATATTAATTCGGGCGTATATCGTGGGCTCGTGAATATTGATCCAGATAATACTATTGAAAATGATGGCATCATTTCTCCACTTCCTGGAGATTTTATAACCACCACTTATACTGACCCCACCGATGAATGGGGAAATCCTGCAGACTTCAGTAATGAAATTCCTTATGGTGGAACTGCCCTTGTAGGTGAAATATCCGGAACCTGGATCGCTTCTGAGAGCCCCTATTTCATATTCGGAGATCTCAACACCAATGGACAGGCACTCACCATAGATGCCGGTGTGTCCATCATATTTCTTGGTCATTATTCAGCTACAATTGGTGGTATCCTGAATATTAATGGAACTGAAGAGAACCCAGTTAAAATTAGCTCAACTGAAGGACGATTTAACGGTTTTGATCTTCACGCAGCATCCAGTATTGATTGGTGCTCCATTGAGAATAGTGATGGCGGATTTAATGCCTATTACGAGATTGATGTTTCTCACAGTGTATTTTCCAATAACGGCTATGCATTACAGTTACGCGGGGTATCTGCAACAGTCGATTCTTGTGAATTTCTTGGGAATACCCAGGCAGGGTTATTGGCTTATAACTTGGCTTGCTCATATACGATAAGCAATTCGATATTTAGAGATAATAATATGGGCTTTTTTGGTGACAATACGTCACATGTTACGATCTCAAACTGTGTATTTGTGAATAATACTTCGGTTGGGTTATCACTGGATGATGTGGATATTAATATTATTAACTCCCTGATAGCCTATAACGACAATAATGGAATAAATGTCGGTTATCCCAGTTATCCCGATTTCAATTTTTCAATGAGTAATAGTGCCATTTATGATAATCAAATCTATGATATTAGTCATTCATCTTCAAACAATCTGGTGGCACAAAACAACTGGTGGGGATACCTCACAACCAGCCAGATGTATAATGGCGACAATCCTCAGAATATAGAAGCCATATATGATTTTAATGATGATGCCAATGTGGGATTGGTTAACTATTCCAACTGGCTACCTGCTCCCGACGGAAACATCGCCGGGACCCCAGCTAGTGTTGTTTCTATAGAGCTATTTACTGACTCTACTTTTACAACGGTTGCTCCAGGATGGATATCCAGCGGAGAAAGAGTATACATTCAAGCCTCTGGAGTGGATCAAAATCCTTTGTTTTCAAGTGTGACTAGTGTCCTGGCCACCACGGGCACAACTTCAACCAGCGGACATCATATTGCATTATTGGAAAGTGACCCTGCAAGTGGACTGTGGCGGGGGAGCATTGGCATTGAGAATGCTTCAAGTTATGCTTCAGGAACTATTGGTGGTTTACCAGGAGAAACACTCACCGTGCAGTGGATTGCAGATAATCAGATTTCAGCATCACTACTCATCGCTGAGCCAACGCCTCCACCTGATAATCTGACAGCTAGTACCGGTCTTTCAGACTATATACAACTGGCTTGGGTAGCTCCATCTAGTAGTCTGACAAGGGAGACAAGCTCGATTTCACAACTTTCTGATGAAGGTCCGCGAGCCATAGATTTGAGAGACAATTCACTGCGAGAGATCATCGGATATAATGTGTATCGTGGGTTGAGCGAGGACGGTCCATTCTCTCTGATTGAGGAAAATACCACCTTGTTAGCTTATGCTGATCATGCGGTCGAAGTGGCCAATTCATATCACTATTTCGTTACTGCTGTATACCAAAATCCTGAAACTGAAAGTTCCAGCTCAAACATGACCGAGGGAATGCGGGGCAACATTCCTGCAGTTACAGAACTTCAATATGATGATGGTAGTGTAGAATCTGCCTATACTTGGAATTCTATCAGTGGAAATGGTGTGCGTTTTACAACTGGCGACGCTTATAGTCAGATTACCAGTATTAGCGTTTTTATTGCCTGGCCAGAGGATCCAACCATTCCTTTTGAAATGCGCATTTATGACGCCGGACAGAACATGATTAGGTCCGGAATAATTGGTCAAGCTTCTGGACCTAATGAATGGGTAACCATCGATTTAAGTCAGGAGAACATTGTTACACCAGGAACTGAATTCTATGTAGCCATGTTTTACCCCAACGCTGGTGGGCCGTGGCTTGGATCTGATCAGAGCTCAGCTTATGAGCGAAGCTATTCTGTCTGGTGGGGGTGGAATTTTGTAGAGGCACTAGGTGAAAATTATATGATCAGGGCCGCCTATACACCCATCGCTTCACCTCACAGCCTTCATGTACAATCTGATCGGGATAGTGAAGTTTATCTGACATGGATGAGCCCTCATTTACCACAAATACCGAATGTTGACTCAGATGAACCCGCACAGCCAGCTTCAGAGATTATGGAACAACCCCAATCGTTAAGATCGGAATTCCAATCCTTCAATATCTATCGCTCACAACTACCATCAGGTCCATATACCATGCTTGCACAAAATGTCTATGGAAATCATTTTTTAGACACCGGTCTCACAAATGAACAGACGTATTATTATGTTGTGACAGCCAGCTATACGGGTCCTGATTACGAGAGTGCATATTCGAATGAGGCATCGGGTACTCCGACAGGATTACTATCACCTGTATTATTTGTTGATGATGACAACTGGTGGGGATGGGTCGGAGGTTGGGGTTTGCACCAACCGTTTGAAAATGCGTTAATCAATGCCCAAATACCGTACGATTATTATGCTACCAGCGTTGAAGGACCTCCTCTCTCACTGATGGAAGATTATTCGATGATATTTTGGACCACCAGCCTGGCTGGACCTATGAATAGCCACCTTACACTGACGGAAAATGATCAACTCAATCTTGCCTCATTTCTGGATGGTGGAGGTCGGTTACTATTAGCAGGAATGGATATTGCGAATCAGTTGAATGGCACAAGTTTCCTATCAGATTATCTTGGTGTTTCATTTGTTCAAGATGATTCTGAGATTGACATTGTTGATGGTATTCAGAATGACCCCATATCAGATCAGACTATAATAACTTTCAGAGCAACCACCCAACATACTCCCGATGTGATTTCTACTTTGGATAATTATTCGACTTCTGTTTTCACTTATGAAGGTTCTGAATATTCAGGCGGTCAGCGTAAACTTACAAGTACATATGCCACAATCCTATTTCCTTGGGACTTTTCGACAATTACGAGTGATCCGATGATGGTTTCAACTTTAATGCGAAATGCTTGGGAATGGTTAGCCCCAATATCGGGTCCCAGCGCTAATTTCTCTACTAATGTTGTGGTAGGCGATCCGCCATTAATCGTCAATTATTCAGATTTATCAGAAGCAGGGGATACATTAATCACGACCTGGTTGTGGGAGTTTGGCGATGGGGTCACCAGCTCAGATCAAAATCCTACCCACGAGTATGTTTCGGCTGGTCTGTATTCTCCGCGTCTGACGGTAACTGATGGGAATGGTTTATTTGACATAGAGGAGAAATTCAACTTTATTAATGTTGGCGCCCTAAATCCTCCTGAGAATTTATCTGCAGAAGTTGTGGCAAATGATGTGGTATTGAGCTGGGAGTCACCTGGGACACTTCAACAACGCGGTAGAATCATCCATGGAAAGAGAAGCGGTGAAATCTCTCCTCATTTTTCAGAAATCTCTATATCACATGGTCCTAATCCACAACAAATATCGACAAGAGAGATCCGCGAATTAAGCGGCTATAAAATCTATAGGGATAATACACTTCTTCTGGAGGTTCCCATCGGAACACTGTCTTATACCGATCTTGATTTAACGCCTGCAACCTATCACTACCACGTGACTGCGACCTATGAAGAAGGTGAGTCTGGTCCCACAAATGAAGTTGTGGTAACGGTTCTAGATGCACCCGTATTATTCACAGATAGTTTTGAATCATACACTGATTTTGATTTAGCGTTTTCACCCTGGACGCTTGTGGATGTAGATCAATCCAGTACATATGCTTTCACAAATGCTAGCTGGCTACATTCTGGTGATGCACAGGCATTCATTATATTTAACCAAGCCTCGACAACACCGCCTACCTCTGGTGCTGATGCCCATTCTGGTGCAAAATCATCTGTCTGTTTTGCATCGACATCTCCTCCAAACAACGACTGGATGATGTCACCGAGAATGGAACTTGGCTCTGAATCCCGCTTATCCTTTTGGGCAAAATCCCATACGGATGCCTATGGTCTGGAAAGATTTAAGGTAGGCATTTCAACTAGTGGAACAAACCCTTCAGACTTTAGCATAATATCAGCTGGAACGTTTGTTGAAACGCCAACTAACTGGACACAGTTTATCTATGATCTTAGTGCTTACGATGGTGAACAGATATTCATTGGGATTCAGTGTCTCTCTCATGATGCTTTCGTTTTTTACGTCGATGATTTCGTTGTTCATTCCTATGGCGGTATAGTGAATCCTCCATTCTCAGATCCACCTCAGAATTTGTCGGCAACAGTAAACCAAAATGATGTGACTTTAAACTGGGAAGCTCCTGGTACATTTCACAGCCGGGACCAAATAAATCAGAAGAGTGATAGGATATCATCTGAGACTCAGGGAAAAACATTGCTCTCAGTTAGACCCGATCGAAGCGATTTCACAATGCGTGAAACTCGCGAATTAGCAGGGTATAGAATCTATCGAGATGGTGCCGTACTTGTTGAACTTCCAGTTGGTTCACTGACTCACACTGATCTGGATCTTGCTCCAGCCACATATAGTTATCATGTAATCGCAATCTATGATGAAGGTGAGTCTAGTGCATCAAATGAGGTGGTGGTCACGGTTCTTGATGCCCCTGCTTTATTTACAGATGATTTTGAATCTTATCCTGATTTCGATTTAGCTTTTTCACCCTGGACATTGGTGGATGTTGATCAATCCGGGACATATTTAATCAATGGCTACACCTGGCCCCATGCTACAGAAGCTCAGGCATTTATCATATTTAACCAGTTGTCAACAACTCCACCCGCCACTGGTATAGATGCCCATTCTGGTGCAAAGGCAGCGGCCTGCTTTGCATCTACATCGCCTCCGAACAATGACTGGATGATGACGCCTCGAATGGAAATGGGCACTGAATCCCGAATCACCTTTTGGGCAAGATCCCATACAGATGCCTATGGTCTGGAAAGGTTTAAAGTAGGTGTTTCAACCACGGGTACCAACCCTTCAGATTTCACTATAATTTCAGCTGGAACGTATGTTGAATCGCCAACAACATGGACACAGTATACCTACGATTTAGGTGCATACGATGGTGACCAGATTTATATCGGACTGCAGTGTCTATCACATGATGCTTTTGTCTTTTATGTGGACGACTTTGCTATCCATTCCTATGGCGGCACCGTGAATCCAATCACCTTAAATCCACCTCAAGCTTTATCAGCCGAAGTCATGGAAAATGATGTAGTATTGAGCTGGGAACCTCCAGAAGCACTCCAGCGAGGCGAGCAACAAATCCACGAGAAGAGTGACGGTCGTGTTGTCACGAATATCTCAGAGGTTTCCCCATTTGAAGGAGATACCGGATCCCTGAGTACGCGGGAGATTAGGGAACTAAGCGGATATAAAATCTATAGAGATGCATCCCTAGTTGTTGAGCTTCCCCTCGGAACCCTATCCTATACAGACCTGGATCTTCCTCCGTCCACATATAGTTATCATGTGACAGCGATCTATGAGGAAGGAGAGTCAGAATTATCTAATCAGGTAGACGTGTCTGTTCTTGATGCCCCGGCTTTATTTATAGATGATTTTGAGTCTTATGCTGATTTCGATCTAGACTTCTCGCCCTGGACATTGGTGGATGTGGATCAATCCGGGACATATTTAATTAATGGCTACACCTGGCCCCATGCTACAGAAGCTCAGGCATTTATCATATTTAACCAGTTGTCAACAACTCCAGCCGCCACTGGTATAGATGCCCATTCTGGTGCAAAGGCAGCGGCCTGCTTTGCATCTACATCGCCTCCAAACAATGACTGGATGATGACACCTCGAGTGGAGTTGGGTACAGAATCCAGGATCACCTTTTGGGCACGCTCACATACGGATGCCTATGGCCTGGAAAGGTTTAAAGTAGGTGTTTCAACAACGGGTACCAACCCTTCGGATTTCACTATAATATCAGCTGGAACGTATGTTGAATCGCCAATAACCTGGACACAGTACACCTACGATCTGGGAGCATACGATGGTGACCAGATTTTCATCGGAATACTCTGTCTTTCACATGATGCTTTTGTCTTTTATGTGGATGATTTTGCCGTGCATTCCTTTGGTGGGATGATAAATGAGCCTCCAATGGCGACTGATGATACTTACAATACTTTGGAAGACGAGAGCTTGATTATTAATGCAGAAACAGGACTCATGGAAAATGATTCAGATCCAAATGATGATGCATTAACAACCCAAATCCAACAAAACGTGACTCATGGTACGCTTTCGCCCGAATCTGATGGTTCATTCACTTATGTACCTGATGAAAATTATCATGGCGACGATTCTTTCACCTACAAAGCATTTGATGGTGCTGAATTGTCAAACGAAGCTACGGTAAATTTGACGATAACATCTGTTAATGATCCTCCAACCGCATTTACACTTGAGGCTCCATCAAATGAAATGGAGACCACTATTGATTATGCAAATCTGGAGGATAGTCTACAATTTAGCTGGTCTGCCTCTACAGATGTAGACGGAGATGATATTTCCTACCAATTCGTTTTCTCAGAGGGTTTGACTGGAATTGAGATTCCTCTGTTGAACGAGCCACATTTTGCACTGGGCTATCAAACCATTGCTGATGCAATTGGAGAGCCAGGAATAGTGTCTGTGACCTGGCAGGTTATGGCTCTCGACGTTTTAGACTCGACCTGGAGTGATAACGGACCTTTCAGCTTAACCCTTAACTCGAGTCCATTATCAACACATCTGAATCAGATTCCTTCTGATTATGTGCTTGAGCAAAATTATCCCAACCCTTTCAACCCAAGCACAACAATCAGATATGGATTGCCAGAAGATGCTATTGTCTCTCTCAGAATCTATGATTTGCGTGGAAATGTTGTTCAAACACTAGAATCGGGTAGGAAAGCGGCAGGCTGGTATGAACTGGTGTGGAATGGCGAAACGGCTAATGGTTTAACTATCAGTACTGGGATCTATTTTGCCAGGATTGTGGCAGCAGATTATACCCAGGTTGTGAAGATGCTTTACCTCAAGTAGAATAAATATGGATAATGTTGCTTCACTTGATTTGAGAGTTTAGCATTATTATTTCAGAAATACAGATTAAAAATAGAGTGGAGCCGAGAGAATGAGAAAGTTAGTATTGATAAGTTTGATAGTTTTCCCTGCAATCGTTTTTCTTAGTTGTGGTGGGACAAAAGAAACAGCAGATCTGCAACTAGGGAGCGAAAAATATATCAATTTTGAGAGCCTTGAAAATCGAGATGGCAAATATTTCCAATTGGAGATGGTTGAGCCATATTCTGGACATGTCCGGGATTATTCAGGTGAACTTCTGAATTACAAAGGGTCTTATAATTCAGGAATGAAGCATGGTATATGGACTTATTACTATGACAATGGGGAAGTCAAACGTGAGGAATCCTATGACAACAGCAAAAAAGCTGGTGATTGGGTCACCTACGATGGGAAGTCGAATAGGACTAAATTAGAACAATATCAAAACGATATTCCTGATGGTAGGTGGGAGGAATACAAAATTCTAGTAAAGAAAAGGATTACTTATCAGAACGGAATAATGCAAGGAAATTATAAAGAATTAAATGTGAAGAACCAGGTACAAATCGAGGGGACTTATGAAAACGACAAGAAGGATGGGGCCTGGAATGAATTGCTTAAGAATGGATATAGAGAACATGTGGTTTACTCAATGGGGAAGAGAGATGGCTTGTATACTCTAAACTTCCCCTCTGGCAGGACTCAGATAGCAGGCGAATATCTTGATGGTAATAAGCATGATGAATGGATTACTCAGAATGAGGAAAGACAAATTCTTAAAAAGGAACATTTTGAAAAGGGGATGCTGGAGCGTGAAGAATTGTTTAGAACTGATGGAACAAGAGTGAAAGTATTAAACATGTTATCTGGAAAACTTCATGGTGAGTATGTAGAATATTTCCAAAATGACACACCTAAGGAAAAGGGGCAATATGTCGATGGAGAAAAGGATGGTACTTGGTTCCTTTGGGGAGACAATGGTGTTTTGATATTGGAAGAGAATTATAAGAGAGGAAAGTTCGACGGAGAACAAAAATACTTTCTCTCAGATGGTTCTCCCAAAAAAAGTCAACTGTATTCCTTGGGTCAATTAAATGGAGAAACGAGGGAGTGGTATCCTCATGGAACGCTCAGAGTCTATCAGAACTACAAACTAGATAAATTAGTTGGAGTTATGAAAAGCTGGTACGAGAATGGGAATCCAAAGGCTGAAATATCCTATCACAATGGATCCCAACAAGGGCATGCCCTGAGTTGGTGGGAAAATGGCAATTTGAAACTAGCTGCAGCCAAAAAGGATGGACATCACGTAGGCATTCGGACGAATTTTAATGATTCAGGTGTTGTAGTGTCAAAAGTTGATGCCTCTTTTTCTGAGGATTCTTGATATGGCCTCGACTTTCCAATTATGATCAAAATGTTTTATAATTACTGCTGTTAGTGGATGTGCATAAAAATACTATGAGTGTACCCTAGGACGCAATCGAACCCGTACGGCTTCACGTGACGAGGGATTTTAAGTCCTGCAGCCAATCTTCGTAAGTGACAGCGTGACAGGAGTATACAGTGACTGTGGAATTGTCATGTGCACTGGGTGTGAAGTGGAATTACGGTAATAGTTGGGATTAAAGTCCCTCGTGACTATTGGGCTAATGACCTTTTAGGCATTTCAATTATTGTAGACGTCTTTAAAATAATAAAGACCAGCCGTGGCGGAAAAGTGATAGATAATGTCACGAAATTGCTATTTAATTATTCACGTTTATATTGATTCTGATAATTTTAATCCATCAATGGCATGTATCTGGGGGAGCTCCTAATATTTATTCCAAATAGATATTTACTCAACCGAATTCAATCGGGAGGAAAACTGGTTTGCTTCCCTTTTTTGATTTGAATCAAATAGGCGGTCATTTGAAGCCTAGATTTATTAATCTGCCTCAGCAACTTATTGAACAGCATATAAAAAATATGAAACAATAACCTGATAGTTAAAAAATATGATCTTTAATAATAATTAACCCAATGAATTCTGGAGCCTGACTATGTCCCTAAAAAAATTAACTACCAATCTGATACTTTTTTGTATGGCGCTTCCTGTGCTTGCCGATCTTCGAATGTCAACTATTGATGGCAACGCATTTCTGGAAGAACAATCGGACCACAGCGGGATCAAGGTCCTATTCCACAGTAATTCTCCCTCAGCAACAACGGATAGTGTATACACAGATGCTGCGGGTTACTATGCGATTGGTCTTACGGATGGCATTTACTCCGTGGAGTTTAGCCTCCCTGGATATATCACGCATTCAAGCGCTTCAGTAACTTTCTCAGGCTCGAGTGAAACCTTCTCCAATGTCACATTGGCTGCAGGACAGGTCATTGATGTTTACTCGGATACGGTGAGCGGTGTCTGGGCTTCTGGTAGCCTTTATCGGGTGCATGGAGATTTACTAGTTGATAGTAATGATACCCTGGTCATCGAACCAGGTGTGAGAGTAAAATTTATGGGGTACTATCAACTTGAAGTTCGCGGCTATCTTCATGCCGTAGGTGCTCCTGGCGACTCGATTTATTTTGAAAGTGGACAGAGCAATGTTAGTGGTACTGATTGGAGAGGATTGAATTTTGTTAATGGATATTATCGGGGGTTAATACAGTATTGTAGCATAAAGCATGCTGCTTCTACAACCAACTGGACAGGGGCTGCAGTTAAATTATCAAATTATTACGGTGATACTGATACTCTTGACTATGTGGTAAGTATTCTTAATTCGAGCATTTCTGAAAATGGAGAAAATTGTATTTTTAGTCAGAACTCAAGCATACAGATAGATAGCTGTCATTTTTCAAATTGGGGTGAACGAGCTGTTAATCTTAACAACAGTTCTGCTTCTTATCGATCTAATTGCAATATTAGTAATAATATAATTGATGGAGGTATTTCGTCTAATTATGGAGTGCAGCTAAACTCATCCAATAATAATCAAATAAACTTTAGAGGAAACCTCATTTTCGGGTGTAGTCAAAGTCCTATTATAATAGATGGTAATAGTACCCATTTAGTGATCGAAAATAATAAAATATCTGGAGGCTATTTTGGTATCAATATGGGGGGATTCCCCATTATTCGAAACAATCTATTTTCTCTGAGCGATTATGGACTTTATATAACCAGTAATGTTGGTGGCGTAATTGAGAACAACATTTTTTCGGAATGCTATAAAGAATTGTATTTCGATGGAATAAATTCAACCACGATTCGCTACAATGATTTTTATAGTGCTAGCCCTTCCAACCACATTCAAAATCCTCAATTTGCCCCAGACGGCCTTGGAGAGCTCATCACCGTCAATGCAATTGGTGATTCTGTGGATACTCATTTCAATATTTATCAAGACCCACGATTTGCGCCCGCTGATACATCACGCTCTGTCCAGTGGAGCTTGGTAGATTCTATACTTACCATGACACTTTTCCCGCACAATCTTTGGGACTTTGAAGATGATAACATTGGCCAAAAACGGCTGACTTTATCTTCAGAACCTGAATATTATGCGCATCTATACAGTGATGATGAGGGATATAACTGGAGCTTCAATCCGTATACTGTATTTAATGGAGTATTGCCTCAAACCTATTATTTCGCTATCACAGATGGACCACAAGAACCATATTACACGCAAGCTGCTCCATTGAACCTTACTAAGATATCAGATACATTGTATGCCCACTATGGCAGCAGGCTGACCCAAAACTCTCCCTGTATTGATGCTGGTAATCCTGATCCACAATTCTATGATGCTGATGGTACCATAGCTGATATCGGTCCCCACCCCTTTCTTCAAGATGTGAACGGACCGATCCCTGCACCTGTAGCAGATTTCTACAGTAACAACCAATCAGGTACCACTCCGCTGTTTGTGGAGTTTTCATCTAGTTCTACCGGACCCGTTACGGGATATTCTTGGAATTTTGGAGATGGCAGCATCAGTACCACTGCACGTCCTGTACATCGTTATGCCAGTGCTGGAAATTATTCTGTGAGCATGACCGTTACGGGTCCGGGAGGTTTCTCAACCGAGGTTAAGACTGATTATATAACCGTCAGCTCCCCAGCCTTACCGCCTATAGTTAATTTTAACGCCACACCGCGGATTGGCACACGACCTGTCGAAATCACGTTTAGTTCTATGGTTGAAAATACTATAGATAGTCTACGCTGGACGTTTGGAGATGGGGCTACTTCAGTTCTGCCTTCTCCAGTTCACACCTACTCGGATACGGGGCAATTTGAAGTCACTCTCATGGCGTATAACACACATGGGGCTGATACCTTGACACGCAACAACTATATCACAGTGATGCCAGAATATAATGTAGCTGCAGATTTCTCTGCAACACCACAGCTTGGAGTTGCTCCACAATCTGTAACTTTTCAAAATAACTCTATCGGCACCCTTGATTCTGTGATATGGTATTTTGGTGATGGGGATTCCTCTTCTCTGATGCACCCTATCCATACCTATGATTTTCCAGGAAATTATTCAGTGAGTTGTATCGCTTTTGGTCCTCTGAATCAGGACACTCTGGTTCAGGAAGCGTTTATTAATATTTTGGATAATCGACCCATGATCCAGGATATTGTCGATGTTCCCAATGACCAGGGGGGACGCCTACTTTTGAATTGGGAGCGAAGTGGTTTCGATGGTGGCTTCAACAGCACGATATCTCAGTATTCCGTCTGGCAGCAGTATCAGGATACCTGGATATCCATGGGTAATTATATGGCGAATCAGTCTGAATCCTATACTACCATCATTAACACTTTCTCGGATAGTACTGCTGAAAATCCAAACTGGTCCTATTTCAAGGTGGAAGCCCATACCAGTGCCCCCGGAGTCTTTTATAGCAGCCTTATAGATAGTGGCTTTAGTGTGGATAATGTTCCTCCCCAGATTCCTGGTCAACTCCTGGCCGTCATCGAACCAGGAAATGTCAATTTGGAGTGGAATTGCTATGAAGAACCTCAATTCATGTTTTACAATGTCTACCGCAATGGCGAACTGATCGGTGAATCCAGCTCAAAATCGTATGTAGATGTTAATTACGATGAGCACACTCCAAATTTTTATTCGGTGAGCTCTGTGGACGAGGCGGGGAATGAAAGCCAGAATTCGTCAAGGCTGTTTGTTGATGTCGATGATTTAACCTGGTGGCTGAATCTGGAACTTACTGCTCAGAACGGGTTGGAAGACCTTTATAATTTTATCGGTGTGGCTGATTCTGCCAGTGATGGTTTTGACCCTGAATATGAATACCTTGAACCACCTACTCCCCCTGGAAACTATGTTTCTCTCTATATTTCCCATCCGGAATGGGATAACACTTTGGGTGATGACTATTCACAGGATATTCGGCCAGAAATCGATCTATCAGATACTATGCAAGTCTGGTCTCTCCATGTGAAATCGTCGATTCAGGATACACTCTCTTTGGCCATTAATTTGATCGATACACCAAATTTGCCGTTTATCGTTGAAGGGCCCATTGGTTCAGACAAAGAATTCATGTACGATAATATGATTATCACCTGGTTAGCTCAGGCTGATTCAATTTATGTTTTGAGTATCAGCGTCGGGGATACAATGCCGCCCAATCTAGCACTTGAGAATAACTTTGAGGGACCCCAGGTTTTGGTCTCTGATTCAAGTTATAGCTTTCAGTGGCTTGCCCAAGATGGCAATCAAATAGATTCTTCATGGGTCTTCTCATCCTATGATGGAGGAAATTCTTTTGCACAGATTTTTGAATCAGCAGGTGGTCCTGACAGTTTTGAATGGATAATCCCAGATACATCTCTCTTAAACCAGGTGTTGCTTGGTGTGAGGGTTTCTGACTACGCAGGAAATACAACCTGGGCGCAAAGCAACCAACCACTGATTATCGCCGGCCATCACCAGGAATTCATGATCGATACAGGATGGCATTTGTGGAGCTCACCCATTTCTGCTTTCAATCCATCCATTTTCGATGAGCTAGAACCAGATATTGCAGGCTACTGGAATTTCTATGGCTATGATGCCAATGGATATTCCATGGATACATTAATCCATTCGGGTCAATCCTACTGGTTAGCTAATATGGAAGCTGACACAGTCATGATAGATGGAAACCCGATTGTAAATCCATCCTACGAGATCTCACTACAGTCGGGGTGGCACCTTTTAGCCACGCCATACCTCGTGCCTTCAGTTGTACAAGACCTCCTTTTTAGAAAAGATTCGGTTGAATTATTCTATAGCGAAGCCATTGATTCAGCCTGGATCACCCAGTTGTATGGTTACGATGGCTTGGGATATGTTGGAGTATCCGCCATTGAACCATGGCAGGGGTATTGGCTAGGAGTCAGTGATTCATTGATGATGACTATTCCTTTAACCAATTCTCAAGTGGCTCCAGCTAGGGATTTGATTTCGCCAAGCTGGGCGATTCAATTGATGGCGTCATCTATAAATTCTGTAGATAATCTTAACGTGATTGGTATTGATAGCCTAGCTCAGATGGGATTTGATGCTAATTTTGATGCTTTGGAACCACCTGCTTCGCCAAATCCAGAATATGTCTCTGTGTATGTTGACCACCCGGAATGGGATCATGTCCTAGGTACTCGGTTTACAAGTGACATAAGAACCAACTTATCTGAGGATCAATTCCATGAGTGGAATATTGTGGTTGAGAGTGATGAAGATATTGTCAACATAACTTGGGAGTTATCAGGTTTTCCAGAATATTATGAATTGGGAATTGCCCAAGATAGTCTGTCTGTTTTTGAGGATATGCGAACACTTGAATTGGTGGAGGTCGCAGTTCCAGCAACGGTTATCGTCCGAGTAGGCGCCCATGTTTTGGAGACAGAGAATAAGAGTAATTTGCCATCTGATTATGCTCTTTTTCCGAATTACCCCAACCCATTTAATCCTTCAACTACAATTCGGTACAACTTGCCGGAAAATGATCATGTCTCACTGATTGTTTATGATGTAAAAGGTCGAGCCGTAGCAACAATAATCGATTTTCAGCAAACCGCCGGCTATTACAATGTGGAGTGGAGTGGAATAAATGATGCTGGTATTCCTCTCAGCGCTGGTCTCTATCTGTGCCGTCTCCAAGCTGGATCGTACTCGCAAACCATAAAGATGTTGTACTTGAAGTAGAACTTGCTCAAACCGTCATACACAAGCCCCTGACCTCAAAATCAGGGGCTTTTTGGACAGTGGTCACGTTCCAGCCACACTCCTCCTGTAAGTCCAATAAAAACAACGAGTGGTCATGGACTCATAATCCGTTGTCATTTTCATTTATTATTGCCTTTGGATTTCGTTGGGCAATCAGCCCGACGGAGCCTCAGTAGTAAGCTGACTAATTCATCATAAATACAATAGGAATAAATGTATAAGCTATAGTTATGCGTGAGTTTATGAGCCCAATGAAAGTGCAGTAATAACAATATGTTACGATGGTAGTGTGGCGTATATGTGTCACCGTTTGCACCGGTGAATGTGTATCTTTACTATCAAACTA
>Ga0233437_1004248_pt1 | contig 17233 bp, 18 predicted proteins | sample SI_122_August201_FD_182714 | JGI IMG/M metagenome (GOLD analysis project Ga0233437, IMG submission 182714) | Seawater microbial communities from Saanich Inlet, British Columbia, Canada - SI_122_August2016_200_MG | ecosystem: Environmental > Aquatic > Marine > Inlet | place: Canada: British... | reverse complement strand
TATTCAAGTAAACGATTTCGAAAGCTGCCTAAAAGCGGGAAACCCAGCACTAGAAAGCTATCCAAGGCAATGTATACATAAAGAAACTACATTCACAGAAGAAATATGGAAACTAGACGATATTCAACTAAGACAACACCAAGATGAAGGTTACTATGGATGTTTTGGTTGCAACACACAAAATCCAGCCATTTGCGTAGATCCCACACAAGAAATGATTGAAGCAGAAGAAACGAAAGAAATATACTGTAATGAAAATTTTGAAGTTGTTAGAGTTTAAAAAATTAAAATAAAGAATTATGATCGTCCATAATAGCGCCTTCAACAGCATCATCAATTCGCCCCGCAGTTGCGTCATTTCTTTCAGGAAGTCCTGCTAACAATCCACTAATATCGACTTTTCCTTCATAAACAGGAGTTCCATCTGAACCATGGCCTTCAAGTACATCTACAAATCCCATACCAACATCATCATTATAACCTACACAGAAATACTGATTTTCAGGCATACCCGATAGGTTCATCCCGTCTGTTCTACCATAATTTAATGGATATTTATGGAATTGATTTGGATCTGGTCCCATTGGTTTTTGCCTCCTTTGTTACTACTAAATAAGAGTTAAATTAGTATATAAACCTTTCTATTTCATGAATTTTACAAATATTTAAATAACCTCAAAACAAAAATCTAACTGAGGTGATACCCAATGTGTATAAAAACGATGTTAAAAAATCTTAAATGGTTTGACATATCACTAATTAAGCTAAGTACTGCAGCATTCATACTAATGATTGCAAAATTCTGGTCAGGACTTCTAGCTTTAGAGTGGTACTGGTACCTAGCAATAGGAATACTAGCAGCAATAAGACCGTTTATGCTAATGTTCAAAAAAGAAGAACAAGTAGTTCAAAAGAACAACAAATAATTTCTCTTTTTCTTTTATTATAAAAAAATAAAAAAATTAAAATTTACTTAAAAGTTTTCCAGGAAGTTTTCCAGTTATCGCTTTTCCAACAGAATGTTGATAATGTGCAGCAAACATTCCTAAATCAGCTATGTTCACAAATCCATCCCAGTTGTAATCGCTTCTCCAATTAGTTGTTTGGTAATCTGTAGCAAACATTCCTAAATCTGCAATGTTAACACTTCCATCAACATTCAAATCATAGGTTTTAGAATGAACTACACCATAATCGTCCAAAAACACACCACTAACAGTTACATAGACCAAACCAAGACCTTGTAGAGAAGTATCCCCCACAAGTCCAAATTTAATCTCTCCATTTACATCAGTTTCACTTTCAACAGCATTGAAAGTAAAAGTAACATCCCCATAACTGCTTCCTGAAGAGTTAACTACAAATTCAAACTCACTTCCATCAATACCTGAAATTGGGTCGTTATTTAAATCTCTAACACCAACAACTAAATATTGAAATTCTTCGCCATCACCAGCAGGACAAGTCACCATGCCAGGAGCACTTTCATTTGTCGTAATCACATAAGAAAGTATTGGGTCTGGAATTGGAAACGTCCAAATTGGTAAATAGTCAACACCGTTCCCTGGACCACCAATTACATAATTATTTGGGTAACCTTCATTACTTTCAAAATCATCCCAAGAGTTTCCAGTAAGACTATTGTTCCAGCTTGTTGTATTCACTCCTTCCAATTCCAATGCATTAAATATCACATTGTCTGCAAGAGTATTTTCGTAGAACAAGTTATAATCTCCTTGGTCTATTTGAATTCCTCTTATATTCTCAATCACATCATTGTCAAAGAAATGGGAGGTATTTACTTGGTATACTCTTATTCCATATGCATTGGATGATATTTGATTCATATAGACATCGTTGTCATTTGATTGAGAGATGAACATACCATATATATCATTGGAATCTACCAAGTTATTATGTATAAAACTATCTTCTAAGTATTGCAACCAGATTCCATTTTCATTGTTTCTAGCAATATTATTATGAACATTACTATTTAGTGAACTTCCAGTGTAGATTCCGTAATCAAACCCCTTAACTTCACAGTTTTTTATTGTTATGTTGTCATTATTTATGTTGAAAATTCCTTTTGCATTGTTCGAGTAGTTTCCTTCGATTGTATGATCTCCACAATCAAGCGTTATACTATCATCTCCAATCCATAATCCAGGACCATCACATCCAGTAATATCATACCACATCACTTGACTTTCCACTAAGTTGTCACCGCAATTACATTGTATCGCCCCGCCACAATCGGCAGCATAGGCCATGTTAACTAGACCTAATAAAACCAAAATTAATAACACCTTTTTCATTGTAGGGAAAGGAGCTTACTATAATTTATAAAACTACCTCCAAAAAACAAAAATCTTTTTAAATTTAAACAAACTACAAAAAAGTTCATGAAGCGACTATTTACATCTGAATCAGTAACAGAAGGACATCCCGATAAAATATGTGACCAAATTTCAGACTCCATATTAGATGAGTGTCTAAAACAAGATCCAAATTCTAGAGTTGCTGTTGAATGTTTAGTAAAATCAGGCCTAGTAGTAATAGCTGGGGAAATAACAACAACCGCACAACTTGACTACGAATACATAGCTAGATCTGTTTTAAAAAAAATAGGATACACAAAAGAAGAATACGGGATTGATGCGGACAAATGCAAAATAATTATTCATATTGAAAAACAATCTCCAGACATAGCACGAGGAGTAGACAATAACAATGGCCAAGGTGCTGGAGATCAAGGAATGATGTTTGGCTATGCTTGCAACGAAACTGAAGAACTAATGCCATTACCAATATCCCTTTCACACAAACTAACAAAAAAACTAGCCAAAGTAAGGAAAGAATTAGAATTAGATTATTTAAGGCCAGATGGAAAAGCCCAAGTTACAATAGAATACGATGATGATAAACCAAAAAGAATTCATACAGTTGTTCTTTCAACACAACATGATGAAACAATTTCTTTAGAACAACTAAAAAAAGACATAATTGAAAAAGTAATCAATCCAGTTTGTAATTCTTATCTAGATGAAAACACAATCATACACATAAACCCAACCGGAAAATTTGTTCTAGGTGGCCCATACGCAGATGCCGGATTAACCGGAAGAAAAATAATCGTAGATACCTATGGGGGAATGGGAAAACATGGCGGAGGAGCGTTCTCTGGAAAAGACCCCAGCAAAGTAGACAGAAGTGCGGCATACGCAACAAGATTTATAGCAAAAAACCTTGTTCACAATAAACTATGCGAAAGATGCGAAGTGGGACTAAGCTATGCAATAGGAATCTCAAAACCAGTAAGTATCTCTGTAGACACATTTGGAACTTCAAAATATTCTGAAGAAGAATTAATGCAAATTGTAAAAAACAACTTTCCTTTAACCCCTTCTGAAATAATAAAATACTTCAATTTAAAAGAAGCAATCTATGAATCTACCTCCACCTATGGGCATTTTGGGAAAGAGGGACTACCTTGGGAAAAATTAATACAGTTAGATATTTCAGAAAACTTTAAAAATAACAAATAATTAGTTTTTAAATATGAGAGTAAAATTACCCGTAATAAATGCAATAAATTTTGCCATTATATTTGGAGTACTCACTCATTTTGCAAACCAAGTTTCTCCAACCTCAAACTTACTTTTTATATCAAATACTCTTTTGAACGCACTGATTTGGATGGTAATTGGTGGAGTTATTGGGTTTTTAGTTAATTTTGTTCCTTCCCATAAAAGGGAACCAACATACAAAAAACACATACCTAGTAAAGTTTCCACAAAATTAGTTTTAATTCCAACAATTCTTTTAGTACTATTAATCGCAGTTTCAGCAGTTTACATGTCTGGCCATAGCCCATTTGAACTTGCGGGCCACACAACGGCTGAAGACACAGAAGAAGTAGAAGTAACCGAAGAAATAGAAGAGGTAGTAGAAGAGGTAGTAGAGGAAATAGATTACGATCACAGTTATGAAGGAGTATGTGAAGAAAAAACTGGTGTGGAAAAAGTTTATATTGAAGCAGCTGGAGATTTTACTCATGTTATCACTTGGGGCGAAACTGAATTTGGTTGTAACATCAAAAGAGATTGTTTACAACAAATGGACATTGAAGAAGATGACGTTCGTTGTACCGCTAGTATGTAAATAAGAATTCTAACTACTATTTGAAGTATTGGAAGAGTTTGTTTCATTATCTTCAACTACAATACACGCACCATTCTCACAAATATCAAAACAACCAAATACATCAAACTCAACAGTTCCAGGATAAGTATCATTACAATAATACTCTCTTAATGTAAACTCAGAAATACAAGAATCTAAATAAGTTTTTGACCCATTTATTCTAACATAACCTACTGTATCAAATATTTTCCCTTCATCACTATCAACACAAGTTCCAACAACCCCCGTAGAATTACTTTCACTATTATTTTCTTCTTGGGTAGAATTGATTGTATCGTTTTCCGTACTATTTGTTGTATTCAACTCAATATCAACACTATTATTGTCTTCATCTTCAAGGTATATTCCCCCACATCCAGAAATTAATGAGGCAAACACCAAAATAACTAAAACAAAACCCTCTTTTTTCATAATCCTACTTTAAACTAAGAATATATAAAATTTACTAAATATGATTTATCTTCTATATTTATCTTTAATTTCATTTATAAACCGAAAAACATACATTATTCTATAATACTACACACCTCTTTTCTTCTTCCCCCAAAAGGGGGCTTTTCTCTTTAGAAATCTTTAAATATAATCATTTTCTCCTAACCCTATGAGTAGCCGAAATATTATCAAAATTATTTCTATTATTATTTAGGGCTACCTCTAAGATTTAGGGGCTTCAATGGCAAATTATTTAAACAAAAATAAAACTCAATGGATTAAGGATGTACGACCATAATAAAGTAGAACAGGAAATACTGGATTTTTGGAAAGATAACAAGATCTACAAAAAGAATAAAGAGAAAGGTAAGGACAAAAAACCATTCTACTTCCTTCAAGGCCCACCATATACTTCTGGAGAACTACATTTAGGTCAAGCTCTAAATAACACTCTAAAAGACGCAATACTAAGATTCAAAATGATGCGAGATTACGATGTCTGGGACAGGGCAGGATATGATATGCATGGAATCCCTGTGTCTTCAAAAGTTCAAAAAAAACTTGGATTAAAATCAAAAGAAGATATTGAGAAATTTGGAGTTGATAAATTTAATGAAGAGTGTATGAATTGGTCTACTGAAAGAGCCAAGAAAATGGACGAAGATTTGATCAAAATGGGCGTCTGGCTAGACTTTTCTGATCCATATTACACCCTAGACGAAGACTGGATACAAAGTGCATGGTTTTTAGTGAAAAGGGCAGAAGAACAAAAAAGGCTATACGAAGGGGAAAAAACAATGACTTGGTGTGCTCACTGTGAAACCGGGTTAGCAAAGCATGAATGTGAATACAAAACAATTGTAGACAAATCTATCTTCGTAAAACTAAAACTAAGAAATGAAGAAAACAAATATTTACTTATTTGGACAACAACTCCTTGGACAATAGCATTTAACTTAGCCGTAATGGCAAACCCTGAGCTCGATTACGCAGAGGTTCAAGTGGGCAAAGAAACTTGGATAATTGCAAGAGAATTAGTAGAAAAAGTAATGGAACAAACCGGAAAGGAGTTTATAATTTTAAATGAGTTTAAGGGAGAAAAACTTAAGGGAGTAAGATATGAACATCCTTGGGAAAATAAAATACAAGAGTTTACCAAACTAAAATTAAAACACCCAAGAATCCACACAGTAGTTTTATCCAAAGAGTATGTTAACTTAGAAGCCGGTACTGGATTGGTGCACTGCGCTCCAGGGTGTGGCCCAGAAGATTATGAAGTAGGTTATGAAAACAACATACCCCCATATAATTGCATAGATGAACGAGGCGTATTTCCAAAAGAAATGGGAGATTTTTCAGGTTTTAAAGCAAAAGAAGATGATAAAAAATTTATAAAAAGTTTAGAAGAATCAAATTCACTTGTTGGAACTCTAGATGTAGAACACGATTACGCCCATCATGAGAGATGCTCAACTCCAGTAATATTCAAAACAACAAAACAATGGTTCTTCAAAATTGAAGATTTGAAGAAGCAAATGCTTCAAAACAACAAACCCGTTCATTGGGTTCCAGAATCAATGAAGAATTCTTTTGATTCATGGTTAGAAAATTTAAGGGACAACTCAATAACAAGACAAAGATTTTGGGGAACACCCGTTCCAATTTGGAGATGTGACAAATGTAAAGAATATTTAGTAATTGGTTCAAAAGAAGAATTAATAGAACTATCTGGAGAAAAACCAGAGAACTTGCATCGTCCATGGATAGATAAAATAAAAATACCTTGTTCTTGTGGTTCAAAAAAAGAAAGAATACACGATGTTTTAGATGTATGGCTTGATGCAGGAATAGGATCTTGGGCATGCCTGTACTATCCTAAGAGAAAAGATTTATTTGAGAAGTATTTCCCGCCAGAGTTTATTCTAGAGGGAAAAGACCAAATAAGAGGGTGGTTCAACGTACTACAAGTTTGCTCAATACTTGCTTTCAAGAAACCTGCCTTCAAAAATGTGTTTGTAAACTCATTTATCACAGATATCGGAGGAGTTAAAATGTCAAAATCACTTGGCAACGTAATATCCCCCTATGAATTGATAAATAAACACGGCGTGGATGCTATGCGATTATATTTATATTCCTCCGAGCCCGGAGCAGACGTAAATTTCTCATGGGATGAATTGAAAAACAAACAAAAGATTCTCACAGTATTTTGGAATGTTCACGAATACTTACTAAATTATTGCTCTTCTTTTAACATAGATCCAACAAACTTTCCAGAAGAGTTAGAATTAGAGGAAAAGCACATCCTTTCTAAGTTAAATAAAACAATAAGAGATGTAACAGAACTCTATGAATTTTATAAGATTCACCAAGTACCCGAAAAACTAGAAAAATTAATATTAGACTTATCAAGAGAGTATATACAATCAACCAGAGAGAAAATATCGGACAAACCTCAATTGGTTTTATCCACAATCTACAAAGTGCTACTAGAAACAACAAAAATACTATCAACAGTTTCACCATTCATTTCAGAAAAAATATATCAAAATTTAAAATTGCCTTTCAACCTAGAAAAAGAATCCGTTTCACTAGAGGGATGGCCAGAATATAATTCAAAATATATAGATGAAAATCTAGAAAAACAAATTTCTACTGTACAAGATATAATTCAAGCAGGACTTGCGGCCAGAGAAAAAGCAAAAAAGGGAGTTAGGTGGCCATTAAAACAAGTACAGATTATTTCCTCGGACAAAAATACTAAGCTAACCATAAATAGTTTCAAGAAACTAATAAAATCAAAATTGAATATAAAAGAGGTTGTTTACAAAGACTCTTTCAAATTTGAAGAAATAAATCTTTTTCCAAATAAAACAAAAATCGGGAGAGACTTCAAAAGAGATGCTCCTCGAATAACTGAAAAATTAAATCAAGACATATTAAACCAAATTTATGAAAAAGGCAACACCACTCTAGATGAATTTAATCTAACAAGGGAACACATAATTGTAGAAGAGATTATGCCAGAAAATCTAGTTTTCTCAGAATTTAAACTAGGAAAAGTAATTTTAGATATAGAACCAACAGAAGAACTTGAACAAGAAGGGTTTGCTAGAGAAACAATAAGAAGAATACAAGATTTAAGGAAAGAAATAGGTTTAAAGAAAAAAGATCAAATCAATCTTTCAATAGCTTCAAAGTACAATCTAGAAAATTTTAAAGAATACATAAAAGAAAAGGTGGGCGCCTCAATAATTGAATTTAAAGATATGAAATATGAAAACAAAGATGAATTCGAAATAAAAGGACATAATTTCAAAATTTCTTTTGTAAAATTATAAATTTATTTTTTTAGCAAAATCACTAATAAAAACAATTCTCTTCTTTCTGCCAGATAATGCATTCATCCAACTGAATAACCATGGCAATAAAATAACTAAATTCAATGCAACTTCCAGAACGTATCCAATTCCAGCAAGAGAACTTAATCCTGGCTTTATTACACTAACTAAAACGGACAAGACAAAAATAACCAAACTTTGCTTAGCGTAGTACATTACATACTTGTCTTTTTTCCATAACAATAAGGCAATAACAAATCCAACTATACTAAAAAATGTAGTTATAAACGCGTTTCTATTAGACTCGTTATTCTTTGCCATATTCAAACATATAATTATTTACTTTTAAAACTTTTCTTTTTCTTTAAAATTACCAATGAAAAGTAAACACTTAATGCAATACTAACTAATATTGTAATCAAAATTGTAATTGTAGAATTCCCCCTTTCAAATAATTCTCCGATTATAGCCGGATACTCAATTCCTCCTTCTTGTCCAACTTCTTCACCACCCGTAGAATTTTGGCCGTCCCCACTTTCATTACCTCCAGGGGTACCTCCCCCACCCGGGCCACCATCAGAACCTCCGTCCCCATCACCGCCAGAACCATCATCCGTAGAGATACAGTCGGCATCATTGTTTGGGTTATTGGAGCATAAAGGCAATAATAAAATTCTTCCATCAGTTCGATTCAAATTAACAGTATTTACCAATCCTCCCCCGTTTGCTTCAGGGTCTTGGATTCCACTTATCTCTCTATAATATTTTCCTAACCCATAATCTCCTCTGCTAATAATATTACTAATGATCACAATCCCATTATCAAACCTCTTTCTAAATACTTGATCATCGCCATCAACTTGGACAATTTCGCCAGAAGGCTCACCAAGATAGCCCTTGGCATCAAAACTATAGCTTGGCTCTCCAGACACTAAATCAACAGAATACTCATCCATCCAAAAAGTATTTCTTTTGGCATCATTAATAACAGGATAAAAATATAAATCATACAACAAACTAACTCCCAGCCCATATCTTGAGTGTTCATAATCGTCCCACTTTTCAACATTTTCCGGGTCTATATTTACAAGATTTAAGTTTATTATGGGTTCTCTGGCATTATCGTTCCAATAATGATAACTATTCGTATTAGTAGGATCTGTTAAATCCCAATTAAATCGACTTTCACTTAATTTTTCTTCCCACATTTTTCCATTAGATTTATCTGCAGAATCATTTGCAGCATTTACCATAACCAATGTTTCTTCACCAAGCGTCTCTTCGGATAATTGCATCAATCTACTTAATCCTTCACCAAAAATGATAGCATCTTGATAAAAATCTGCCTGGTTGTCCAAATCTTCATTTACACCATCTTCATCTATATCTAGTGGATTAGGATAATAATCTGGACCAGACCTATCATTCAACCACCAAAAAGAAGCCCGCATATTATCATAAAACATTCCATCAAAATGCCCTGTTTCTAAAAATGCATTAACCACATGATTCATGGATATCTCATGATATTCTGCATTTTCAATTCTTATATTATAATTCTCACTAAAGGGATAATACAAGTTATTTACATAATTACCCTCCGCATCTCTTAGGCGCCATGAATCATCCATCAAAAAATGTTTATCCCAACTAAAGAAATACTTCCGTATCTGTTTTCCGCCAACTTCCCACGGTGCATCGTAAACAGTTATTAGAATGTTAGGATTAATCTCTCTAATCTCTCTCAAATTTGCTATTTCGCCTGCCAAATTCCCTGGGCTTATACAAAGATAATCATACATGGATAGATTTTGAATGTCTTCTTCATCTACCCCCCCATTCCACCATACATTCGCCAATTTAGGAAAATTATTATTTATTTCTGGCAAAACTCTCACTCTCTTATAAAAAGAATAATCATCCTCGCATTGATCTTTACACTTAATATAAAAATCCTTACTGTCAATTATACTTGAAGAATCAATACTAAATTCGTAAGTAGTACTTGTGACTTGAGTTATGCTATTTTCTAAATCATCGTAATCTTTTGGTTCTAAATCATATTTGCAAGCATCCATAGCGTTAGGAGTAGTAAAACTAACAACTAGTTCATCTCGATTTGAAACAACATTATGTTTTGGAGAATTGACTTTTATCTTCTTAGGATTAATTTCTTGAGAGATTGATGCGCCCCCCAAAGTAAATTCAATTTCATCAGTTTCATCCATCTCACTAGAATAATAAACTTCATTATCTTCTAATGGTTTATTTCGATAATAAATATACTCCACTTCCTTCTCAGTTAACGGTCGAGAATATATCCTAACTTCATCTACTATTACTTGGCTATGCCCTATAATTATTGTTGGAGAAGAACCTTCTGAAGTAAAGTCATACTCATCAGAACTCTTTTTCTGGCCGTCCTTATACAAATAGGCTATATCATTCGCCTTAGACCAAGTTAAAACAAAATGGGATTGTGTTCCTGGCTCCACTTCCTCTTTGTAAATATGCATATTTGATTCGGCGTCTCCACTGGAATCATCAATTAATTTAAATTGAAATCCTTCTATGCCTGGTTTAAATTTCATTTCAAATGTGTACTTACTATCGTCGTATTGAAAAAAATCATAATCTCCACTAACGGTTCCTTTTGGAGTTGCCCAGATTTCCATACTCCCCTCGTCTAAATCAAAATTATTTGTTCCACTGTAAATAACCCTGCCATCGATTCCACTACTAAACTTTCCAGTAGCGTAACCATTAAAATCAGATTGATCAGTAGGAGTTTCTCCATTTTCGGCAGTTAGAGAATTATCAAAATGGGCCAAGAATAATTGTTCAGAACTTCCACTATCTACTCCTTCCCCATTTAACTCCCAACTATAAGCAGATCCCTCTGAGAAATCACCAAAACCACAAAGAACACTTTCATTGTAGGGTTTTCTTAGATAAACAGTATCTAATCCTTCAGAAAATTCATATACACAATCTTCCGGAGAAAAAAATTCACCACCAATATCCCTAAATATAAACACACTTTTAGCAACCGGAGTGTACTCCCCAAAGAAAACAAAAAAACCAGACATAAGTAGAACGGACAAAAATACAGCAAAAGCAATTCTTTCCCTCTTTTCCATGTTTTCTCTAAAGAAACTAGATTTATATAATTTATCCTATGAATGTGCTATATGGTCTTCAAAGGATTCTGCCTGTTCTCTAATTTCGTTTCTTTCTCTTTCGTTAGATAGTTCTCCAGTTTTGAAAGCACCTTTAACTGCTTTATTTAAATAAAGCATATGCCCTCCAACCTCAATACTATAGATTCCATAATTGTGACTCATAAAGTAAAGGCGGGCATCAGCCATTTCCCTTCCCCCCTCAAACACAACTTCAGAAAAATATATTGAATCCCCCACTATTTTTCTAACTACTCCCCTAAACTCCCCAATACCTTCGCACTGAATATCAAATTCTTCTCCACTAAAGAGTCCTTCTAAGGGATTTTCCATATGATGGGAAAAACTACCCAATTTAAAAAATTTCTGGAGTGTAGTTACTAAAAAATCAAAACAAAACCTTACATATCCCTTTATATATTTTTCCCAACATCCTTTATAAACAAATTTCGTGGGGGGAATATAATGGCAATACAAAAAGCAACCGTAAAAATAGTTAATATTGTTTGTTCTACATCATTAGAAAAAGATGTTCATTTAGTTAAATTGGCGGAAACACTACCAAACACAGAGTATAATCCGGAACAATTTCCCGGATTAGTTATGAGGATTAGGGAACCAAAGACATCAGCACTAATATTCAGTTCGGGTAAAATAGTAAGTACTGGAGCAAGATCTATGGCAAAGGTACGAGAATCCATAAATCAAATTATAAAGGCAGTAGCAAAGATTGGTGTGAAAGTCACAATAAAACCAAAGATAACTGTCCAAAATATGGTTGGTTCAGGAGATATTCACATAGATTTAAACTTAAACGAACTCGCTTTAAACCTTGAAAACGCAGAATATGAACCAGAACAATTTCCCGGGCTAGTTTATAAATTACCTGGAACAAGAGCAACTTTTCTGTTATTCAGCAACGGAAAAATAGTTTGTACTGGCACAAAATCTGAAACAAGGCTAAAAGAAGCAGTTATTTTGCTAGTAAAGAATTTGAAAAAGCTTAAAAAATAAACTCAATTCCCTTTTTTATTCTTTTATGAGGTGAAAATTGCCAGAAGATATATTTACCCAAATAGAGAACATAAAAGATTTCATTGAGACGATCTACCAAGACCAGCTTAATGACATCGTTAAATCGGGCAGGAAATCTCTTCTTATAGACTTTAAAGAATTTTCAAAATATAATCTGGACCTAGCTGAGAAATTATTGCAAGATCCTGCAGAGATTCTCCAGAATTTTGAAATGGCTCTTGATCAAATCGAAGCAACCACAGAAAGAGGAATAAAAACTAGATTTACTGGAATACCAAAATCTCAGCAAATACCCATTAGAAATATTAGAAGTAGCCAACTAAGTCAATTAATTGAAGTAGAGGGAATAGTAAGGCAAGCATCAGATGTAAGGCCCCAAATAACTTCTGCAAAGTTTGAATGTCCGACTTGTGGGAATATGTTATCAATACTCCAATTAGATCAAGCATTTAAAGAACCCACAAGATGTTCATGTGGAAGAAAAGGGCTATTTAAATTAGTGTCAAAAGAACTAGTAGATGCCCAAAGAGTAATTTTAGAAGAATCTCCAGAAAACTTAGACGGGGGAGAACAACCAAAAAGACTTTCTGTTTTTCTAAAAGAAGATTTAGTAGAACCATTAATGGAAAAGAAAACAACCCCCGGTTCAAAAGTAAGAGTTGTTGGGGTTGTTAAAGAAATTCCTGTCTTTCTAAAAACCGGAGCACAATCAAGAATGTTTGATCTTGCAATGGAATCTATCTTTATAGAACCAGTTCAAGAAACTTTTGAAGAACTAGATGTGACTTCAGAAGAAGAAAAAATGATTATCAAACTATCAAAAGATCCAAAAATATTGACTAAATTAGTTTCTACCATTGCACCATCTATTTATGGTTATAAAGAAATCAAGGCAGCTCTTTTACTTCAACTACTTGGGGGATCGAGGAAAATTATGAAAGATGGAGTTATTAGAAGGGGAGACATACATATACTATTAGTTGGTGATCCGGGAGCAGGTAAATCTCAGTTAATCAAATTTATTTCTCAAATAGCGCCAAAAGGAAGATTTGTTTCTGGAAAAGGTTCATCCGGAGCAGGTCTAACTGCCAGCGTGGTAAAAGATGAGTTCCTAAAAGGGTGGGCACTAGAGGCCGGAGCAATGGTTCTAGCTAACGGAGGAATTTGTGCAATAGATGAGTTAGATAAGATGTCCCATGAAGATAGGTCTGCTCTTCACGAAGCATTAGAACAGCAAACGGTTACCATAAGTAAAGCAAATATTCAAGCTACATTAAGAGCAGAAACCACTGTAGTTGCGGCAGCAAATCCAAAAATGGGAAGATTTGATCCGTTTACTCCCATAGCTGCCCAGATAGACCTTCCTTCTTCACTAATTAATAGATTTGATTTAATTTTTCCGATAAGGGATATGCCAAGCAAAGATATTGATACAAAAATAGCAGATCATGTTTTAACTGCATATGATAACCCCGAAATAGTTACTTCCGAAATAGAACCAGACATATTTAGAAAATATATATCTTACGCAAAAAGAAGAATTAAACCAAAACTTACTAAAGAAGCAATAGAAGAAATAAGAACTTATTATGTAGATTTAAGAAATTCAGGTTCATCCTCAGGCGAAGAAGAAATAAAGCCTATCCCTATCTCAGCAAGACAATTAGAAGCATTAATTAGACTATCCGAGGCATCAGCCAAGGTAAGACTATCTGAAAAAGTAGTAAGGAAAGATGCAAAATTAGCAATTAATTTGGTCCATTATTGTTTGATGAAAGTAGGATTTGATAAAGAGACTGGACAAATAGATATAGATAGAATATCTACTGGAATATCCGCATCCCAAAGAAACAAATTTAATATAGTCAAAGAAATAATAAAATCGCTCGAGGGGAAAACTGGCTCAAAGTCGATACCCTTTGAAGATATTTCAATTGAAGCAACAGAAAAAGGCATAGATGAAGATGGACTATATGAAATTATAGAAAAGTTAAAAAGATCGGGGGATATCTTTGAACCAAAAAAAGGGTTTATACAAAAGATTTAATGAAAAATGGAACAACAATTAAGACAAACGGCATACAAAGTATGGATTTCCGACTTGATAAATAAACAAGTCCAGAAAGAAGAGGGAGAATGGTCTCCAAGTTATATTATTGTAGACAATAAAAGAGTATCAAGAGTAAATATAATTGCAAATGTGGTTATGAAATATAAGGCAGAAGATGGAGGTTACTCCACTTTAACGGTCGATGATTCATCCTCAGACATTCAAATAAAAGCCTGGAAAGAAGACATATCATTAATGGAAGACATAGAAATAGGAGAAACAGTTCTTCTTATTGGGAAAGTCAGAGAATACAATTCTCAAGTGTACATAGTTCCAGAAATTATAAAACCCTTGGACAGCTCGGAATGGGTAGAACTAAGAAAAAAAGAACTATCTAGATTATATGGGGAAAGAGAAGTTAAAGTACAAGAAACCCCAAAACCAAAAGAGAAAAAAGAAGAAGTTGTTCCAGAAGACGAAGTTAAAGTGGAAGAAGTATCAATGTCCGGTAATTCAGACAGACAAAAAATCTTAAATATAATAGAAAATCTTGATAAGAATGAAGGATCTGATTTAATGGAAGTGGTCCAAGAATCTAAGTTAGATGAAGAGGCCGCAAATACATTAATACAAGAACTTTTAAAAGAAGGAGAAATCTTCGAAATAAAACCAGGAAAGCTAAAAATAATAGAATAAGATGGATTACGAAAAACTTTTAGAAAGAGCAGAATCAAAAATTCCTAAAAATATAAAGGAAGATTCTAGATTTGAAATCCCCAAAATAAAGGGACATGTAGAGGGAACAAAAACAATTTTAACTAATTTTTTACAAATTGCTTCAATTCTACACAGGGATTCAGAACATTTACTAAAATATTTACTAAAAGCACTTGCAACCCCTGGAAACCTTGACGGTCAAAGATTAATCTTGGGGAGAAAAATTGGTTCTAGTTTAATTAACGAGAAAATAGAAAAGTATGCAAAAGAATTTGTCATATGCAAAACATGTGGCAAACCCGATACGGCATTTATGAAAGAAGGCAGAATACAAATGCTAAAATGCTCAGCATGCGGGGCGAAGTACCCAATAAACGCCAAACTATAAAATGTATGTAAAAATCCACCAAACAGATGATTCCATCGTAACCGCAATCTGCGATGAGAAATTAGTAGGAAAAACATTCTCCGAAGATGGAAGAGAAATAACTGTCTCAGAAAGATTCTACAAGGGAGATCAGAAATCCGAAGAAGAAGTTACCGAATTACTACAAACTGCTTCAAATCTGAATTTAATTGGTGAAGAAACAATAAACCTAGCACTAAAATTAAAAATAATAACAAAAGATTCCATAATGCTAATAAATAAAATACCTCACGCACAAGTATTTGAAATATGAAAAAGTTTATACCTGGCGACTATTACGAAGCAAAATTGCAAGTTAGGCCAAATGATGCAAAACTACTAGAATTTATTAATTCTGAAATAAAAAAAGCCAATGTAGAAATAGTGGATAGAAATAACTTAAAAGAAGGAATTGATCTTTATATCAACTCAGCAGACTTTGCAATAAAAATGGGGAAAAAATTTAGAAATAAATATGATATTAAACCAAAAGTATCGAGAAGCTTAACTGGGGAAAACAAACAACTCGGAAAAAGAATTTACAAGATAACTGTCCTATTAAAAATTAATTAATTCCAAACCTTTATAAAACGCCTTTTTTCTCTTTAATTTATGTATAAGAAGCCCAATAAAAAAACTAATAAAAAGAAAAAAGGATCCGATCAACCAAATCCTGAATTTATTAGAGTTAGAACCCCAAAAGATAGAGAAGTAATAGGAACAGTTATGCAAAGATTAGGTGGTTCAAGATTATATGTTGCTTGTTTAGATGGGCATACCCGAGTTTGTAGGATCCCTGGAAGACTAAAAAAGTTCTTATGGGTCAGAGAAGGAAATATCGTTTTAATTGAACCATGGGAGTTTGAATCCGAGAAAAAAGGAGATGTAGTTTACAGATATAATCCAACACAAACTGAATGGTTAAAGAAGAAAGGATTTCTAAAACAAATATCGGAATTTAACGAGTTCTAAAATGTCAGAAGAACTAAAAATCCCCAAAGAAAGAATCGCAGTTTTAATAGGGGAGAAAGGAACAACTAAACGAAAAATCCAGAAACTAACAAATACAAAAATAACAGTTTCTTCCAAAGAAGGAGATGTTTTAATTGAGGGAGAAGACAACTACCAATTATATCTAACAAAAAATATAGTAGCAGCAATAGGTAGGGGATTTAATCCGGAAATTGCTTTAAAATTACTAAAAGAAGATTATACATTCGATATAATCAACATACATGAATTCTCAGGCAAATCAAAAAAACAAGAAGAGAGAATTAAATCAAGAGTAATAGGAAAGGAAGGAAAAGCAAGAAGTACACTAGAAAAAATGACAAATACTTCAATTAGCGTGTTTGGAAAAACTGTTGGAGTCATAGGAAACTTGGAAGATGTCTATTTAGCAAAGAAAGCATTAGACAAACTATTGAATGGTTCTCCTCACTCAAATGTATACAAATTTATAGAAAGAGAGAAAGAAAGACAAGAAACGCTGTAATTCTACACAAAAACTTTATAAACACAACCTTAAATTCTTGATTGCATGCAAACAAAACTCTCTCAAGACACAGAAGAAATGAGCTATGCTGTAGAACAGGCTAAAAAACAAAGAGAAATTTCCATCTCAGAATTCTTTACAAAGAACAGACATTTACTAGGATTTGACAATCCAATAAAATCTCTTTCAACAACAATAAAAGAAGGAGTAGATAATGCTTTAGATGCCTGCGAAGAATCGAACATACTTCCAAACATAAAAGTACAAATAAAACAAACAACTCCAGAACGATTCATAGTAATAATAGAAGACAACGGTCCAGGAATAGTTAAGCAACAAATTCCAAAGATTTTTGGAAAACTACTCTATGGT
>Ga0233437_1004247_pt1 | contig 17234 bp, 9 predicted proteins | sample SI_122_August201_FD_182714 | JGI IMG/M metagenome (GOLD analysis project Ga0233437, IMG submission 182714) | Seawater microbial communities from Saanich Inlet, British Columbia, Canada - SI_122_August2016_200_MG | ecosystem: Environmental > Aquatic > Marine > Inlet | place: Canada: British... | reverse complement strand
GCATAAAAAACAGTATGATCACGTCTCTTCACAGGTATATTTTCTGCCAAATACTTTTCACCACTGCGTTGTTTTTCAAAGGATTCTAAAACCATTTCCAGAGAATCCGCTGGATGTATGTCTGTCACAGACATTTGGGTAATATCCTCAACAACATAGTCTAGCATTTCACAAATTCTCTGGTTAGCCAAAACAAATTTCTTTGTCTCAGCATCGACAACAACAATACCATCGCGATTTGCTTCAAAGATTGTTTTAAACCTTTCTTCTGAATCACGAAGCCTATCTTCTACAGCGCAACGATAAGTCACATCATGAAAAAGGCCTAAGAGACATTTTTGATTTTCCCACTCAATGAGATTAGCACTAATGTCACAATAAAGAATAGTGCCATCCTGCCTCTGTATAGGAAAAGCCTGAACATCATTTGCTTCTCCCCCTGCCATTTCCTCAAAAATTGCTGTCGCATCTAGGACAGCACTCTTGGGATGAACATCTTGAATACTCTTTTTTAAAACATCTTCCTCAGACAAACCCAATAAATCTGCCATGCGCTTATTCGCGTAAACAATTCTCATATCTTCAATTGATGCAACAATAACGCCATCAACAATGTTATTTAAGATAATTTTGTACTGTTCGGATTGATTCATAAAAACCTCTCTTATTCTGCTCATTTAATGGATGAAAATTTGATTTTTTTCAATGAAAACATTTCGTTATTGCTTTTTAGCATGAGGATCGTTATTCACGCGCCCATGTTTGATGTGAATCGTATCATTAACGAAAACAAGGGAAAACATCTTAGCCTTCATCAATATATTAACCCACAATTTGCTAAAGTCCTCAAGACAATTGGCTTTGATCAAAGTTACGTTAAGGCAAATGGCGCTTCCCTATTTGACACACAGAACAAAGAATATTTCGATTTTCTCTCTGGTTATGGCGTTTTTGCTCTCGGCCGTAACCATCCTAGAATTAAAGACATTCTAAAGAATTACATTGATCAAGACAGTGCCAGCTTGATTCAAATGGAAGCCCCTCTCTTGAGTGGCCTTCTCGCTGAAAAACTTATTCAGATTATGGGACATGGTGTTCGAGACATGGTCTTTTTCACTAATTCAGGAACAGAATCAGTTGAGGGCGCTCTTAAATTTGCACGAGCAGCAACAAGCCGCCACCGTTTTCTTAATCTTGATCATGCCTTCCATGGCCTGACCACAGGATCTCTTGCTGTTAATGGTAATAAAGAATTCAAAGATTTATTTGGAGAACTACTCCCCACAGATACTATCCCACAAAATGATCTAAAGGCTCTCGAAGACAAACTTAAAACAAAACAATATGCGGCTTTTATTTTTGAACCTATTCAAGGCAAAGGCGTATACCTGCCCCAAGAAAATTATATAAAAGAAGCCATCGCTCTTTGCCAAAAATATGGAACCATATCTATTGCCGATGAAGTGCAAACAGGACTAGGCCGTACAGGAAAGTGGTTAGCCTGTGATCATGATAACGCTGAACCTGATATGATCACCATTTCAAAAGCCTTAAGTGGTGGCATGGTGCCTGTTGGCGCTATCATTTATAAGCGTTCTATATATGATAAAGTTTTTTCTCGTATGGATCGCTGTGTTGTCCACTCAAACACATTTGGACAAAATAATTTGGGCATGTGCTGTGGATTAGCCACGCTAGCTATCATTGAAGAAGAAAATCTCATAAACAAATCTGAAATCCTGGGTGAAAAGCTCGCCACAAAACTTAAAAGCATACAAGAAAAACACGACTGGATAAAAGAAATTCGCCATAAAGGACTCATGTTTGGTATTGAATTCAAACGTCCCAGTTCTTTGAAAGGTAAAATGGCATGGGATGCAGCTCACAAACTTGATAAAGGCCTTTTTGCTGAACTCATTGTGATGCAACTCATGGCAAAACATCAAATCATCACACAAGTTTCAGGACATCATCAAGACATCATAAAACTTTTACCCCCCTTAATTATTGAGGAGTCACACATTGATCTTTTTACAAATGCCCTAGACAGTGTCCTCGATGACTGTGGTAAAATTAGTGGTCCTATTTTCAAAATGGCTGCTAACCTCGCAAAACATGCTGTCAAAAGCTCATGAATAAAGTCATTAATTACCTGATCAAACTCTCTGTTCAACGGGCAAAACTCACTATTATTATTGCGTGCCTTTTGGCAGGTCTGTCTTTGTTTCATGCCTATCATCACTTAGATTTTGATACAGATCTGGATCACCTTATTTCTGATAAACAAGACTATTTTGTTAATTATAAGTCTTTTTTAAAAGAATTTGGCGATTGGGAATATTTATATATTGTTATCAAGCCACAGGATACAGACTCTTCGCGCACCAAAGCTAAGCAATTTGCCCGTGAACTCGCTATAAACCTCAATAAGAAATCAAACCTGTTTACAGACATCACCTACAAGATTGATTTTTCCCATCTTAAAAACAACCTCCTGCTTCTGGCTTCAGACAAAGAATTTACAGATTTCATCAGTTTTGCGACCCATAATAAAGATGCGTTACACGATTTCTTACAAATAGAATCGCTTGCAGACTGGTATGCCTTTCTCAACAAACTCTTTCAGACTAAATTTGATGTCGCGCAAGAAAAACAATTAGAAAAGTTTTGGCCCTTAATCCAAAATACACTTTTTGCCCCATTTGAAATAGACGCTCTCAATGATGTGACGCAAGCAAACTTTCTTAACCTCATGTCAGATCGTTATATTGATCCTGATGGTTATTTGTTCTCAGAAAATGGCAAATTATTATTTGTCAGGACTTTGCCGCAAAAAGATTTTTCACAAATGGAAATCATTGCCAAGCCTCTCAACTATCTTCGGAGCACCTTAGACACATTAAAAACACGTTATCCTAATCTCGATATTGGCATCACCGGAAAACCTGTTTTGCAAAATGATGAAGCCACATCAACACAGGCTGACAGCATTTGGGCTGGCATTATATCTTTTTTGCTCGTCACGGCGCTCATTTTTTTATTTTACCGTGAATTCAAAAGACCTTTTTTAGCCTTAGTCGCTCTGATCATTGCCATTTGCCTGACCACCGGTTTTATCAGCATTGTTTTTCATGCCATTAACCTTATCACCATTGTTTTTGCGATCATTCTCATTGGTTTGGGAATTGATTATGGCATACATTACTTATCACGCTATCTTATTGAAAGATCTCAAACGACCTTATTAACTGATGCCATCACAGAAACTTCACAACATACAGGCCGCGCTATTCTACTCGGGGCGTTAACCTCGGCAACGGCTTTTGCAACAGCCCTGTTTACTGATTTTCTCGGTCTGCAACAACTTGGTATTATCGCTGGTGTCGGCATTCTGTTTTGTTGCTTAACAGCATTAACCGTATTTCCAGCAACACTGAAACTTTTTGATAAAAAGGCCACTCCTAAAAATAAAACATGGGGCAAACTCACTAAACTCAGTTTTTTAACGAACAAACCTCTTCTTTGGATTAGCTTATTTGGTCTAGCAACCCTTCTCTCACTACCTTTAGTGTATCATATAGGGTTTGATAACAATCTACTAAAGCTTCAGGACCCAAACTTAGAAAGTGTTCGCTATGAAAAAGTCATTCAAGACAATAGTGATTTTTCCACATGGTTTCTGGCTTACAAAACAAAAGATCTCAAAGAATTAGCCGTCATTCAGAAGAAAATTAACAACCTGACTTCTGTAAAAACCACACAATCCATCCTCGATATATTACCCTCAGACCAAAAGATACGAATTACTAACATTCGGAATTTAGAAAAACAGCTATCGACCTCTTATACGGACAACGGACTACGAACAACGGTCAACGAGCAACTAGAGCTCTTAAAAAATACTATGAGTAAGCTTGCCAACAAAGCCCTCATGAACGGTTTCACAGAGGAATTTGAAGAATTAGATGCTATTGCCACAAAATTAGACGAGCATGGCATTCAAATGACACAAACAAAATTAGCTCTGCCACCACACACAGCATCTTTTATGACTTATATTAAGAAAATGCAGTCAAATCTGAATCAAGTTCTTCATCCCTCTGGGTTAGCTGAAAGCAAATTACCACAATCACTTCTGTCACTGTATAAAGGGAATACTGGCTATTATTCTCTGACCATCTATCCCCAAAAAGACATCTGGATACCGGAAAATATGAAAGATTTTATCCAGGAAGTCAGGCAAATTATTCCAGATGTTACTGGTGCGCCAATCACAACCTACGAATCGTCACAAAGAATGGTCACAGGATTCATTATTGTTGCCCTTCTCACATCACTACTTGTCTTGGGGTTTGTGTTCTTTGAGTTTAGGCAACTTCATGTTCCACTACTTATATATGGCAATCTTGTACTGAGTTTTATTTTGCTTGGTAGTGTTATGTATTTCAAAGATATTAATATTAACCTTGCGAATTTCTTTGCACTCCCCGTTCTTATTGGCACTGGCATAGACCACGGCATTCATATCATGCATCGTTTTTATGAGAAGTCTTCTATTCAAGACCTCTATGAAAGCACAGTACCGGCTATTATCATGAGCTGTCTGACAACTATCTGTGGTTTTGGGGCTTTGGCCTTTGTGCGGCACCAGGGTTTGGCCAGTTTTGGCCTGATCATGGCTGTTGGCACGTTTATTATCATGCTCACCTCAATTATCCTCCTCCCCTGTGTCCTGAAAACGTTAGACCCCGCAAACGGGGCAGGCTAACAGACGCTAGACGATGGTACGTGAGACAAGCAAAGCCTGTCCTGAGCGTAGTCGAAGGGCTTGCATTATCAGATGATTTTAAGTAGTTAGAAAAACTCATTATTTTTAACTATTACAGCCTTATGGAACAAAACAAAGAAAAAACATCTATCTTAAAACTCATTGGTTTGGGTTTTATTCCTTACTCACCAAAACAAGTTGACGCGATAAAAGTCTTATGGATGAGCAAACTACTTTTAGGTAGTATCCTCTTTCTCTTACTTTTTACACTACGCTTTTTGGCTTACCTAGATTATTGCACAACGCCATTTCTAGCTACATGGTTTTACACGACAATCACAGCACTGATGATAATCACTCTCGCGGTTCCCATGTTAGCACAATTTATGAGAAGACCACTTAATGATTTTTCTAAGTTCTTGGTTATTATTGTAGCCATTTCTCTCACTGCCTATGCCTCTTTTTCCTCGCACACAGAAATATTTTCTCATCACTATTTTACAAGTGCTTTCATTCTTTACATGCTCACTCTTATTTATTTTTTTGAAGCACAAAAAATGTCACATTCTAATCAGCTCATTGAAATAACTAAAGCAAAACAAGCAACATGTGCCTTAAAAAAAGAAGGTAAAACTTATGTTTCAACACCACTAGCTAAGTTGCTCAAAGGGGATTGTGTCAAAGTCCCAGCTGGCGACGTTATCCCTCAAGATGGTGTTATCATTTCAGGAACAACCAGCATTGATCCCACTCCCATCACAGGAGAAGGCAAACCTGTTCTCAAAACCACAGGGGATCGTGTTGTTGGGGGAACAATTAATCGTGATTCTGAAATTGCTATAGAAATCTCCTGTAATCCGTCAGAATCTGTATTAGAAACAATCATTTCTTATATTCAGAACACCAAAAGCAGCAAGTTCCCCATTTATAAGAAGTTCACGTGGTTTGTTTTCGTTTTTAGCCTCATAGGTTTTATTTCATCTGTAGGTGCTCTTTATTTCTATCTAAATTATCTATTACTACCGCTGGACACAGCCATTAGTCTTGCTCTATCGATTTTTTTGTCTTTTTCATTTTTTTCACTCAGCACATCAATTTTGATCACCACAAATATTTTTCGTAGTAATGCCATCTCAAAAGGCATCCTCTTCAAAGATATAAAATCATTAAAAACATTAGATAATCTCGACGTTCTTTTCCTTGATAAAACAGGCACACTCACACAAGGGCATTATCAATATTCACAGTACTTTCTCGAATTAGGAACAAATCAGGGGCAATTATTAACAACGTTCTTTTCGCTTGCTGAGAATTCGCAACACCCCTTAGCAGAAGCCATGGAAACACATCCCTGGTACCCTGAGATCCGTAAATGCCCTGTGGACGACATTAGATCACAAGCCGGATTGGGCATGAGTGGTTATATAAAACCAAAGGGTAAAAGAGGCTATTTTGCTGCTATGGGTAACTTGCGCTACTTGAAACGCATGCAGATGTCTGTATCACGAGAGATGAAGAACAAAATAGATGACTTAGAGTCTATGGGTGAAACCGTGCTTCTTTGCGGTTATGATCGTCAGGTATGTGGTGTCTTTAGTTTTGCTGACGCCCTAAGACCAAATCTCAAAAAATCCCTCAAAGAAATTCAGCAAAACAGCATTGAGCTTGTCATTATTACAGGTCACTCTGAAGATGCTTTGCTTCCCATTGTTAATGATCTCAACATCAAGAAGGTTTATTCCCGTTGTACGCCTGAAGAAAAAGCCAGCAAAATTGAAAAAGAAGTCAAAGAAGGAAATAAGGTTGGCTTTGTTGGGGGTGTTTACGATACCGTTCCTTTTGAAAAAGCTAATCTCAATTTTACGATTGATACAGGAACAGATATTTCCAATCAAAAAGCTGATATTTTTATCATGGGTTCTAACATAGAACTTTTAGCCTGGCTTATTTCAAATACAAAGAAACTCAGTAAACGCATTCGAATACGCACCACCTGTAGTATTCTCTGCTCACTTACTTTAATTGGTTTATCAGGCTTTGGACTCACCACACCACATTTCATCCTCACAGTGATGTCTCTCATAAGCCTAGTCATGCTAAAATCAACCGGCAAAGAAGAAGAACAATATTCCTAAGTTCCTAAAGGCGCCAGGCTAGTATAGAACACTTTGAGGTACCCCCATAGTGTCGTTCTTTTAGAACAGTTTTATATATTATCTCTATAAGCAGCTTCTTATTTCATTGTTTTAAAGGCAGTACTCATCACAGCGGCATTCACAGCTTGTTTAAACCCTTCTGCTGTTAAATTCCCATCAATATAGGATTGTTGCAAAGCTCTAAATTCATAAGAATTCATGAATTCAATGGCTGTTGCAATGAGATGATAACGACCGCTTCTATCAGGACGTTCATGTGTAATACCATTCCCGGCCAGACCAGAATCTGAGCCTTGTCCAGCTGTATCATTTTCCTCATCACTATCTGGAACACCATTACCATTAGAATCTTGTCTATGAATACCGTCAGGACCCTGGCAGTATTGCTGTTTGTTGTCTCCATAAAACTGACCTGATTCACTATCATGCCAGCCAGACTGATATCCATCTTCTTCTATATAATTTGTACCTCTATAAAGGTCGACTTTAACCATATTAAACATCTGTTGAATACTTCCCCTCATAGACCCTGCTACCTCACTGGCATCCATAGAAAAATCGAATTGATAATCTACAAATATATCTTGGGCTATATTTACAAGCTTCTGTCTGTCTTTCATATCTTCCATAATTTCTTGTGCTTTCTGCGCCCATAGGAAAACCATTTCTCCTCTCTCGCTTTGTATGTGAGACTCTAGATCTTGATTAATATCCTTCGATATTGTTAATAAATAATCTTTGATCTTGTTTATATTATATAGATTCCTCAAACTACTGTCTTCTTTTGTTCCATCCATATAATTAACATAAAACGAATCGTCATCTACTTCAAAATTTACCATATCAAGAATCAAGCCATCTTTTATGAGTTTTTCACTCAAATCAGCAGTGAGTTTTGGTTTCATACTTAAAACTACTTTAGTGTTAGTTCCTTTGTCTAACTTATTAAAACCAAACACAACCCGTGGCAATGTGATCGATAAACACAAAATTACAGCAATAAAATAACTTATTCTTTTCATTCTTTCCCTCAGTCTTTGTTCCTAAATAAGCAAAAATAATGCCATTAGTAAGATATAAACACATCCCTATCTTCTTAATTTGATTGAGTTTATTACGTTTGAGACGGCCACCCAAATCAGAGGTTCTCGAATTTTCTGTTTAATTATCACTATGATAGGAATATTTTGCCTAGCTTACGAGGACTAAGGTGCCAGGCTAGTATAAAACACTTTCGGGTACCCCCATAGTGTTCATTTTCTTATACACTCGATAATTCCAACTGCTCGCCCCAGCGGTCGATCATGATTTTTTTTATCATGAGATTTTTGTCTAAGGAAAGATCGGGATCTTCAGATAGAATTTCTTCTGCTCGTTTTTGAGAGGCTTTGAGGAGGTTTCCATCGCGTACAATGTGCGCAATTCTAAAATCAGGCATGCCTGATTGGCGTGTGCCTAAAAATTCACCAGGACCACGCAACTTGAGATCTTCTTCAGCAATCACAAAGCCATCATTAGTGCGCTCCATGGTTTTAAGCCTAAAACGTGACTCTTCTGATTGCGCGTATTGCGCCACAAGGTAACAATATGATTGATCTGCCCCACGCCCCACACGGCCTCTTAACTGATGTAACTGAGACAAACCAAATCGCTCTGCATGTTCGACAACCATAACGGTTGAATTAGGCACATCAACGCCCACTTCCACAACTGTGGTGGAAACAAGAACATGAAGCTCTTTATTTTTAAATTGCTGCATGATCGCATCTTTTTCTTTGCCTTTCATACGCCCATGCAAGAGCCCTACATTAAATTTCTTGAAAACAGTGCTCAGTTTCTTGTGCATGAGTGTGGCATCTTTAAGATCCATTTTTTCACTCTCCTCAACAAGAGGATACACAAAATAGGCTTGCCTGCCTTGTTCTAATTCTTTTGCAATCTCCTGACACATGCCATCATGATCTGCCTCACGATAAACTTTAGTCATGATGGGCTTTCTGCCTTTTGGCATTTCTTTAATAATGGAAATATCCAAATCACCATAAACACACATAGATAAACTGCGTGGAATTGGTGTGGCGGTCATGATGAGAAGATGAGGCGCGCTGTCACGTATGCCTAGGTGAGATTTGTTTTTAAGCTGAGCCCGTTGTAACACACCAAAACGATGCTGTTCATCAATAATAACGTAACCCAGTTCTTTAAAAAGCACATCAGGCGTAATGAGGGCGTGCGTGCCAATCAATAAGTCAATTTTGCCTGTTATAAGCTCTTCTAAAATTATTTTTCGCTCTTTTGCTTTTGTGGATCCTGTTAATAATTTAACTGTGATGCCTAAGGGCTCGCCTTGCTTTGTCAGGTTCCGATAATGCTGTTCTGCCAAGATTTCTGTTGGGGCCATCATGGCAACTTGATAGCCCTCTTGAATAATTGATAACGCTGATAAAAAGGCAACAATTGTTTTGCCAGAGCCCACATCGCCTTGCATCATGCGATTCATTGGTTTGCCAAGCCTAAAATCGTGTCCAATTTCTTCTAAGGATTTTTTCTGATCCCCTGTGAGCTCAAAAGGAACCTGACTGAGTGCCTCATGCAATAAACGATCATTATGGTTGAGAACAAAAGACGTTTTAGCAGCCTGTTGGCATCGTCGAATGCGCAACCCCAATTGCAGAAAAAAGAACTCATCGTAAACAATTCTTTGATGATAAGGAGAACGCGTATTATTGAGAGCATCTAGATCAGCATCAACAGGCGGTGCATGAATATAACGAAAAGCCTCTTTGAGAGAAACCTGAACAGCCCCCTCTTCTCGCACCGTACGTGAATCATCCTCAACTAGCTCTAATAAGCGTTCAAGGTTTTTAGTCATGATGCTGCGTACTGTTTTTTGATAAAGTCCCTCTGTCAGAGAATAGAGAGGAACGATACGACTTGTCAGATCTTCATCATCCCAAGGTTCCATTTCTGGATGCACAACATTTTTGATGCCTCGCCATAAGCGCACTTCACCAAATATCAGAACCTTACTCCCCACAGGAAATTTTTGTTTTAGCCATTTCTCATTAAACTGAAAAAAAGTCAGCTTAAGCTGATCCTGATCATCTTGTACAAGAACTTCCATTAACTTACGCCGACCACGATTAAGCGATGACGCATGATAACTTTGAATAGTCGCTGTAAAACTTTGTTCTTCACCAATTTTAAGTGCATTGATTTGAGATAATTTACGCCGATCTAAATAACGCATGGGAATATTAAACAACATATCCCAAGCCGATATGATGTGCTTCTTTTTAAAACGCAAAGCCAGATTAGGCCCAACACCCTTTAAATACTGAATCGGCGTTGACGGTAATAACTTGTTCTCAGTCATGAACTATTTTATCCTCTCAATCACTAGCGACTAGAGACTAGAGACCAGCAACTAATAAGTCACCTCAGTCACCCTAAACTCAAACATTTCTTTTAGTTCCTTAAACTGTTCTTTAAATAATTGCGGCACTTTATCATGAAACAACTTAAATTGAAGAACTAAAGGATTTAAGGGGTCATTAATAACAGTAAGATTAAAATAACGATTTCCTATAATGAGCACGGGATAGGATTCTACTATTTTGTTGGCACGAAGCTTTGCCTTTGATTTGGCAATAACACCTACTACAAAAAAATCTTTTACAAATTTCTTTAAAGCCTTTTCATTCGTTTTTGATACACGAATATCTTCTCTTAACTCATAACCCACAACATACTGATTGTAGAGATTCTGAAAATAATTTAATTTTTCAAAAACATCGTTAGGTGTGGCTTTCAAAAGATACTTATTTATATTTAGAAAGCCCACATTAAAAGGAAGCTGTTTACTGCCTTTCAAATCCAAAAACACAGGATCAATCCATAAAGGTAAGACTGTTTCTGTTTTAATATACCCCCCGCCCCACATTGTGGGCATAAAAAAAGCACGTTTCCCCTCAAGTTTATCTGTTTCTACAATACCTTTGCTCGCTTTAACTTTAAAGGTTTTGTAGTAAGCTTCTTCATCTTCTTGTTTGACCAAAGTATACCAAAATAATCTCAAAGCATGTTTCGTTTTGACAACACGAATAGTTTTCGGTGTGAGCACATCTTTGTTGTCTTTTTGATGTATGGGCTCCACTTTGAGTTCAAGCTTATTGAGGGGAATGGCCTGGGAATTGGCTATCTGTGGGATTATGAGACAAACAATAAATAGTATGAGCGTTAGCTGTTTTATAGAATATGGCATTTGGATTACTGGTCGCTTGTCGTTTACCCTGAGCCTGTCGAAGGGCTAGTCTCTGGTTAGCTAACTTTTTAAGAGACTCACGAGTAAAAACAAGAAACTAAATATTTAAATTTAAAGTTCATTCACCATCACAACAATTTCAGGCCGCACTTGGTATTCTGATTTGTAATAGCGGTTAATTGTTTTTTTGAACCATTTGGTAACATCATCTTTATTCATCTGAGAATCTTCTTCTAATAAATGCTCAATATGTTTTGTCAATTTCTTGAGTATTTTAGCTTCTTGAGAGCCTCCAAACAGCCCTTCTGAAAAAAGTGAAATTGGTAATGTAACAGCTTTTTGTTCCGCATCATAAAGAACGGATACAATGACCAATCCATTAAAAGCTAGTTTGCGACGCCGTTTGATCGCATCGATATTAATATAATACTCTGGATTCTCACTAATAAACACTGGTTCAAGATGAAACTGATCTAAATAACGAATTCCCTCTTTATTGAGACTAATGTGGTCGCCATCCACAAGAAGATGAATATTTCTTTGAGGAATACCCCCTTTACAAGCAATGGTTGCTAGCTCTTTTAATTGTCTGTGTTCTCCGTGTATGGGAATAAGATGTTTTGGTTTTAATACTTTTAAAACGTCTTTGAGTTCCTCAGCCATGGCATGACCAGAAACATGTATTGGTGAATATTCTGTGTCAGTGATGATAGAAGCACCCAACATGGATAGCTTGTTCAACATTTCTAATATACGACCTTCATTTCCCGGAATCATGCGAGAACTCATGATTAAGGTATCGCCATCACGCACTTTAAAAGGTTTAAATTGATCATTTGCCATGCGATTGAGTACGGAGCGCGGTTCTGCTTGTGAACCAGTAACAATAACAAATATTTCATTTTCGGGAAATTGGGTTATTTCTTCGACATCGTAAAGATCAATGTTATCTAAATTTAGCCTTTGCAGGTTAGACGCAATGCGAAAATATTCTTTGGCACTACGCCCTGTCAGGGCTACTTTACGATTTGTCTTTTTCGCACAGTCCAAAAGAGTTTGTAACCGATAGGAATTTGATGAAAACAAACACGTGATTAAGCGCCCACGCGTGTTATTAAACACATCTAACAAACTTGAACTGATTTCAGCCTCAGATAATGAACGACCTTCTTCTAGAGCATTTGTGGAATCAAGCAGCAACAAATCAAGGCCCTTTTGGCCAATCTTTTCAAATTTATTCAAATCCATCATGTAATCATCAACAGCATGATCATCGAGTTTAAAATCTGTGCAATGAAAGGCCTTAAAACCTTTCGTCTCAATGAGAAAAGCCACAACATCTAATATACTGTGCGTGATGAACACAGGCTCAATAGTGATATCGCCAAGCGTAATTGTTTCATGAGGTTTTAGTTCGTAAATATCTGTATTATGAAGTGAAAAATCATTTAGCTTGGCGCGTAATATCCCTTGGGCAAAAGGTGTCGCATACAAAGGAAGGTCAAATTTCTTCAACAAATAAGGCGTCGCGCCAACATGGTCTTCATGCCCATGTGTGAAAATTACGGCTTTTAATTTATCTCTTTTTGTCTCTAAAATATCAAAATTAGGAATAATTAATCCCACACCAGGAAAGCGCTCATCGACAAAGCCGGCACCACAATCAACTAATATAGCGGTTGTTTCTGTTTCATATAAGAGACAATTTAAGGCTCCTGTTCGTCCTAAACCACCCAAAGGCGTAATTTTTATTTCATCCATAAGCAACTTTCCTCATAACAAGGCCTATATCAAACACAATGGTTACTTTTTTACTAGCCTAAATACTGGAAAATGACTATTTCCAGCGACCAGAGACTAGCGACTAGAGACTAACAATAAGTTATTGATTTGTCTTATACTATACGTTTATATGATGACACAACAAAGAATGAAAAGATCCTATAAAATCCTAGTTTGCCTCATTTTCACCTGTTTATTAGGCCTATCCTCTGAGGTTTTGGCTGTAGAGTTTTCTGCTCATGGATATTACCGTATTCGCTTTGAATACTCACATGACATTGACTTGCAGCGACCCAATGCTGGCATTGTTCCTGGAGACACAGACAACAGCGCTAATGATCGTTTTGGTACCATTGCTTTTGCACAACAACGCTTTCGCTTAAACCCTCATATCAAAATCAACGATAACATCTCCATTCATGGCCAACTCGATATATTTGACAATTTACTTTTTGGCCAATCAGACATCGCCTCTCTATATATTTCAAACCCCTTAGTGGGAACGGTGAGCATGAGCCCTGCTAATGGTCCTTTTGGCGTGATTGGCCCTTTAGGTGGCGATCCTTTAGGCAATGGTGGCGGCAATGTAAATGCGCGTCGTATTTATGTCGATATCCTCACCGCAGGTGGTTTATTTCGTATCGGGCGCCAGCCATCGCATTTTGGCCTTGGTATTTTCAACAATGATGGTGATGGCATGGAAGGCGATTTTGGTGACACTTTTGATCGCATCATGTACCTTGCGGGTTTTAATTTTAAAAATGGGTCGCGTTTAAATTTTGGCTTTATTTATGATTTTGCTTACGAAGCCACTAAAGATCCTTCTATTTCTGGTTTAGATACAGGCGTTTCTTCTAATTGGAATGATGTCATGCAAGGTGGTACCATCCTCATGTTCACTTCAGATCATGTTGAATTTGGTATTTTTGGTGCGGTGCGCTTTCGCGATGGCAATGATGGAGACTACACAACAACAGCAGCTTATGTTGATAACTGTGCTAATGATGGCCGCCCTGATGATTTTGTTTGCGATGATCCAACTGATACAACAGAAACAGCTTACGACTATGACAATGATGGTAGTATTAACGACCTCATCACATTACCAGCAGGCATTGACGGAGACACATTAATCTACATCATAGATGCCTATGCGCGTTTTAATTTTGCCAGAGACTACTCACTGGCTTTTGAAGGTGTGTACATGGGTGGCAAGATTGCCACAGGTATTGCTATTGATGCCATTGCTCTTGACGCAGATTCTCAAGCAGCCATCACCAATCCGCTAACAGCCCCTATTCAACTCCCACAAACAGGCACACAAAATGATTTACAAGTCATCTTGGGAGCCATGGAGTTTGATGCTGAATGGCCATTTGGTGGCGAGCTTCATATCCAAGGTGGTTATGCTAGTGGTGATTCTAATCCCTTATCACAAACCATTACACAGCTAGGCTTTCGCCCTGACTATGACATAGCTTTGATTTTGTTTGATCAACCCATTGGCACCTCACCGGCTCTGGTCATTGGTGGCGTCACAGAAATGGGCCGCGTCCCCATGTCACCAAACTATATTAATAACGCCATCTACGCCACACTTGAATTCAAACAAGAGTTTAATATTAAAGCCGCTATTCCTTGGGTTGATGACTTTAAAATTGGCATTAAAGGCATTTCTGCTTATGCCCCACAAAATAATCTTGATCTTGACCTTGCTGCGGTTACAGGGGCAGCAACGTTGCCACACCTCGTAAACCAAAGTAAATGGTATGGTTTTGAAGTTGATGCCAGCATTGAAGCCACGTTTTTTGATGCCCTCAAATGGAAATCTGTCATTGGTTTTTTCTCTCCAGGCCCTTTGTATGACATCAAAGACGATAATGCCACAGCCAACAGCACAGGGATCGTAGATACAATTCTTTTTGATAAAGCCGACATTGCCTTAGCAGCTAAGACCACATTATTTGTTGAGTTTTAGAACATGTTAAAAAAATTAACTATTCATCAAATCCTAGAAAACATTAAAAACAAAATATCGTTTTCCGCCGTCACCCATGATGGTGCTTTCACTATTTCCATAGATGATTATGTACCGTTTATTTGCACGGCTATTCACAATGGTCATAACTTACGCCCAAGTCTCAGAAACAATATGATTCTCACCCGTGAAGAAAGATGGCAAGAAGAAGATCCCCTAACGGGTGCTTTTGTTTCTTCACTTCCTATTCATATTATTTGTAATGACTCTCGTTATGAGTATGATCTTAATTTGGAACCAAAAGAATGCATTTATGATATTGCTTGGGATAAAAAGGTTTGGAAAAAAACATTAACGTCAAATGAGCAAAAAGTATCACAAGCAAAACATCATAATTTCTTCAAGGTTTTAGACACACTGATCACAACAATTAATTCCTTGTATAAAAGCTGTGTTGTTTATGATGTGCATTCTTATAATTACAAGCTGCGCAAATACCCTCAAGCCCCTTTATTTAACCTTGGATCAAAACATATTAGCAAAAGAAAACATGGTGCCTTTATCAATAAATGGCTAAATGATCTCAGTCAGATCAAAATTCCACACGTTAAAAACACCACAACAGAAAATGTTATCTTTGTGGGCGATGGTTATTTGGCCAAGCATATTAGGCGTAAGCACTTAACAACATTAGCTTTGCCAACAGAGATCAAGAAAGTGTATCTTGATGAAAAATCAGGAGACGAATACCCTGAAATCATTAATGCCTTAAGAGACAAACTCAAAGAAGCCACTTTAAATAATGCGGCTTATTTTGTCGATAAAGCCACAACACTTAAAGTGGGCAGAAAACATCGTCTTCTCTCCTCTGTACTTGAACCAGAAACAATTAAAATTGACCAAGCCATTTATCAGCTCTTTAAAAAAATCGACATCCTTGATTTTCTAAATCCTTCCAATACAGAATCAGAAAAGACAAAGTTTTTCTCCTCGCGCTACAGATACACACCAAAATTTACGTACAAGCCACTCAATATTAACACAAAAGACATTAAAGAAAAACTCTACCACATTAGTTTAAAAGACATTAAAGACATCGACATTCAAAATTTTTACCGTGATGTTGTTGAAGATTATGCCAGTCAATTAGAAATGATTGCCTCTCGCGACTCAAAAAACTTCCTCTATTCCTCTTTAATATATTATGGGGAACCTGATGAAAAAGATCTGGCCAATGCTCAATACCTCATGCACTGCGCTGAAATAAACTTAAACGCGAAAGATCTTGAACTCATAACCGCTAAGCAAGTGGCACAGTATTTTACTGAAGAATGTCGTCGCTACAGAATTGATTATAAAATAGATCTCGTAAAAAACATGCCTGCCATGGCAGCATTTTCACCAGCTTCAAAACGTTTTAAAATTAAAAAAGACGCCCTTTTTACAAAACGTTTTGCCAGAGGTCTGGCCCACCATGAAGTTGGCGTCCATGCGGTCACAACATTCAACGCCAGTGAGCAACCTTTAAAAATATTACAAACAGGCTTTCCCGGCGCCACAACAACACAGGAAGGCATCGCCCTTTTGAGTGAATATCTATCTGGGTTTTTAGATATAGATCGTATGCAAGAAGTGGCCTTACGTGTCCTCGCCGTACGTCACATGATTCGTGAATATGATTTCAATGAAACCTTTTTATACCTTATCGACAATTTCAACGTTGATCATGAAAAGGCTTTTTACATTACCATACGCGTTTATCGCGGAGGCGGTTTTACAAAGGATTATGTTTATCTCAAAGGATTTAGTGATGTCTTGAATTTATATAAAGACAAACACGCCCATTATCTTTTGGCTGGGAAAACAGCTTGTGCGTATTTACCCTTATTAGAAGAACTCATTCACCGTAACATTCTCAAGATGCCAAGACTCATCTCACACACATTCCGCTATCCCAAAAAACCAAATGCTATTTTGGAATATGTTATTAATGGATTGGCGTAGTGAGATCATATTTAAGATGTTAATTTTTGAGTCAATACTAAAAATTTATATGATCACCTGCAGGTATAATGTGACAAGTGCTCGAGGTACTACTTGGACAACTTTTTGTTGAACTCTTTATATAACTCTTCACATCTGTGTCATCAAGCCAAGCTTCACGCATTTTTAAGTAAATTTTCTTTAACTTGATTTGATCTCCACCGGTAGGCCCTGTTAACCCAACACTAAAACCATTGCTGACGTCACTGAGTTCTACGGCTGCCCCAGTATAAAATCGGATTT
>Ga0233437_1004245_pt1 | contig 17237 bp, 14 predicted proteins | sample SI_122_August201_FD_182714 | JGI IMG/M metagenome (GOLD analysis project Ga0233437, IMG submission 182714) | Seawater microbial communities from Saanich Inlet, British Columbia, Canada - SI_122_August2016_200_MG | ecosystem: Environmental > Aquatic > Marine > Inlet | place: Canada: British... | reverse complement strand
CCATAAGCGAATCCACACATCGTTAAAAATGTCGCCGATTCGCTACAAGCAATTATTAACAACTACGAGTGATAGACTGCGTGTCTAAAAAAGGGGTACCCCTCACTAGGTCTTTTTCCATATACCCGATAGCTACATCTGAGCTCAAGTACTTGATTTTGTCTGCAACCATTTCAGCTTGGGACTTGAGTGTCTCTATTTTACTTTTAACCACAGATTGATCAGAGACAATGGTTTTTTGTTTCTCGTTCCATGACTCGATCACGAACTCTTTGAGCTCTTCTACATACTCTGGAGTGACTTTGAGATCACTGACAAAGGCTTCGATAGTCTGGTTAAACTCTTTTTTGGGTACGCGGAAGTAGTGACCCCGATTACAGTGGTATGCGGGGAAGTAGTTACCCATCTTGCCCCTAGAGGCACTACCATAAAGAGGTTTTTGGCAATGTGGGCACATTACGTAGCGTTTGTAGGGGAACTTAGGATTTCTGACTTGTTTATTAAGCAAATGGTCGGGAGGTTGCTTCTTAAGCACTGATATCTTACCATCCTTTTCAGTGAGAATAATTTTTCCTCGATTGGCTTTATTAAACTTTTTAATACTGACTAATCCTTCGAATCTAGTTTTGACTGGACTATCTTGAGTCCATTTCTCGACACTGACTCCAGCATAGATAGGGTTTTTGATGTATTTCCACATTTGTTTAAGTCTCAGAGGATTTTCACCCCGATTGCCAATGATTTTAGTTCTGTCACTGGGATCTCTTTTATTAATCTTACGTGACTTAAAGCCCATGTTATTCAAGATCTCCACTATTTCATGATCACTAACTGACCCATGACACCTAAGTTGAAAAATCTTTTTGATAAAGACTGACTCTTCTGGATGTGGCACCAGGATCACTCTCTTCCCGTGTTCTGTCTCTATTTTCTGGTTTATGTAGCCAAAAGGAGCTTGTCTAACTCGATAACCCATTCGGACATAGCGAATTTCGGCACCAATCATCCGAGTCATGATGTCTCGCATTTCGTCTTTGGCACGCTCTGCCTCCAAAATCTCTGTCTTTTTTGTGGGACTGTAAACACTCCAATCAAACTTGATATCTAGATGTTCGAGTGTATTGACCTGACGATTACTAATTACGCCGTAGATATCAACTAAGTTAACGTCAGCACTACTAAGTTGCATTTTGAGGTGATCATAGAGATATGACCCACCACGAGTAAACCGATCAATTGACTTGATAATAAATACTTGGATATTGTTTTTCTTTTTCTTGCAGTAGTCGATCGCTTCTTGGACTGGTTGTTCTTCTTTGGAGGCTGACTCCATGAAGATAAAGAATTTCTTAATACTAATGTTATGCGACTTTGCGAAGCGTTCGATTTGTTGTTTTTGATCTTCTGGAGAATCTCCTTGTAAGCCTTGTTTAAGAGAGGAGATACGGATTGCAGCGACCGCATTCTTTTGTACCTGAGCAGGTAGGTTTTTCATGGCTGATTAAGTAGTCCTTTCTGTTGTTTCTCGATCAATCGATCAACAATGAGATTGGCAAATATCCTTAAACGCTCTTCCGCAGTGAGGTTAGCATGAACAGATCTATCAAACTGTTTTTGGACTCTTTTTCTTGGTTGTTTACTCTTGATCCTAGCCATAACTTAAGCCTATCAACTATCTCTATAGAGATAGTATATCTAAACTAAATGATATTGTCAAGGAAATTACTATAATATTTGGGTATGATTTCTGCTCCAGCCCGCTAGGACAATTTGGTTTCTAATTAGACTGATATCACGGTATTTCTTGTTTTTTCTTTTACCCCTATACCCTTACAAGTAAGGGAGAAGGATAAATACAAAACTCAGTAACCCAAAAACACTTCAATCATTCCATCTACCACACTCATGATTCCAGTCTCTATCTCCCATCTCTTCTCTCCAGTACCAGTACGAACCATAATAAACTCGCTAATTGCCCCTACAAAATGCGCATGCTCTGGCAAGATGTCAAACTTACCAATCTCGTTAGTGCTGGAGAAACTCGTTACCTGACCTTCCCACAACACCCCGTCACTCTTGCGAATCACAACCTGGATAGTGGGGTTGTTGCGTTTACTCATTTCTTGTTCTTGACTGAACCAATCATCTTAAACTCACTGGAGTCTCTATCATCATGCTTGCCACTCAAGATATCTGTCATGTCATTAATTGTATCCTTGAGTGCAACATACTCACCTGGGATACCAGTCTGATCCTCGACAGAGGAGAATGGCTGGGTCATGTATTCACGAATCAGTTGGGCTCGGTGATAGATCTGCTTGTTTTCTTCTGATAGTTCTCCTTCACCCACGAGTGCAACCATGCGCTCTAGCTCACGGGCAGAGCTGAGGATTTGTTGAGCCTGGACTACAGCTTGATAATGAGCCTCACCTACCACACTAGCACTAGTTGCTGATGAGTTACTCTCTAAGATATCAACGGCTGGGAAGTGACCTGATTGATATACCTCACGAGAGAGGGTGAGAACAGAGTCAAGATATGGAGTGATTGCGAGAACTGCCTGATCAGTGAGGTCGTCACTAGGAACATAGATTGCTTCGATTGAGCTAATGTGTGCCTTATTAGTTGAGACTAACCGTTCGTGCATGAGTGCCATGTCCTCATGAAGATTGGGTTGGTAGCCATCCTCGCTCATCATGTTCTCACTCATTTGTGAGAGTTCACTACCAGCTTGGGCGTAGCGGAACATATTGTCAATAAAGAAGAGGGTGTCATGACCAGAGTCACGCAAGCTCTCGGTGATGGCAACGGCACTAAGTGCAGATAGCCACCTGACAGCCGGATCCTCACCCATTGCACCATAGACGAGAGTGGTTTTGTCGAGTACCCTTTTCTCTTTTAAAACTTCGTATAGCTCACGCCCCTCACGGGTACGCTCACCCACACCGGCAAATACGGCACGACCGGACTTCTTTTTCATAAAAACGTTATGCATGATCTCGGTGAGAAGAATGGACTTGCCCACACCAGCTCCACCGAATAGTCCCATCCTACCCCCCTTGACTAATGGGGCAAAAAAGTCGATTGCCTTAATCCCTGTCTCCCAAATCTCACCGTTAATTACTAATTTAGTATCATCATCTAGTTTTCCCATCACAGGAACTGTAAACTCACTTTTAATTTCACCCTTACCATCTAGTGGCTCTCCAAAAAGATCAATTACTCTCCCCATCACACCCTCACCTGCTGGAACAACTAACTCTTTTCCTTTACCTACAACTTTAATCCCACGAGAAAGTTTCTCAATTCCTCGTAAGACAATACAACGCATAACTTTGCCACCTTGAGACCTGTACACATAAAGAATAATATCTTTGGCTTCACAAACTTGACCAATCTCTGGTACCTTGCCTGAGAACTCGACTTCTGCCACTCTGCCTAGTACTGCTGTTACAACCCCGTTATACATAACTCCTCCTAATCTTGCTCATAGCCTTATATCCAGCTAGTTGTAACTGTTGTTTTTTGCTAATTCGTCTTTTGTTAGCTTTGCCAAACCTAGCTTTTTCTACTCCTAGTTTTTTCTCGATCTCACTGAGTGCCTTGTCTAGATGCATGAGGCGAGAGGCATTCTTAGCTAGTTCGTCTTCTTTGATGGTTTGCTGTAACACTCCTACGAATATTCCTTTACTAAATTTGTCCGAAATCTTCTCAACACTGGGCTCGTAAAGATACTTGAGTCTAGCTACAGCATCTCCTGCCCAGGCATCTTGAGTGGATTCGAGTTGGTTAATCGATAACACTCTAGAGTTAGGAACTTGTGTGGCAATGCTCTCAAACTGACCAAAAAATATCTCAACTTCACGATACTTCCAGAGCGTTTCACCAATAGTTGTCATGAGTGAGTCATCATCTAGCTCAACTACAGCGAGCGCTTGATATTTGGTGCGAGGTGAGACAACCGCCATTAAGTCCTGTCCTACTTTTCCCGAGATATACACATCAGCTGAAGGATTGTCTTTGATTTCCTTTAGAAATCTGCCAAAAACTTTGTCCATGATCTCGCCGTACATCCCGTCGTCAGAAGACAAGAGGACTAGAGCGGATTTTTTGCTCTTGATCTCCTCAACCTTAGAAAGGTCGGCGCCTACCTCGGCCGAGAGCTTGGCGAGGTTGTGATAGTACTCGCGGGAAGCCAAGATGGAGTCACGGATCTTTCTCATGGTGTTAGCGGCCATTCGCTCATACACCTCAACTAAATCTCGCATGGAGAGATGGGAGTCAATGTTAGCTTGGATTTGTTTAATACTACTCATGATATTTTCTTTTGATTTTTAATAGCTGTAACTAGACTAGAAAAATCTTTGCTATCTTTTATGACATTACTAACTTGCTTAAGAAGCTCTTTATTGTCCTGGATTTTGCTGGCTAGTTCTTCAGCTCGCATTCCATCCCATTTCCCACTCCATAGGTATCCGACTAGATAGATCTGAACATCGGAGAGAATACTTACTTTACCAGTTTGTTTGAACAGCTCACGCAAACCGTGAGCGAGCCTAATACTCTCCTTAACCTTATCTGTTAACTCCGCACCGAACCTAAGAAATCTCTTGAGCTCACCGTACTCTGTCATGATGGTGAGGATGGTCTGGCTTACCTCTTTTGCTAACTTGCTCTGAGTCTGTCTGCCCACACGAGTGACGGATAAAAACACATTAACTGCAGGGCGCACCCCATCAAAGAATAGGTCTTGGTCAAAGAAAAGATGTCCATCGGTCATCGACATAATGTTGGTCTCGATGTATCCGGAGATATCTCCGTCAACTGTCGAGAGAACAGGGAGGCAGGTAATACTAACTGGCTTATTCTTAACCATAAAATTACCTGCTCGCTCGAGAAGTCTGGCATGAAGATAGAAGATATCATTAGGATATGAGTCCCTCCCAGGAAAAGAGTCACCCAAAAGCTTCATCTCGCGGTACCTAACTGCATGATGAGAGAGGTCATCAAGAATAACTAGGCTGTCCTGTCCTTGGTTTTTCCAGTATTCGGCAACAGTCATGGCAGTGAAGGGAACCATGGTAAGACGGGAGGCTGTGGATCTTGCAGGTTCAGCAATAATAATACATTTATCCCGCACTCCTGCACTTTCCAGCAGTTGCTCAATTCTCTTAATCTCGGATTTTTCTTTGCCAATTAGACCTAGTACACAGACCACCCCTAACTTGGCTTGAGCAATTACAGTTTGGAGAACAAAATGAGTCTTGCCTGTTTTTTGATCACCTAGGACTAGCTCACGCTGACCTTGTCCTAGTGGCATAACTAGATCAACTACAGTGGTGCCAGTGGATAGAAACTGATTAATCTCAGCCCGCTTATCTATTCCCGGAGCAGTGCTTTCTAGTGGCATGTTGGCGGTGTGTTTACTAGGGTCTTTTTCTCCTCCAGAAATATATCCAAGAGCGTCAAAAGTATCACCCAGCATTCCCTCACCCACACTGATCTTGAGCATCTCACCAGTTCTGGCAACCTTTTCCCCAATTGGAACAGGAAGTTGAGAGAAAACCATTACCTCGGCAGAGTCTTTATCTAATCGGCTCACCATGCCATGCTCACCATTCTCAAAACTAACTCCCTCACCCAAAACTGCTCCTGAGAGATCGGTAACTTGAGCAAGGGAACGGCTGGTCTTAATGACCTCACCTACTTGTCCGATTTTTTCTCTAGCATATTTGAATGAATGGATCATAGTTATTTCTTAATATACTTAGAGTGCGAGGGTCAGATAGGCCACTGCCACTCCCACTAGAATAATTCCAACGGTTAATAAGACATTAAACATCACGGAAAGTTGAATAGCTTTGGAAGCCAGTGGATTACGACCCACGGCCTCTACTCCTGATTTAGCCAGCTTACCAAAGTGAGTCAGGCCAAAGCCAACCGAGAGAATGAGGATGATCCCGGCCACCACGTAGCGAAGAGCTGAGAGTGGAGTCATAAAGGCAGACTCCATGCCTTGCTTGATGAGCTCAAAAAGATTGTCTGATGCACTGGTAGAGAGGATGGCTGGTTTGATGCCAATAGAAACAGGGATCAGCTTGGTGTCTTCTGGATTTTCTGGTTGCCAATCCTGAGTTACTGTGCCAAGAACGTATCCTGACTTGAGTGCTTTGACAGCTACACCAGCTTCAAGTGAGCTAGTGACAAAGTCACCTGCCACCACACCACCATTAACTCCAGAAACCCTGACATATGCCTTGCCACCATCCACAATTGGGACAGTGCCTGTTGCTGGAGTCTCGGTCTGGAAAGAAACTGCTGGAGTACTAGATACCACACCAACCATATTGGCATCATATCCTCGGGTACAGGGTACATTCCCAGTCTCTGTGGCACAGATTACTGTTCCATCACTCGTCTCACCACTAGCTACTATGTACCGGGCAATGCCTGATGAGGTATCAATAGCACGCACACGACTTACCTGTCCACTCATGAGGGCAGGTACTATCAAGAGGGATAGTATTATTAGCTTGAGTTTACTCATCTGTATATATTAGTCAGTATAGATATTAATTGAGTAACCCGCAACACTAAGGATCTCGAAATTATGCTATTCTTAATTAAGGCAATTACTTGTCTAGATTTTGTGTATGAAAAAACTACTGCTAATCATTGCTAACATCCTCATCATCCCGCCTGTGGCGATGTACTCCTACTATACTTTTTCACCGGCTAAACAAGCGCAAGATAATCCACCTACTATTACCACTCATTCTTCCCCGCGAGTACTAGGTGCAACTGACGACCAAGATCAGATCTACTTTACTGTCAATATTCCGGCTACATTCAAACAAGATATCTCTGCTCCAAATGTAGTGTACTCAGTTAATGGAGAGAGTGGAGAGATTAATATAGATAACTCACTGGTGGCAGGTGACGGGATTAGTATTGATGGAAGAGAGATCGCCAACTCAGGGATATTAACCTTGACTGCTGGAGATGGGATTAGTGTAGATGGTAACAAGATCACCAATTCCGGGATTACTTCCCTCTCAGCTGGGACTAACATTTCTATTGATGGAAATGAGATCACTAATACTTATTCGGTAGACCTAACAACCTCTGGTTGGACTGACTCAGGGACTGCAGTTACTCTGACTACCACTACCGACACAGTCACAGTTGGCACTCTGACTACTGGAGCAATCACAGCCTCATCACTTACGGTAGATGGGCTATCTGTCCTCAGTGGTAACGCTACGATCGGGAATGGAGTAGCTGTTCTTCCTAGTGTTGATCTAGGCAGTGATTTGGGATCATCTTCCTTCAGGTTTAATAACTTATGGGTGGCTAACATTAACTCTAACTCCTCTCAAGCCTTCTCAGGCCAGACCACCTTTTCCTATCCACCTACCGACACGACTATCAGTGAGGCTTCAGTCATCATTAACCCCACTACCAGCGCAGCATCAGGACAGCTCCTAGGTCTAGCCATCGCAGGTTACCAGAAGGCCCTGATTGATGAGGATGGTGACATTATCTTGGGCTACTCCGACGCCACTTCTGCACCTGCATCTGACTACCCACTAAACATCTATGGACATAGTGGGACCAGAGTCTCCTTCGTAGATACCACCGGCAATGCTTACTTTGCGGGAAATGTGGGGATTGGGACGACGGGACCAAGTCAAAAGTTGCATGTGATTGGAGGTATCTACGCACAAAGCGGTAATATTTATGGAAACTATTTTAAAGATAACTATGCTCACACAGGAATTGGTTCAGGCTGGTTGGGTGTGCAGGTAAGTAGTGATAAAGGTTATTTATTTGCTAATAGTACAGCTATTGGGACAACAGATGCAGGAATTTCAAGGTTGGCAGCCAACAAAATTGCGGTGGGCAATGGAACTATCGGAGATTATAGTGGAACTCTGATAGCCGGCAACGTCGGGATTGGGACGACGAGTCCAAACGAGAAATTAGAAATAAGTGGGAATATTTTAGCAACTGATGGCAGTAACTCAGCTATTCAAATACACAGCGATATAGGCAATACCCCCAAAATACTCTTTGGAACAAATGCAGACACTGATAACTACATGCGAATTGTTGGCTCTTCGAGTGGTACAAACAGCATTCAAATTAGAGACAGTAATTTCACAATCACTGGTGATAATACTGCAAATATATTATTCATAGAAGAATCTTCAGGCAACGTCGGGATTGGGACGACGGATCCTGGGGCGAAGTTAGATGTAGTAGGAGATATACAAGTTTCAGATGATATTTACCATGATGTGGATAATAACTATTTAACAATCTATGGTGGAAGTGATGGAACAAATGATGGATATATTCGTATCAGTGGCGATGCAAACAACTTCGGTGGAATAAGTGCAAACTATGGATACCATAGCTCATTATCGTCATTTGATTGGACTATTGGCGGGGTATCAAAAATGAAATTAAAAGGAGGGAATCTTGGGATTGGGACGACGAGTCCAAGTCATAAGTTAAATGTTGAAGTATCATCTTCTGATGATGGGATTGTTTTGCATAAATCTGGCTCAGCAAATGACATGTTCAGAGTTACTATGGATGCAACCAGTGACAGAGCAGAGTTATTTCTTTACAACAGTGGAACAACGACATTTGCAATTAGATCTGCTGCAAACTATAGCTTTGTGAATACTGGAGGTAATTTTGGAATAGGTACTATAACTCCTGGAGAAGCTTTAGATGTAGGAGGAAACATAAAATCAAGCACTCTGGGAACCGGCACCATATACAGCAACAGCGGAGTCCTCACCAACACAGACCCATCAGATGAGAATCTCAAGAACAATATCCTCACACTGGAGGACGGCACTCTAGATAAGCTCCTTGGGCTACGCCCAGTATCATTTGACTGGAAGAGTACGGGTGACGGGGCTCTCGGGTTTATCGCCCAAGAAGTAGATGAGATATTTCCTGAGTTAGTAGGTAGTAACTCCGACGGCACGCTAGGACTCTACACCACCCAGTTCATCCCCGTGCTAGCCAAGGCTATACAGGAACAACAACTAGAGATAGACGGTCTCTCTAGTGCTACTGAGTCAGCCCAGTTAGTAGAAATAGAAGAAAGTGTAGGTGTCCTAGAGGGATTAGTAGTAGAGATTAGAGGATGGATAGAAGAACTGCAGAGTAAGTGGGAGGCATTGGCAGATAGCCTGACTACTAAAAAAGTAAATACAGAAGAATTATGTGTTGGAGAGCCAGAAGATAAGACCTGCTTAAATCAAGATCAAGTGGATCAACTAATGGAATTACTACCATCCCCAACCCCAGACCCATCTAACACACCAGAACCTAGTGCATCTCCTACTCCCTCACCATCACCTGAACCTAGCCTAGACCCAGAAGCAAGTGAATCAGCGCAGCTAGACTAATAACTAGACTTAATATAGACTAGTGTATATGACTAAAACCAAGATAATTAACCCATTTTCTACAGCGTTTTTAGATAAATTTATTCTAGCTCCCAACGTTCTTCCTCTGCAGGATAAGCTGCTAATTGAATTAGATCAGCAACTCTCTCATTTTGAGCAAGTATTTCTTAATCCAGAGATAGAACAGAACCTAATTTCACGCAACGAGTTACTAGCCTCATATGCCATCTCAAAAGCAGAAAACTCTCAACTTACATTGGGTGAGGCAGAAGATGTTTATCAGCTAATTCTTGGTAATGAAAAATATTCCTTTATTGCAGATAAGCTCAAAAACAAAGAGAAATTGACGCAAAAAGATCATGATAAGTTAGAATTTTTTAACATTGCCCAAACTTTTCATAGTATTAGCAAAGAAAAGTTTTTTTTAAAAGAATTAACACCAAAATACATTCAGAACCTTCATAAACAACTCACTCAAGGACTAGATGTTTTTGGTGATCATGTCCAAGGATATGAGCCATATAAATCTGGTCACTGGCGAGATAATGACTCTGTTCGAGTTGGGTCATACACACCAGCTAGCTATGAGTTGATACCCAAAGGAGTTGTGGAGTTAATAAAGTATATTCAAGATGATCCCACCCCGACTAAAGTAGCAATTTTTCATACAGCTTTATATGCTCTTCATCCATTTAATAATGGTAATAAACGCATCTGTCGTATCTTGGAACATCTTTTACTAAGAAGCATTGGCTTGAATGCTAAAAATCTTTATAGCACTTCCTACTACTATCATCAACACAAAGACAGGTATTACAAACACCTACTTTTCTCTCTTGAACGTAATAATCTAAATCATTTTGTATCTTTTGTGCAAGAAGCTCTGAGCCTTTCAATTGTCTCGGTAGTACAACTAAGTTTACAATCTAAAAGGAGGGAGTTTCTTTCTGTACAATCGTCCTCTATTCAAACGATTCTCAAACCACTAATCAAACGTCGTGAGTTGCAGTTCAAAAATTTGTTTAAACGAAGTAAGAAGAAAATGGCTAGACAAACTTTTGTTAACTATCTTGATGAAGCAGTTACTAAGGGAGTAGTCACCAGAGAAAAGCGAGGTAAAAATGTTTACTACAGTCTTAAGCTACTCACTAACGAACAAGATACTACTAAAAACTGGATTAAATTATTACAACCAAAGTTACCACATATTCCAGATAAGATTTTGTTAGTATAGAAAATATGATATATTGAGGTATATATGAAAAAAATAATTCTAACCATCCTTATTCTTTTATTACTTGCTGCTTCTAGTGGTACTGCTTACTACTTCTACTCCAAGTATCAAGTAGCCCAGGACAAACTCGACAACCCAGAGATTGCAGCTCAGACTGAGGTTAAGATCCTCACAGACCAAATTAGTAAGATCATGGTACTCCCTGTTGACGAAGAGCCCACAGTAGCTACGGTGCTTGAGAAAGACAAGATTCAAGACCAACCATTTTTTGCTAATGCTGAGAATGGTGACAAGGTCATCATCTACACCAAAGCCATGAAAGCTATTCTCTTCCGCCCTGCGGAAAATAAAATTATCGAAGTTGCTCCAATTGAGATATCTCAACCAGAGGCAACTCAGGGTTTAGAGCAGACTAGTCCCACTCAGGTGATAGAAGAAGATAGTGTAGATCAAGACGTAGACACTGAGACTGAAGAGTAGAAATGGGATCACAGAAACAATTCGGACGAAAACTAAAAAAGACTAGGCTTGATCAAAAAATGACTCAGGTTGATGTTGCTGTAAAAGCTAGAATTAGCACTAACTACTATGCCCGCATTGAAAGAGGAGAGGTTAACCCTTCCATTGATGTGTTTGAAGATATTGTAAAAGCCCTAAAAGTAAAATCCTCTAAAATAATAGATTTTTGATCTCTACTTACTAATCTCGTCAGTCTTGCCGTCTTTAACTAGTTTATGCGCTACTAAATGAGCGGTGGTTTGTTTCTCCTCAAGATAGATAGTTGCATCTTCCTTGGTAGCATTAGGCCTGCCGTGAGTTTGTAGATACTTGAGAGTACCAGCGATATCTTTTTTGGTCATCTCGTAACCTTGAAATTTCTTTGTCATATGTCCCGAGTATATCATTTTCATAAGAACCTCCCTAGCTCTAGATAATTAAACATCTCCATTGCATGTTGATTACCCTCAATTCTTCTCATTATCTCTCTACTCCTTGATTGAGAGAGAATATTGAGGCTTCCTTCCCAGAGAATCTCTCGATCAATGATAGCTAGCTTGCGATGGTGATTGCCTTTGCAGATTAACACTTGGATACCAATCTGCTCAAAATGCCTAATTTCTAACTCAGATTGCTCTCTGTACGGTAATTGGTGCTCTTTTGGGTCACGAGTGATTACATATACCTTTATGCCTTTATTGACTAGTTTCTGGAGCGCTGGCGCTAAGGTATTCATTCTAGTAGTGGTAATGAATGGGCTCTCGATGATAACCTCTGTCTTGGCGTATCTTAGATCTTTCAAGAAAATATTAAAGAATGATTTTTCGTCACAAAGACTAGAAATGAATGGATTATTCGCCATATTTCTCCTGTGGTAGATCTATTACAGAAACTTTACCTTCGTAGTAGGTGAACCCCAAGGCCTTTAATTTTTCATGAGTTTCGATTACACTATCGAATAGGAGTTCCAAACTAGGATCTCCTGGCGCACCCATTCGGCGAGCTCAGGGCAAGCTTATATTTGTTTGGATTTTTTGTCGAGCAACTTCCGATAGTTATTGGCGAAGCGGTGGGACTCGTCGCGAATTCTTTGGAGGAGATGGAGTGCTGGCGAGTCTGATGCTAGAGGGATATTGGTGTAGGAGACAGAGTTGTTGTTAACTGCGGGGAGAATGATTTTGTCGGGATGTTTGGCTAGTCCGATCATGAGAGGAGGATCTTGTAGCTGATCAAGGAGTGGCTGGAGACGGCGGAGCTGTGGACGGCCCCCATCGATGACGAGTAGGTCGGGACGGGGCCAGGACTTGTGCTTGAGCCGGCGTCGGAGCGCTTCTTCTAGCATGCCAAAGTCGGATCTAACTCGTGGATTCTTGATCCGGAACCTGCGGTACTGACTACTATCCATCTGGCCGTCGGTAGCTACGACCATGGAGACGACGGAGTGGGTGAGCTGGAAGGTGCTGGCGTCATAGCCTTCGATTCTACCTAGGGGACGGACCCCTAGGTTTGGTTGGAGAATACTGGAGAGTTTTTCTAGTCCCTTGTCAGATGAGGAGTAAGTGACTACTCTGCCATCGGTGAATGAGCGATAAGCAAGGCTAGACTCGAAACGAGTGATGCGATCGCGAAGGAGTAAGGCTGCCTCGAAATCTTCTTTGTCAGAAGCCAGCTCCATTTCACTTCTTAGTTTCTTGAGAACTGGAGAGAGATTGCCTGATAGGATTTTTTTGATCTGGTTGAGCTGTTTGCGGTACTGCAGTTTGTCAGTTTTTTTGGTAATCGTGGAGGGACAGGGACTACAGAGCCCTAGCTTGCTATAGAAGCAAGCTCGTTGCCCTACTCTCTTTTGCTGACAGTATGGGATGAGCTGGCGAATAGTGCGGAGGATGTCCTCGGCAACTTTGCGGGTACGGAAGGGGCCGTATGTCTGGTGGCCTTCAAGGTCGGACCTTGAAGGCAGGTCGTGGGCGCGGACGAGGCGAGGTTTGGGGTACTCGTCGCGCATATTGAGGGTGATGTAGAGATAGCTCTTGTTATCTCTGAGAACTCGGTTGTACTGAGGGAGGTGCTGGGCAATCAGCTTGGCCTCAAGAAGTGTGGCGAGAAAGTCGGAGTCGGTGAGGGTGATCTTAATTTTGGTGGTTTTACTCTGGATCAATCTCTCGTGCTTGTCATGTTTGGCGTTCTGGACGTGGCCGCGTAATCTGGCCTTGAGATTGAGTGATTTGCCAATGTAGATGATCTTGTGGCCTGACATGTACATATATACCCCTGGTGTGGAAGGGGCATCAGATGGATCTGTAATTGTGGTCCAGGTGAGCGACATGTGTTAGAAATATTTCTTGAGATATTTGGCGGTGTGGGATTTCTTAATTTCTAGGATATCTTCTGTTGGTCCCTGGAAGAGGATCTGGCCACCCTCATCCCCTCCCTCGGGACCGAGCTCGACCAGATAGTTGCAGTTTTTGATCACATCGAGATTATGCTCGATCACGATGATGGTGTTGCCCTGCTTGACTAATCTCTTCATAGTCGTGAGGAGCTTATCAACATCATGGAAGTGGAGACCGGTCGTGGGCTCGTCGAGAATGTAGAGAGTCTTGCTGCCTACTCTCTTGCCCAGTTCGTTGGCGAGCTTGATCCTTTGGGCCTCACCACCAGAAAGAGTGGGAGCAGGCTGACCGAGAGTGAGATATCCGAGGCCGACGTCAACCAGGTACTTGAGCCGGCGGTAGATACGGGTATGGCTCTTAAAAAAGTCAGCGGCGTCACTGACGGTGAGAGCGAGAATGTCGTAGATTGAGAGTCCCTTGTACTTGACCTCTAGGGTCTCCCTGTTATACCTGTGACCCTCGCAAACATCACAAGTAACATAGACTGCGGGCAAGAACTGCATCTCGATCTTGATCATGCCACCACCCCTACACTTCTCACACCTGCCACCCTTGAGGTTGAATGAGAAACGACCCTTTTTGTACCCTTTGAGCCGAGAATCGGGAGTGGAGGCAAAGATCTCGCGGATCTCGTCAAAGATACCCACGTATGTGGCTGGGTTACTGCGAGGTGTCCTGCCAATGGGAGCCTGGTTGACGAGGTTGACGGCTGAGAGATAGTGATAGCCGTCGAGTCTGTCGTAGACCCCTGCACGGTCAGTCCAGGTACCGTTCAAGTAATAGCGTAGGGCTGGGTAGAGAGTGTCGGTGATGAGAGTGCTTTTGCCACTTCCGGAGACGCCTGTGATACCAATGAGGTTTCCCAAGGGGAGTGAGAGGGAGACATTCTGGAGATTATTTTCGCGGCAGCCTTTGAGGTCGACTACTCCTTCGCGATCAACGATCGGGGAAGGATCAAGGGGAATCTCTTTTTTGCCACTGAGATACTGACCGGTGAGAGAATCTGGGTTGCTAATGACATCCTGGATATCCCCTTCTGCGATAATCTTGCCGCCGTGTTTGCCAGCGTGAGGGCCTAGCTCGACCAGATAATCTGCGGCGCGGATCGTCTCCTCATCATGTTCTACTACGATGAGACTGTTGCCGAGGTTAACGAGGTTGCGCAGTGAGTGGATAAGAGCGGCGACGTCGCGAGCGTGCAGGCCGATTGAAGGCTCGTCCAGAACATAGAGGACGCCAGTGAGGCCGGTACCGATCTGGCTGGCGAGTCTGATCCGTTGCTGTTCTCCGCCAGAGAGCGTTTTGCTGCGCCTGGCAAGCGTGAGATAGCCCAAGCCTACGTTCTCGAGGAAGGTGAGGCGACTGATGATTTCTTTGAGAATCCCCTCCCCTACGGTAGTTTCGTACTCGCTGAGTTTAGCCGGGAGCTCATCTGTCAGATAATGAAGAAGATCCTTGATCGAAAACTCAGCGATCTCGATGATGTTGAGATTATCGATGGTGATGGCGAGAATTTCGGGTCGGAGCTTTTTGCCCTGACAGGACTGACATACCTCGATGGAGATATATTTTGTGAGATTCTTGCGAGCCCAGTCACTTTCGGTGGCAAAGTATTTGTCTTCTAGTTTTTTGACGATACCTGGCCAAGTTTCTGTGATCGCAGTTGTTTTGCCGCGTAGGTTGGTGCCGACGACGCGGTATTCTTTGCCGGTGCCGTGGAGGAGCATCTTGAGTTTATTCTTTGGCAGCTTGCCTAGTGGGATGCGCAAGTCAATCCCCTCTACCTCTGCTACTGTGTCGATAAGGCGGGTGTACCAAGTTTCGTGAGGGAGGAGGTAGTTGAGGGGGAGAATGCCACCTTGCTTATAGGAGAGAGCTCTGTTCATGATCCTTTCTGGGTCAACTCGTTCGACGGTGCCTAGACCCTTGCATGTCTCGCAGGCTCCTGAAGGTGAGTTAAACGAGAACATGCGTGGCTCTACTTCGGGAAGTGAGTGACCACACTGAGTGCAGGCATAGTTCTCGGAGTAGAGAGTTTCTTTGTCATTACTAAGAAGAACGATGAGGCCGAGTGAGAGAGAGGTGGACTGTTCGGTTGCGGTGCTCAACCTACTTTCTAGATTGCTCACGAAGATGGGATCTTTGAGATCACTCGCTTTGAGCGAGAAGTTGTCGACTATGACTGAGATGTTGTGTTTGTTGGTTTTGAGAAGGTTGACCTCTTGATCTAGATCATACTCAACACTGTCGATCATGACCTTGCGGAATCCCTTGCTAACTAGATTGGCCATGAGATCGCGGAACTCACCCTTTTTACCTCTTACGACTGGTGAGAGGAGGGAGAACTTATGAGGGACTGATTTGTCGGAATTAGTGATGGTAGTTAGATCGAGTAGTAATCTGTGAACGATCTCATCGGTGCTGAGCTTGGTGATCTCGGTGCCGTCGTTGGGGCATTTGGGGTGTCCAGTGCGAGCGTAGAGCACTCTTAGGTAGTCATAGATCTCGGTGGTGGTGCCAACAGTTGAGCGGGGGTTATGACTCACGGTCTTTTGGTCAATTGAGATGGCTGGAGAGAGACCCTCGATCTTATCCACATCTGGTTTGTCCATTAGTCCTAGAAACTGCCTGGCGTAGCTACTGAGACTCTCGACGTACCTGCGCTGCCCCTCGGCATAGATGGTGTCGAATGCGAGACTGCTCTTGCCACTCCCTGAGACGCCGGTCATGACGACAAATTCGTTTTTGGGAATCTCGAGACTGAGATTCTGGAGGTTGTGCTGGCGGGCGCCAGTGACTTTGATGCTACTCATTTTTTTAGTTCCTTTAATTTGTCCCTAACTTGGATAGCTGCTTCGAAGTTCATGTCTTTGGCGAGTCTTTTCATGTCGCGCTCTAGTCTCTTGATCCATTTTGCGTGATCCTGAGGAGTGAGGCTGTGAGGGTCTAGATTGATGATCTTGTTATGCTCCTGTGAGTCGATGGTTTGCCAGGGCAGTCCCTCTGTGTCACCTAGATCTGCGACGTTTTCTCTAATGGCTTTTTTGATTGTGGTGGGAGTGATTGAGTGCTCCTTGTTAAACTCGAGCTGGTACTCACGACGACGCTTGATCTCATCGATGGCTCTGGCCATGGAGTCGGTAATCCTGTCGGCATAGAGAATGACCTCTCCTTTTACATTACGAGCGGCGCGACCCATGGTCTGGATAAGTGAGACTCGGGAACGTAGGAAGCCCTCGCGGTCAGCGTCAAGGATCGCAACTAGTGTTACCTCTGGGAGGTCTAGTCCTTCACGGAGGAGATTGACTCCGATGAGAGCGTCAAACTCGTTTTTGCGCAGCCTCTCGAGAATGTCAGTGCGCTCGAGAGTTTTGACGTCAGAGTGAAGATAGTTAGCTCGTACTCCTTTTTCGATGAGGTACCCGCAGAGATCTTCGGCAGTTTGTTTGGTTAGAGTGGTGACTAGGGTGCGCTCGTTTTTCTTGGCCCTAGCCTGGATCTCCTTGATGACGTCAGCAATCTCGTTTTTGACTGGTCTAATCTCGATTTCGGGGTCGACGATGCCGGTGGGGCGGACCAGCTGCTCGACAATTTGTTGAGAGTTATCTAGTTCCCAGTCGTTGGGGGTGGCTGAGACGTGAATGAGGTGGGGAGCTAGGAGCACGAACTCTTCCCAACGTA
>Ga0233437_1004240_pt1 | contig 17261 bp, 14 predicted proteins | sample SI_122_August201_FD_182714 | JGI IMG/M metagenome (GOLD analysis project Ga0233437, IMG submission 182714) | Seawater microbial communities from Saanich Inlet, British Columbia, Canada - SI_122_August2016_200_MG | ecosystem: Environmental > Aquatic > Marine > Inlet | place: Canada: British... | reverse complement strand
GCCTGGATTGAACCCAGCAGAAAAGAGTCCTTCACCGCTTCAATTTCTTTTCCGTTGATTGTAATTTTGATTTTATCTGACATAATTAAATTACCTCCACTGCATCATATTTACAAACCTCATGGCAGATACCGCACTGAATACAAGCTTCGGTATCAATAATATGGAGCTTCTTTTTCTCACCGGAAATGGCATCCACAGGACAATTCTTCGCGCACAATCGACATCCGACCTCCTCACAATTTTGATTGATGTGATAGGTGATCAGGTCTTTACAAACACCAGCCGGGCATTTCTTATCCTTGATATGGGCCTCGTATTCTGCTCGGAAATATTTAATGGTACTGAGTACCGGATTCGGTGCAGAACCTCCCAGTTGACATAAACTGGTATCAATAATGGTTTGGGACATCTCTTCTAAAAATTCGATATCTCCGGTTTTACCTTCACCCTGGCAGATTCTATCGAGTACTTTACTGAGGGCAAACAGTCCTTCACGACAAGGGGTACATTTACCGCAGGATTCATCAATTAGAAAATCGATAAAGTATTTAGCCACATCCACCATACAGTTGTTTTCATCCATGACAATCATACCACCGGAACCCATCATGGAACCGACTTCAGAAAGGGAGTCAAAATCAACTTTCATATCCAGTAAATCTACCGGGATACAGCCTCCTGAGGGACCACCGGTTTGGATCGCTTTAAACTGTTTACCATTGGGGATTCCACCCCCGATGTCATAAATAATTTCACGCAAGGTAATCCCCATAGGAACTTCAACCAGACCGGTATTATTAATCGCACCCACCAGTGAAAATACTTTGGTGCCTGATGAACCATCCCATGGATTCTTGCTCACATCACCAGTACCAATGCCGCTAAACCACTGAGACCCTTTTTCCATAATCACCGGAATATTAGCCCAGGTTTCAACATTATTTAAAATGGTGGGTTTATCTCGATATCCAAATTCGACATTATGCACATACTTGGCCCGAGGTTCTCCGGCTTTACCGGACATGGAGGCCATTAAAGCGGTGGATTCCCCACAAACAAAGGCACCTGCTCCTCTATGAATATGAATATCAAATGAAAAGCCTGAATCTAAGATATTATCACCCAATAAACCGTATTCTCTGGCCTGGGCAATGGCGGTTTTCAAACGATCCAGTGCTAAAGGATACTCTTTTCTTAAATAGACATAGCCATCACTGGAGCCAACAGCAAAGGCACCAATAATCATTCCTTCAATCACCGCATGGGGGTCCGTTTCAATAATACTGCGATCCATAAAGGCACCGGGGTCTCCCTCATCAGCATTACAGACCACATAAGCCACTTCATTGCGCTCTGTTTTGGCTTTTTTGCAGGATTCCCATTTCACTCCGGCGGGAAAGCCGCCGCCGCCACGACCTCTGATCCCGGATTTAATGATTTCCTGGATGACGGCCTCACCATCTGTTTTCAGTACTTTGGCCAAAGCCTCATAACCGTCTCGGGCAATATAGTGATCAATGTTTTCAGGATCAATCAAGCCTTTGTTTCTAAGGGCAATCAATTCCTGCTTATTGAAAAACCCGATATCATTCATTTTTTCAATCGCTACCTGACTACTTAAGTCTTTATGCAATAGCCGTTCGACTATTTTACCACCCTGCAAATGACTTTCAACGATCTCAGCAATATCATCAGCTTTAATCTTTTCATAAAAGACACCTTCGGGCTGGACAACAATAATCGGCCCAACCGCGCAAAATCCATTACATCCGGTGCCAACCACCAGATAATCTTTTTCCAAACCTCTATTTTTTATTTCCTGAGTCAGTTGATCCCGGACATCAAATCCTTTGGCTGCCACACAACCTGTCCCAGTACAAACCATGAGCATGGATTTGTAGCTATTAAATTCTGCATTCAGGCGGGACGATATTTGCTTGAGATCCGCTCCTGTTATCTTAGGCATTTTTATCCCCCTTCTCTTTTTTGGTTTCCAATTGTTTCAAGGCTTTTTTGATCAGTTTAGGTACATCTTTGCTCATCACATTACCGACAATCTCGTCACCGATTTTAACGACCGGTGCGATACTACAGGTACCCAAACAGGCAATGGCTTCCAGTGAAAAACGTTCGTCCTTGGTGGTTTCACCCTGTTTAATGGCCAACTCCCGCTCGAAAGAGTCCAGTACTTTAGCGGCGCCTTTGACATGGCAAGCCGTTCCGATGCAGACCTGAATATTCAGTTCGCCGCGTGGTTTTAAGCTGAAGGCCTTATAAAAAGTGGCAATATGATAGAGTTGTGATTCGGGGACTCCGGTAATCAAAGAGATCTCCTGGACAGCATCTTTGGAAATGAAGCGTTCTTTTTCTTGAACATCCTGCATCATTTCAATGACATAATCGGGATCAGCTTTCCATTTTTCAACGATTTCTTTCACCAGTTCCCTGTCTGATTTGCCACCCTGGCAGCAAATATTCTCAGTGGTCAGTTGGGTAACTTTATTTTCTGTAATTGACCAGGGTTGTAAATATTCTTTATTTTTGATAACCAGAGCTTTGATTTTCTTATTCCGGAAAACGGTTCCGATACCCCCACGGCCCGCTTGCTTTAACCGGGCTTCTCCCCGTCGCCAATCCCAAAAAGAAAAATTTAAAACCCCCATTCGAATATGCTCAGAAGCCTGACCGGCTGAGACCACAGAAATATTCCGCTTATCCATTTCATCATCGGCATACATTTCCGTTAACTCTTCTGCAATTTTATGAGAATCAAGACTCTCTTTGGGTGCTTTCTCAATGGTGATTTTGTGTTTGACCGAGTCGATACAGATTATAATATCTTCTGTCGCTTTTCCAACAATCGTCAGTGCATCATACCCCGAAAACTTAAGATAAGGACCAAAATATCCACCAACATTGCTGTCCATGATAGATTGTGTCAGTGGGGAAATAGAGGTCACCAGAGTTTTACCGGAACCGGGAAAACTGGTGGTGCCCCCTAAAGGTCCGGATGACATACAAATTGGGTTTTCAGGGCTGTCCCATTTGGTTTGGGAACTGATCTCCTGGAGCATCAACCAAAGATCGAAGCCTTTGCCTCCGATCCAGAGATCTTTCATTTGTTGGGTGACCGCCTGTTCTTCAATGGAATTTTTTGAAATATCAAACCTGAGTGTGCGGTTTGTATAACCTCTCTGCAGTTCCACAGGGTCATAACTGAATTCTGCTAAGACTTCCCGCGCGTTGCGCATCTCAGCAATTTCAACACTTGCCATGCATCATCTCCTGTAATTGTTAATAATTAAATAGCCTTGTAGAGAGAGCTCAATTAAGTCAATCAACCTTTAATGCACTTGGCATTGCTCCTCAAGATTTTACATGCGTCCTTCAAGATGGTATAATATCTATTTTATAATCAATGAATTTAATAAAATTAAAGCGCTCATCAAATTATCAGTTTTTTCAAGTTACATCACAAACCCAAAAATTTTACTATTTTAATGGTTTTTGGTCCTTATCATAGTGTTTTTATGATCTTTTATTACTGAATAACAAATCCGAGTAAAATCTTTAAGATACTATAAACAAAGGCCTTATCAGAAAAAAAGATCTGATTCAACATCAAACTGTTGATTTTTGAAACTATTGGAAAGTATTTTCATTATCTTCACTAAATACGGGTGAATAATGGCTTAGATATGCTAACAATATGGTCATTATTAAAGATTTGAAATAGTACAGACCGTTAAAAAACAATTCAAAAATAAATTAACGATCATCTTGCAGTTCATGAAAGAATAAAATATCTTTTTAGATTAATTCATATTAAATACCGATAATAAACAATTATAATGAAAACCTGCCCTTACTGCAAAGCTCAAATTACTGATAAAGCCGGCTGTTATCGGTGTGGATTTGATTTTAACAGCCTCATAAACTGTCAACTCCAAAGCAAAATACTCTATCATCAAGCACTTCAAAAATACCATTGTGGTGATTTGAAATCAGCACAACAATTGGTGGGTACCGCGTCTTTTTTTTGTAAAAATAAAATCAATTCCAAATTACAGCTGATGATTCAGCTAAAACGGTTATATTATGAGTAAAAAAAAGAAGAAAAATAAGAAGCTGAAAATAAATCCACATAATTTACCAGAGAATGAATTAGTTCAAAAGGTAAAACAATTATTTATCCAGGAAAAATTTGGAGATGCTTTTACATTTGTTAAAGTATTATTCAATCGATTTGATTCCGCCGAGAATCGGATCTTATTTAAAAAAGTGTTTTCGAAGAAAATTCAGTTACTCACCATAGGTAATCAACATATTGATATTCAAGCAGTCATTAATGAAGCCAAGAAAAAATATCCTGTTTCACTAATTTCAGAAGCAGAAGAATTCTATAATATCAAACAGTTGAATGATTCAGAGCGATTAAAATATTTTATTGAAACGGGTGAGGTGCTTGAGGAATACCGGTTTCAAATCGCTGATTATCTATTTTTCAGTTTAGAAAAAGAAAAAAGTTTTATTACCAAATTCCCTGAATATAAGGATTTGTTTTTTGTAAAGGAAGCATTTAAGAACGGTTTTGATCCATTGAATACCCCTAAAATGATGGTTGGAATCAGTTCTAAATCACCTTTCAAGTATTGGATTTTATTGAGAAAAGCCCTTACAGCTTTTCTGGCAGATGACCTAAGCCTATTGAAAACACTATCGGAGAAAATCCCCAATAATACTTTCCCCTATTTTCTGACTTCAAAATTGTTATTATTTCAGCAATTTTCTCAAAATCAATCTGAACTTAGAAAATCAATTTCAGAAGAAGATAAAGCAATATTCGAAGTTTTTTTAGGAGATCAGTTATCCAACTGGGTGGTGTTTAAACAATTATCATCTGAAGTCAATCAAAGTAACATCCAAACAGCAACATCGATAGTTGAAACATCAGCACACTCGAAAGGAGTCAATCGATTTGAGGATATCTTTTGTCTGTTTATTTCACATATGACCACAAAGCATCCAACTTCTTACCAAATGAAAATGTTAACAAAATCGGTAATGAATTTTCCTCCAATAACAAATTATTATTTAAACTCACCGCATCTGCTTTTTAAGATGTTGAATACAAGAAATAATCATGACAATGAACTCGTTGTTTTTCTGGATGACGTTTTAAAACAACTAAATCCATTAAAGCCCTCAATATTCAAGAAAGAAGAAATCCAGGCAGAAATATTATTCTATCAGGCAGAACATTATCTGGATCTGGATGAAGATTATGATATTGAAGATATATTGTTCGGCAGTGCCGGAATGAATGATGAAGAGTTACTCTATATTAAAGCCGAAAAACTTGAAAAAAGTTTAAAAAAATCCACTCATAATCCCAATATCTTTAAAAGCCTGATTGCAACTTATCGAGAATTGAAGGAAAAAAAATCGAAAATAAATACTTTGATCCAGCTCTTTATCTCCAGTTTTCCCAATAGTTCAGAAGCTTATCAAGTTGCCGGTGATATCGCATTTGAAAATAAAGCATTGGTTAAAGCCATCGATTTTTATTCCAAAACTTCAGAATTAACACCATTGAATACCGACTTAATTCGAAAAATCTACGATTGTTTCACGCAGATAATTTTTAAAAGAACAAAGAAAAATGCCCATTTAATAGAAAACGATATAAAAAAAGCTGAAAGATTCAATCTTGGAAACGACAAAGCTAAAGTGTACTTTGAATTAATGAATGTTAAAGCAATAGCGCATAAATTCGAATTAAATATTACGATTGGTGAGGGTGAAATTTCAAAATGTATAATGGCATTCGAAAAGCTAAAAAAAGCACCGGATTTACTATTTCAAGCGCTTTTTCATTTTGAGCAAATGAAAAAAAATAATTTTTTCAAAGATCACTTATCGCAATATGAAAAGGTTTTAATCGACAAAACCGATGAAAAACTATTCATACCTGTTTTCAAAATATTTATAAAAAATAACGTTCCATTAAGGCATCCTCAATCTTTTTTTTATGATATTTTCATTTCTTTTTTAAAGCGGATTAAGTCATATCCAAAGCTAAATGAAGAATCGATGTTAACTTTAGTATGTCAGTGTGCTCAACAAGGTTGGTACAAAATGTTATCTACTCTGGTCATTTCCCTAAATCAAAAATATCCTGACAATGGCATTTTTGGATTTCTATCTTGTTTTTTCAATCCGAATTTCACAATTGATAACATTAAAAGATATTTCACTGAAAAAAGTGTTCTTGAATGGTTAAATACCAATTCAGCACAGGTTATAACGAGGAATATACTAGAAGATTCCCGGTGTTTTGATTATCGCTTGAATGATCTTCTTTATGACATGATGCAACCACTACTTGGAATAGATTCAGATAATAAAAATACTCAAAAAACAATTTTAGCAGATATTAACAGCCAAATAAATCAAAAATTAAAATCTGCTTTAAATCAAATCAGTAAAAAGTTACTGGTGCATGCTAGTTATCTGGATAAAACACCTATGGAAAGCATATATGCCTTTTTGGAAGTTAAAGAGGTATCAAAAAAACAATCTAAAAAGAAAAAACCATCCAGTGTTAAAAAACGGATAAAAACACCTTCAAAAATAGAAACGAAAACGCCGAAACAAAAAGCCGATCAACCGGGTATACAGATGAACTTTTTTGACATAATCGATTAATAACTAAAAGGATAAAATGCTTGCCTATAAAATTCTGGATATTGAAGTTTGTGATGATGATCAAAAAATTCGTGAAGCATATCTTAAAAAAATCCAAACCTATCCTCCGGAAAAGGAGCCGGAAAGATATCAAACGATCTACAAGGCCTATGAAAAAATCCAAACCCATCAAAAACGACTAGAATATTTTCTGTTTGAAAATGATGCGGATATTTCTTTTGATGAGTACGAACGGATAATTTTTAAAGTAGATAAAACCATAATCGGGGAAAAATGGAACCAGATATGCCAAATATTTCAAAATCGCAAATAGAAGAAAAAATTAGAAATCTAATTGAAATGGAGCATTTAACATTAGATGAAATCACACCAGAACACCTAATCAATGAAGAAGATCAGTATTCTGTGGACCTGTTCAGTTTTTATCAAGAGCTGGAATCTGTTAAAGTTGAATTAAAACAGATGAATCGACTGGAAAAAACACGACTGGAAACCTTAAAAAATTTTCTGGATGACGAAACAAGCTCAAAAAACCAGTTATTGGAAAATATTGAAAAAGTTGTACGACAATCGGATGAATCAAAAAATAGAAATATAATTCAATCAATCATTGAAATCATGGATTATATTGGCAATATCGAATCAGGGCTTGCAGGATTTCAAAATCAGAAACCATTACTATTTGGAAGGAAAAAAAAACAACTTGAATTTGAATCTTTTACCTCTGAAAGCATAAAAAATCTTAGGAAAAAAGTTGAGATTCTGTTGGAAAAAGAGATGGTTTATCCGATTTCGACGCTTTCAGCTTACTTTGATCCGGACACAATGATAGCGACAGAAATCGCAAATCAACAAAATCTACCGGATAATGTTGTAATTGAAGAATCACAAACAGGGTATATCTGTAAAAATGAAATGCTTCGTTATTCAAAAGTGAAAGTTAACCAACACAAACACGGGGAAATTAAAAATGATTTTAGGAATTGATCTCGGTACAACCAACTCACTGGCCAGTGCAATTATTAATGGTAAAAACCAAGCTGTTATGTTTGAGAAATCAACATTGCTACCAAGTGTCGTCGCCTTCAATAGCGAAGGGAATTTACTAATCGGACAAGTGGCAAAAAACCAGTTTATTTTGAATATCGAGAACACTGTAAAATCGATTAAACGTAAAATGGGAAGTGAAGCGTCGGTTAAATTGCAAGGAAAAGAGTATCGACCGGAAGAGATTTCCGCTCTGATTCTGAAATACATTAAAGAGAAAGCAGAACAACAATTTAATCAACCTATTAAAGATGTTGTGATAACTGTACCAGCTTATTTCTCAGACGATCAGAGAAAGGCAACAACATTGGCGGGGAAGATAGCCGGTTTAAAGGTACGACGTATTGTCAATGAGCCCACCGCTGCAGCTTTATCTTATAATATTAATCAAAAAAAAGAGATCAAAGCAGTTGTATACGATTTAGGTGGAGGCACTTTTGATGTATCCATCGTTAATATAGCAAATAATGTTGTTGAAGTACTCAGTAGTCACGGAAATAATGCACTAGGTGGCGATGATTTTGATGTGGATTTAACGATGTGGTTAATCGAAGCGATCAAAAAAAAATACAAACTTGAGGTAAAAAGCAATAGTCGGGCTTTTCACCAGTTACAAGAAGCTGCTGAAAAATGTAAAATTGAATTGACGGATCAACCATTTTACAACCTCATTGAAAGCATTATAATTGATCCGGAGCAACCACCCTTAAATATCGAATTGGAAATTAAGCGGTCTGTTTTTGAAGAATTGATCCACCCGTATATCTTAGAAACAATGCAACTCGTACATGTCGCACTGACGGATGCCGGATTGCAGACAAGTGATATTGATCAAATTTTACTTGTAGGAGGATCTTCTAAAATCCCCTTAATCAAAGATGAATTTATGTCCGTCTTTAGTATTGTTCCTTCTGAAAGCATTAATCCTGATCAATGTGTTTGTTTAGGCGCCGCCGTACAAGGTGGTATTATCGAAGACCAGAAAATCAATGCTATCCTTGTAGATATCACTCCCTATACCTTCGGAACCAGAGCCTCTGTATCCGATGAAATGGATTTTTTAATAGACAATGATGTTTTTGTTCCCTTAATTCAACGAAACACCCCTCTGCCGGTCAGTAAAAGCGAAATTTTTTATAAGAATCATCCGGAACAAGAAAAAATAAAGGTTGATATCCATCAGGGTGATCATTCGGTGGCCAGTGAAAACAAACTGATCGGCTCTTTTAATATTGAAGATTTATCTAAGAAAGCTGCTGACACTGAAATTATCTTAAGCATGAATTTAGATTTAAATGGGATACTAACAGTCGTAGCAACAGAAAAAAACACCGGGGCAAATAAGCAAATCACGATTGATAATGCATTTAAAAACGAAGATGTTACGCTTTCTGTCCAGAAAGTATTACAAGCGTTCGGTCAGGATGATAATCCTGAATCGGAAATGAATCCCTCTGAAATATTAGACAATGAAGAAGAAGATCCCACCGAAACAGCGGAGAATAATCGGATATACATTGCAAATACAATGATTGAAAAAGCAGAAAGTAAAATGAGTATGGCAGCTAAGGAAGACGCAGAGCAGATGAAACGTTTGATAGGAGAGCTTGGCAATCGAATTAATGAAAATGACATAGATAACATCATCAAATTAACAGATGAGTTAACCGATATTCTTTTTTACATTGACTAAAAGAACTACCCCGTCGCAAGCGGGAGGGGTATCCACATTAACTGTAGAATGGTTGCATGTCATTTCGACCGCAGGGAGAAATCTTTTTTTTAGGACAAGATCTCTCACATTCGTTCGAGATGACAGAACGCCCCAAGGCGCGGGGTATTAATCCCAAAGCGGCTCAATAAAAACGATTTAAAAGAGGTAGTAGGAAGAAGTTACTAAATAAATCAGTAACTTCATTCTTAAACAGGCAAGATCTTTACACTAGTCAAACAGGACATTTCCTTTGATATCTTCTGAATAGTCAGTAGAAAACCAGGCAAGCTTGTCATGCAATTTAACGACTTCACCAATAATAATCAGTGAAGGAGGGGAAATCTCATTGTTGGCTACAATCTGAGGTAATTTTTGAATGGTTCCTGTAAAAACTTTTTGTTTCCTGGTGGTTCCTTTTTGAACGATAGCAGCAGGCATATCTGGTGACATACCATGTTTAATCAATTCAGCGCTAAGAACTTCAACATTGGATAAACCCATATAAAACACAATTGTTTGGTGGGGTTGTACCAGACTTCGCCAATTTAAAGCCAATTTACCTTCTTTCAAATGGCCGGTCACCAGCACACATGATTGTGCATAATCCCGGTGAGTTAAGGGGATACCAGCATAGGTACCACATCCTGAAGCAGAGGTCACACCAGGAACAACTTGAAAATCTATCTGGTCTTCAATCAGTTTTTCCAGTTCTTCGCCACCTCTTCCAAAAATAAAAGGATCACCACCTTTTAATCGAACTACCATCTTTCCTTCTTTAGCCAGATCAACCAGCTTTTGATTGATATCTTCCTGGGGTACCGTATGGCTGGATTTTTTCTTACCCACATATAGCAATTCAGCATCCCGCCGAACATACTTCAAAATCTGGGGTGCTACCAATCGATCATAGACAATCGCATCTGCATTTTGAATAATCCGAAGAGCTTTCATAGTTAATAGATCCGGATCTCCGGGACCGGCACCTATCAAACAAACCTGACCGTTCTTTTTAAGATCTTTTTGTGGTTTTTCAAATTCCTTTTCCAAAGCGACTTTAGCTTCAGCTTCCTTACCGGATAAAAAGATCTCCATTATATTACTGGATAGAATCGCGTCCCAGAACTTTCGACGTTCAAGTGCCGTTTGATAAAGCAATTTGGATTTTCCTCTGAAATTACCGATCAACTGGGTCAGTCTACCATAAGATTGTGGTAGCATTGATTCAATTTTTGATCTAATCATACGCCCTAAAGTCGGAGATGTTCCGCTCGTTGAAATCGCAACGACTAATGGAGAACGATCTATAATTGAAGGCATGATAAAACTGCATAAATCAGGATCATCTACGACATTAATGGGAATTTTTCTTTCATTTGCAGCAGCAACGACAATTTTTTTAAGACTTTCATCATCTGAAGCCACAATGACCAGCTCAAAAACATCCAACATTTCAGTATGAAAGGGTTTATTGACGTGTTTAACTTGATGGGTATCGACGTCAGATTGTAAATGGCCACATAATTCTTCTGCAATAACGGTTAACTCACAACCGGCTTGCCGGAGAATCTGAGATTTACTGAATGCCTGTTCATCTCCTCCTACAACTACACATGGCTTGTTTTTAATATCCAAAAATATTGGTAAATAATCCATTTTATTATTTTTATTGTTAGTAAAACTTAGTCGTTTTCTCTACAAATTAATTACGCTTAGCGTGATAATATGATTTCAAAAAAAACAAAGCATTACATGAAGATAAATTCCCTGCAAGCAGGAAAAGGAAAAACATGATTCAAATTGATTAAAAAGCATTTGATCTTAAAAAAAAATGTATCTGATCATGATTAAAATTTGTATAAACCGGAAACAAAGCTTTTATACAATATGTCCACAAAATCTGGCAAATATTCTATGGTTGAAAAGTAGGCATCTGCACCCTTAACCCGTATTTGATGGTTATCGATGTTGTTAATTAGATCGGTATCACGGGGAATATTAGGGAAATAAATCTTTCATTCTAAAGCATTATTATAAAATTTCTAAGTATCAAACCATTTTGATTGGTGAGATAAGGACTTTCCCATAACTATCCTTAGCGAGGATGGTATAAAAGGAATATTAATCCCGACAAAAACTGTTATTGGATATCGCATTGTTTATTAACTAGTGTCTGAACGAAAAGTAGGTAATTTGGGGACATGTACAATTTTTAGAAAACACTTTAATAATTAAATACCAAGTTGTTACGTGTACCCTAATTACCAGACTTATATCCAATAATTGAATTTTCGTTCAGCCACTAACTATTTAATTTTTTGCAAAAGAATACATAGTCAGAGGCTTTTTGAAACCACTTGTTTGTGCCTTTATAATTTATTTCTCAATGATTAACAAGGTGTGAATGCCTCCTTCTAATTCTTTCCAAAACCGGAAAACAATATCTGTGTATTACAGAATTGGCTCATGTAAGAAGTGCTTTAGAAAAAGGAGTTTGAAACTGAGTGGATCCGTTTAGTGATTCCACTCAGTAGACTGGCGTAAAATGTGGGCGATTTAAAGGGGCTATTATTTATCTATCCTTTTAATTTAGCAATTGAATCAGTGATTTTAGCAAATGCTTGTGATGCAGGGGAATCCGGATGTTTTTCGATTAAAGGTACTCCTGCATCGCCACAAGTTACCAGGTCTGATTCAAAAGGAATTTTACCTAAAAACCGTAAACTAGAAGCCTGTGCCATTTTTTCACCACCACCAGAACCGAATAATTTAATTTCTTTTCCACAATGCGGACAAATCGTATCACTCATATTTTCTACGATACCAATTATATCCAAATTAATTGTTTTACAAAATGCGATCGATTTTCTGACATCTGCCAGCGATATTTCCTGAGGTGTTGTCACAATAAGCGCTTCTGCATTTCTAACTGTTTGAGCGATTGATAAAGGTTCATCACCGGTTCCCGGAGGTGCATCGATAACTAAATAATCTAAATTGCCCCAACTCACATCTCCGATAAATTGCTTAATAACTGAGTGCTTCATAGGGCCGCGCCAAATGATTGCTTCATCTTTCTTTGGCATTAATGATTCCATTGAAACAAATCTTAAGTTCTGGCTATACTCTATGGGGACCAGTTTTTGTGCGTTATTAGTATTCAATAAATCTTTTTTCCCCAGCATTCTCGGGACGTCTGGTCCATGGATATCAATGTCCATTAACCCGACCTTAAAGCCTTTTTTTGCGAGTGCAAGCGCTAAATTAACTGCAACACTGGATTTTCCTACTCCACCCTTTCCGCTCATGACCAGGATGGTATTCTTAATTCTATTTAATGATTCAGTAATTGCGAGTTCCTGATCAATTTCTTGCTTACTCTTATGTGGCGTTCCTGGTGGTTTAAAATCAAATTGACTCATAAATAAATAATTGGATTAATTAGGTTGAAAAAAAGGTTAGCGTCGTTCTACTGGAAATTGAATGACGCTAGAAATTTTTAAAAAATATGAAAATCAGGAATTTTTCAATTGATTGATTCTCTTTTCTAATTCATTAGATTGCGCTTCCAAATTTTTTTTTTGTAATTCCAGAAATTCCAATTCTGGCTCTACCGCCGAAGGTTTAGGGGAAGTACTAGTTAAATTAGAGGGGTTATTCATGTTTTGAAATCTGGCACCACCATAATTTTCACTTTGAGGGAACCCCCCCCGCCGATTTCCTCTAAATCCACATCCAAAATTCCTGTTAAAGGGACCCGATAATTGATTTCCAGTACAGAAACCATTACCTCTGCCAGTCATTGGACCCGTTCCCCGCGGTCCGGTTTGATCATTAAAGGGCATAAAAATTCTCCTTTTTGAAATAATTAAGACTTAGACTTCTCCTTATTTATGTTATTTCAGCAACTATTATACCAGTAGTAATATTTATTTAATATACTCCATAATATCAATTTTTTAGAATAATTGCTAAAGAAAATTCGGTACCAGGAGGGAGGCAAATGCAACGCTAAAAGTTTCAATGACATTCATTTCGTTGGGAAAAAATATACCAGCTACCTTGTCCGGTAAGTGGTATACACTATTAGGGATATTTATCAGGCATTTTACTATTTAAAATATTGATCGAATAACGCCAAAATAACAATGAATAATACTCTAGTTTTTAAGGTAAGTTTTAAAAAGAATTGCTGATTAAATATATGTTATTGTTATGATTGTAATATATATGATATCTAAAATATTTGTACAGTCGCAATCCTGTCCAAAAGTAGTGTCGCATTTTCGCACTATTAAGTGATTACTTATAAATAATTTTGGGATAGATCTAAATGATTATTTACAAGTTAATTTATTGAAATTACGGGGCATTGATAAACTTTGTCTTGATCTACATCTAATGGGCATGTTGCTTGCTGTAAAGTCTTAATATGGAAGTTAATAACATCATTAAGATTGTTATTGTTATCTGAATAATTAATACGAGATCAGTATGCCAAATCGAGATGGTACGGGCCCCAGAGGAAACGGATTTAACTGCAGAGACAGGAGATCACCCAGAAAATCCATCAAGTGCCAGAGGACTCAGCAAAATAATTATCTGCCGATTTTTGACCAAATAAGAAAACCATTGTTTTCAAGTATGGTTTTAAAAACAATCGGGTTTGTTGCCGCAATAGTACCTGCTTTATTGCCTGTTTTTAAAAAACAGATTTTGATTGAAGATAAACAAGCAAAAAAATTAATCGATCTTAAATCAGGGAAACAGATTGGATATCAAATTGAGTCTGAGAAAACGAAATAAGACGCTGTGATAACAGATAAAGCATCCTGTATTTGGTGCTGTGCCTGTGTCAAGTCGTGTCCATCAGCGGAAAAAGGCGCTGTTTAAAATTTGTTATTAAAAATATCTCTAAAAGACTAAGCTAAAAAATGAACGAAACAGCAAGAATTAATGCCAGTATTGAAGCTGTCATAAATCAACAAATTCCTTATAATCAAGGTGAATTAAAAGACTGTGATGCCTATGGTAAGATAGACGGTAATTGTGGAGATACCATGGAAATTTTTTTAGATTTTGACAGTGATATTGTTATAGAAGCGTCCTATAAATCAGACGGTTGTGCCTTTAGTAATTTATGTGGTTCGCTTGCCGCGGGTTTAGCGGTGGGAAAACATCTCGAAGATCTTCCGAAAATTTCGGGAGCTAGGATTTTAGGAATTATGGCTAATTTTCCCCGAGAGGAAGAACATTGTGCTTTCTTAGCTGCGGCAACACTGCGAGAAGCCTTTAGAGGATATCAAAATAGCTAAAAGCTAAGAAAGACAAAAAAAACTTTATCCTTTGCGTAAAACATCAAGTGCCGCTTCCAGCGTTTCATATTTAGCATTTCGCATCAGGTTATCCATTTCACTCTTGGCTGATAATCGCAACTCTGTTTCCGCTTTGGAATCAATACCGAGTGTTTCCTCAATGCACTGAATATATTCAAGTGGTTTGATGGGTTTATGCAGGTACTTACCGGCGTCCTGGTTTGAAGTTGGTGGTTTTAAGATGCTTTCCAGGGCTGGATTTTCTTCATTGCCCAGATCATCATCAGCATGTGCAGTAACGATTAGAACAGGAATATGGGAGAGTTCTTCATCTTTTTTAAGTGCAGCGAGTACCTTGCGGCCAGACATTTTTGGGAGGACCAGATCAAGTGAGACTAGATCTGGTTTTTGTTCTTTGACTAGTTTTAGGCCAGCTTCTCCATCTCCTGCTGTCATCACTTTGAACCCAGCATCTTCAAGGATTGTCTGCAGATAAAGCTGAACATCCGGCTCATCCTCGATAATTACTATCTTTTTGCTGTTCCTTTCTTCCATTGCATTCCTCTAATGATTGTTTTTGTTTCTCCTGGTATAATCAAAATATATATGCTGTTACATGATTATTCTTTGCTACTTCAAAGAGAAAATATTGTTTTTTCTACTGACTATTATCTAAAAAAAAGGTTAATTGGTATATAAAAACATCCGGTTACTTGCTCAAATTCGCACCCGCTATTTTCTTTTATACCCAATAAAAAATAAACTGCTTAATCTTAATAAAAATAAGGCAATCAATCAATGAAAAACGTTAGGAATAGCAGTAAGTGAGGGGATAAATATTTGTTAATTGAATAGATCTCTTATTCTGGCCAGAGTATCGCAATTCAGTGTTCAAGATGACAAAAGGCTTAATATATTTGAAAAGCACTATCGTTAATTGTTAAGATTGTACCAAAATAGTAAAAAATCTGATTCATAAGAATAATGTAAAAAAATTTTAATAAGAGAAAAACTAATGATATCTTCTGATAATCTTTCCTGTTGGATTGAAAAAAACCTATTTGACACATTACCTATGTTGGCGGCTGTTATCGATTCTGAATACAATGTGGTGATGGTTAACAACGCCTTTGAACTAAAACATCCGACCTGGCGTCATCAAAAATGTTATCAGGTATATAACAAGCGAAATTCTATTTGCCCACATTGCATTAACCCTGACGTATTTAAAGATGGAAAACCGCGGGAACATGCTGTTATCGATGATGACGGTAATAAGGTTGAATTATTGGTAACGACAGTTCCCTTTGAGATAAAAAATAACGCGTTCAATCATCTTTTGAAAATATCAGTAGATATTACGGACACCATTGGCTTACAAGAAACTCTGAAAATGACCAATAACACTTTGAGCGCATTAATTTCCTCCTCTTTATATGGTGTCATTGCAGTTGACGAACATAGCCTAATTACTGTCTTCAATCAAGCCGCTGAACGGATGTTAGATATTAAAGATATCAATCAATTAGAGGAAAACGATTTTTCCGCTATTTTCCCGAAAGATTTTTTAGAAAAGGTTTCAGCCAGTGAAGAACCGGTTTATCTACATGAAACCACCGTTCATAGTTTTAATGGCGATTTTTTCCCGGCCAGATTAACAGGGGTCAGGCTTGCAATCAATGATCAATATAAAGGTAAAGCATTTTGGATCCATGATATTCGAAGAATAAAAAAACTTGAAGCAGAAAAAATTGAAGCAGAGCGACTGGCAACTGTTGGAAAAACGGTAGCGGGCTTGGCCCATGGCATTAAAAATGCTATAACGGGGCTAGAGGGTGGCGAATATCTCTTAAATTCCGGTTTAAACACTGCTAATCTGGAACGGATCAAAAAAGGCGCAGAAATGCTTAATCGCAATATTAAAAGAGTTTCTACTTTTGTAAGAGAGTTTCTCAATTTCTCTAAAGGACAGGAAATTGAAGTAAATTTTTGTGATCCAATTGAAATTGCGAAGGAAGTCGTTAATAATTATTCTGTTAAAATTAGCCAATTAGGTATTAAACTGATAACTAATTTTCAGAATAGTATAGCAACCGCTCCAATTGATAATGAGCGCATGCGTGACTGTCTTGCTAATATGCTGGGTAATGCGATTGATGCCTGTCTGGCTAATGAAGAGCAGGAACATCCTGAAATTATTGTAAATGTATTTGAAAAAGAAAATACAATTGTTTATGAGTTTATTGATAACGGTTGTGGGATGAATAATGAAATTAAAAGAAAAATTTTTACAACATTTTTTACGACTAAAGGCTTAGAAGGAACTGGATTAGGATTATTAATGACACAAAAAACCGTTCAACAGCATGGTGGGATAGTTGAGTTCGATTCTAAACTAAATCAGGGAACAACTTTCAAAATATTATTACCCAGAGACCACCTTCCAATACTGAACCAATAATCAGGTAGAAATTTCT
>Ga0233437_1004231_pt1 | contig 17297 bp, 15 predicted proteins | sample SI_122_August201_FD_182714 | JGI IMG/M metagenome (GOLD analysis project Ga0233437, IMG submission 182714) | Seawater microbial communities from Saanich Inlet, British Columbia, Canada - SI_122_August2016_200_MG | ecosystem: Environmental > Aquatic > Marine > Inlet | place: Canada: British... | reverse complement strand
TATTGATAGTAGCTGACTTGTTAATAATTGTAAGTAGCTGCCAGAATAATGGTCATGGATTCGCGCTCAATATCTCTGATGGCCGAACTACCGGACAGAGGTTGCGATTCGCCGTTACCCTTTGAATAGATTAACCCGATTGATACGGATGAATTTCGGGAAAAAGTGGAATAACCAAATGAAATACCATTCATATCAATATGCTCATAATTGATCGTACTATCGGAAGGGGATTTCCTTTTATCATTATTGGTATAAAATCCAAATCGTAGTGCATTTTCATTATCAAGAAATACTTCACCACCTCCGGATATGTTTAGCACGTTCAGGAAATCGCTATCATTAGCAATATAATAGTCTAAATCAAATGACAGTAACCAGAATGGATTAGGGTAGTAGGCGATTCCCCCGGTTAACTGGGTTGGTGTTTTTCTGATTGTGTCGTCCTTGGTTGTTATTTGCCCATCACTACCACTTTCATCAATAACAGAATAATCCGAGACATAATCAGAGGAGGTCAGCATTGTCTGACTTGCCATGACACCAATGACAAATTTTTCCGAGGGACTCCATTGGACCCCTACTCTAGGCGAAAATCCCTGATCTGTCTGTTTTTCACTTAAGTAGCTTAATTTTTCTGTTCCACCACTTAGCGCACTTCGCTTTAAATATTGAGATTGTTGCAAGCGATATTGTCTGTAATAGTAAAATAAAGTTACACCGACAGCTAAACTGTCACTTATTTTTTGAGAGAAAGAGGGCCCCGTTAAATAGATTTTATCTTCTGAATGAAGACTGAGCGTATATTTATCAATTGAGCCGATATTGTGGTATACCTGGTCCTGATGCTCAATGGTTGTTTCAGGAACGATATATGAGATGGTAAAAGCTGAATCATCGAATTTTTTAATCAGGCCAAAATAATTGGGGAGTAAAGAGGTACTTTCTCTATCCCAATCGTATTCATTTCCGAGGGCTTTTTTGTATTTGGTATTTACTTTATGATAGGCATTACCACTACCTGATACACTATCACCATAGGCAAAAGAGATTCCGGCGGGGTTATAATAAGCACCGGATGCATCATCAGAAATAGCAGCGTAGGCGCCACCCATCAAAGAAGCTCTGTCTCCTACCAGAAAGTTTTTCTGATGGTAGATTTCCGCCAGAATTGATTGTTGGTTCAACAATATCATCAGAAATGTAAAACAAAAAACAGTGGCAATTTTAGAAATGAACTGATCTTTTAAAACGACTATCATTCGTTTTCCCTTCATAATCCTCCAACCCGATTTGTGTTACTGTATTATCAATGGTTTCCAGCCGTTTGTTGGTAGCCGGATAGTGTTTTAGGTTTGATAACCTGGAAATATAAGTCCGATAGCTTTTCCAATCGAAACCTACGGTTGTTAACATTTCTATACTTAAAGCATCTGATTCCAGCTCAAATTTGGCGGATAACCCTTCTTCTTCCATTAGACTCAACGCATAATCAGCTAAAATACTAAGCGGGAGACGAATCGTATTGTTTGTTTGCTTGGTTTGCTTCCTGATTTTTACTTGTTGCAGCAAATGCTGTTGGTTTATATGGGCCACTTCCCTCGCTAATACGCCAACTAATTGTGCTTCGTTACTCATATTGGTTAATGCGCCGCGGGAAAGAAAAACATACCCACCAGGGAAAGAAATGGCCTGGAAAGCATCAGTATCCAGAACAGCAAAATAGTAATTCAATTCCGGACGTCCAACTTGTCCTGAAATACCTCTGCCCAACAAATTAACATATTTTTGTAAAGCATCGTCCTTCACAACCTGATATTTTGCCAGCAATCGGGCCGCTAATTCCCTGCCCCATGAAATTTCAATTTTATCATCAAAATCTTTGAAATCTTCCGCCACAGAGATTTCTTCAAATTGCATATATTTAGCAAAACGTTCAATATTTATTTTCCCGGTTAAATCCGTAATTTCATTTTTCTTGGCGAAACGGTCAATTTCCAGGATTCTATCTTCTGTTTTCGGATGGGTTTTTGAGAGAACTTTACCGTGTCCGGTATAAATCATCTGATTTAAGCTATTGATGAAATTCCGATAACTCTTCCAATCATAACCTAAGGTCGTCATGGAAAGAATTCCGTCAGTATCCGCTTCCAATTCAGCCTCTTTGGAAATTCCTTCTTCGAATAAAATGCTATAGGCCTTATTGACCAGCATATCCATCGCGATTCTTACCGATGAGGAACTCCCTCCCAGTATACCTGCCATTCCGGAAGTCATGGAATCATCTTTCCCTTTAATATTTAGTTGCTTAACGACATGTCTTCGATCCACATGGGCAATTTCATGGGCCAAGACGCCAATCAGCTGAGCCTCACTGGTCATGACCTGTAAGGCGCCTTTAGTGATAAAAATATAACCACCTGGACAGGCATAGGCATTCACATCCTCCATATCAAGAATAGCAAAATGATATTTAAGTTCGCTTCTACCTATTTGAAGTGCGATACCTGTCCCCAACAAGGAAATATAGCGCTGAATCCCTTCATTTTTAAGGGCAGGGTGCCGTCCTAAAATCTTGGCTGCCGCTTCTCGGCCGAAAGTGATTTCAGCCTGTACATCAGCCTCATTATACCCTTCTTCGAGCTGATTAGCTCGCTTTCGATAATCACTAGATGCTTCTGCCGGAGTAATTTGAAGGAATATGAGGAATGATGCGGCCAGGCAGGCAACAAACTTACTAAGCATATTAATTCTCTTAAGTTATCGTTATAAATAAAGCTGATGAAATGGTTCTGATAACCTGGTTTACACCGATTGGTGTCATGCCGTAATCTGCAGGAAGTATAAAAAAACCAGGCGTTTTTCTCTTAGTATTCTTATTTAGTTTCTGAACGAAAAATAGGTAATTCGGGGACATGTACAATACTTAGCAAAAAATCAACCACGAAATACCAGATAGTTATGAGGATCGTGAGATTTCGCAGCGATACCCCTAATTACCGATAAACAGCTTAAGCCGCTTATTGCAGCAGAAAATCAATGGCTTCCTGTTCGTTAATTTCCAAGCGTTCAATATCTCTTAGTGCTTCAAAATCGGGTGCGTCCACGGTATTTAGTCTTTGACGTCCGGAAGTTAAGGCTCTGACGGCAGCAGTACTGCTATATCGGGAAGCTCTTTTTCTGGCTTTAGAAGCAATATCTACTTTTTGACTTAGCAAGGAGATCCTTTTCTTGGGAGGTTTTTTAGAAAGTACCATTTTCGGTAACCAGCCTTCTTTTCCTTTAAGTTTTATTTTGACCCAAGTACCTTTACGAATAAGTTCTTCGACTGAGGTTCCTTTAATCAGTTTAAAAATACGCTCGGCCTTATATTTAGGAGAATCGAGCATAAATGCCTTGGCACTTCTCACATACATTGTTTTGGCCGAAACCGTCAAAAATGCAATTGAACAAGCGAGAATGATAGTAATTGAAGTAATTATAATTCGTTTCATGAAATAACCTCCTTATTTGGTCTTCATGGTATAGCATCCGTCCCAATTTTTAGGTGGTGGATCCTTTAGAAACTCGTGACACCGTGATATTACGATTTCACTGGGTGTGTCGTCAATCAAAATCCCTTGAATTTCCTGGTACAAAGATACCGCTTTTTTCCAGTCTTGATTCTGATAACATTGAAAGGCCATGTCCGATTTTTCTGCAAGTATTATTCCCTTATCTTTCTGTTCATCGGGTGCATTCGGTCCCGCGAGGGGTTGAAAAATCCGGATAGGTTTTTCCTTTCCTTTGACTCTTACGGCATCAATGACTCGGCAAGGTATTTCCTGTTCAATTTGAGAATAAGTAGATTCACTAATGAGAATCTGACACCCATAGTTCTTTGTCAAACCTTCCATCCGGGAAGCAAGGTTAACACTATCTCCGATAACAGTGTAGTCCAGTTTTTTATCTGAACCAATATTTCCCAGAATAACTTTGCCGGTATGAATTCCGATGCCAATATTAAAATGTGGGTAACCCTTTTCGTCGAAATGCCGATTAACTTCCTTCAATTTATGAATCATTTCCAGAGATGCTAAAGTAGCCTCTCTGGCATGAAGTTTTGAAATTATGGGTGCCCCCCAAAAAGCCATGACGGCATCACCAATAAATTTATCAAGCGTGCCCTTGTATTCAAAAACAGCCTCAACCATTTCCGAAAGATAGTAATTCAGTTGTTCCACAACTTGACTAACTTCTACCATTTCGGAAAAACTGGTGAAACTTCTGATATCAGAAAATAGGATGGATAGCTCCTCTGTTGTTCCTACTTCCGGTGTTAAAACAGAGTTGCTTTTATCCATAACTTCGGAAAGGACATGGGGAGAAACATATTGTGACAGCATTTTTCTGGTTTTGCGACGTTCTTTTCCTTCAGTGGCAGAAACATAAATATAGGAACCGGTGAAGACAGATGCAAATGCAACTAGAGGGAAAATAACAGGGATTAATATTCGGTAATAATCCATTAAATAATAACTGGAGCCAACATAAACGACGGCAAGTACGATTGGGAAAATGCCTTGTAAAAGCAGAGATTTGAAGGAAAGAATACCAATAGTAATAATGATACAAGCCATAAGAACAATAGCAAACACAATTAATTCTGATCCTTCATAAATATAATCCTGATCAATCAGATTACTTATAATTGATGCATGCAAGAGTACTCCAGGTACATCTGCACCAGTTGTGGTATGTTTTAAATCTTCAATTCCAGCGGCACTGGCACCAATAATAATAATTTTATCTTGAAATTCTTCAGGAGTGAAGAGCATTTCATCGTATTCGCCTAATTCCATTTTGTTGATAGAGGCCAAAACACCACCGATAGAATAGGTGACAAACTCTTTTTTCATATTGATCAAATAGGTTCCATCCTTTTGTAAAGGAATTTCTCTCTTCCCATATGTAAGCTGTTGTTTGTCTACCGTAATCGAATCAGGTGGAAATAGATTACCTATCATAGATAGCGCTAAAACCGGATAGTATCTTTTCCCGTATTTTCGAATTAAATGCGATCGTCGATAAATACCATCTACATCGGGTCCAAATTCTACTATCCCTACCTGATCAGCAGACTCATATAATTCGGGAAAAGGGAGATAGTAAACATTGGACTGTTTTAATTTGGCCCCTTTTTTTAGTTGGATATTATTAAAAGCAAATTTTTCTTGGTACATCTCGGGCATGGGCAGGTTTAGAAGCGTTTTATTGAGTTCATCCTCTGTATCCATTAGGAATTGGGCAGCGTGAATTGTGTTTCCGGCTTGTATCGTACTGTCCACCAAATTAAAATCATCTTCACCTAATTCACCATCTTCATTTCGGGGGACTTGGGGTTCAGTGAAAAGAACATCGAAAAGAACTGCTCTGGCTTCCGCCTCACTAAAAAAAGTGATCAGTTCACCAAAAATCGAACGGGGCCATGGCCACCTTCCCACTAATTTTTTCATTGATTTTAGGGAAGCCTCATCAACCAAAATAACGATGATATCGTCGTTAGCAATTGTATTTTTATTACTCAGCTGCATTCTCACATCCAGTGTTTTCATTTCAAGGGATTGTAAAGCACCTGAAATATGTAAAAGAAGTGAAAATAAAAATCCGATTAGTATTACTAAAAGACCAGCAAGAGTCTTTTGGTTCTTCAATTTTTCAACCAATTTGATCATAATACCTCATTGTGAGGAAAGATTGTTTTTTTTAGGCGACAGTAAAATGGCTTTAATCCTAAACCAGATGGGATAATATATCAAGTAACATGTTTTCCCAAAATCCACGACCTAAATTATCAAGGCTGACTTGTCTGGGTTTAAAGTACGGGGTTTTGGCAACGTCCACAGTAATATTGCTCAAGCAGAAATGAATTAGCTCTTAAAAAAAGCCTGGGCCATTTTTGTCATCCACTTAATATCCTTGACACCGCATAGTTCCCGGATGGAATGCATACCCAGGGTTGCCGCTCCGATATCCAGGGCTTTAATCCCTGTCAATGAAGAAGTAATGGGTCCAATAGTGCTACCACAAGCGATATTGGTATTGCTGACAAAGATCTGATGAGGTATTTTGGCTTTTTGACAAAGTAATTTGAAATAACCACTGGTATTGGCATTAGTGGTATAACGTTGACTGGCATTAACTTTAATAACCGGTCCCATATTCAGTTTTGGTAAATGATTGCCATCATGTTTTTCTGGATGGTTCGGGTGAACGCCATGGGCATTATCCGCTGAAATTAGCATGGATTGATTAATTAAACGATAATAGTCTTCAAGATTCCCCGAAATCCTTTTCAAAACAGACTTCAAAAAAGCACCGCCGGCACCGACATCAGATTGACTACCAACTTCCTCATGATCATTCAATACCAGTAAACAATTATCTTTTGACTCCGCTGAAATTAATCCCATCAATCCACAATAACAACTGAGGAGGTTGTCGAGTCTGGCTCCGGCAATAAATTCATTTTGATATCCCACTTGCACTGGTTTTTGGGCATCATAGAGCAGCAAGTCAAATTCCAGGATTGATTTTGGTTTTACTTTTTCCTGATGACTGACCAATTCCTTTAAAATCATTTCAAAATTCGGTGATTTACTGGTTTTTTGTAATAAAATCGGGGGTAACTGTTTTTGTTTATCAAGTTTTGGCACCTCATCACCTTTTTTACTCAAATGAACCGCTAAACTGGGGATGAAGGCCACTGGTTTTATAAAATCAACAATCGCTGTTCGCATCTGATTTTTAGAATTGGTATAGGCTACTCGCCCTGCCATTGAAAGATCTCTATCAAACCAGGTTGGCAGCAGTGGCCCGCCATAAACTTCAACACCCAGAGAAACATAATCAGATAATTCTTTTTCCGGATTAGGTTTGATTTTTAAACCGGGACTATCTGTATGAGCACCAAATATTTTAAAACCGGTATTTGCCGGAGATTTATTACCCAAAGTAAAACATATCAGCGCTGAATCATTTTTAGTCACAAAATAGCGTCCCCCTTTTCTCAATTTCCATTTTTCCGATTCCAGCAACTCTGAAAATCCTTTTTTGACTAGCCTTTCCTTCACATTAGCAACAGCATGGTAGGGACTGGGAGATTGGGTCAGGAAATCGATAAATTGTTTTTCATGGTTTATATTTTTCATTGGATTCGCAGCGATACCCCTAGATGCATTTTCGTTCAAGGATTAGTTAGATTAAAAAACTGGAATTATATTCAGCAACAATTTGACTTAACTGACCAAAATTGATCCCCATTTTCTTTTTTAGCTGTATGGCGGTATCCAGCATTAAAGATTCTGAAAAACCGAGATTTTCTGAATTGATAGCAATTACAATACAATTGGTTCGATGTAGTATCGGTACCAGAATGATCCTTTTGCTGAAATAAGTATTCATAATTGTGATAATTTGATCAAACAATTTTTCAGGTCTTAACCAAAGATTTATAGCCAATACACCGTTTTTATTGAGTTTCCGTTTTAAGCCTTTCATAAACTGAATACTCAATAGCGTTTTCGCCATGCCATGTTGATTAAAGATATCTGTGAATATCAAATCATATTTTGCTTTTAAATTTGTTTCAACAAAATTTTCCGCGGAATTATTCTTAATTTTGAATGATCCGGATTCAGGTAAATCAAAAAAACGGTGGGCAATATTGATGACTTTCTGCCGCAATTCAACAGATGTTAAATCAATATCCGGGTAGTGATGAAAAAGAAAACGAGAAATGGATCCACCCCCCAGCCCAAGTACCATACAACTTTGGGGGTTAGGTTTGAACATTAAAGCGGTCATCATGTGTTTTGAGTACTCCAGGTATAATCGATTCGGGTGTAGCAAATCCAGCGAACTCTGTTTGGGACGCGAACCAAAATGCAGAGACCGGATATTCTGATCATCTACAACCTGAAGTGGTCCAAACCCATCGGAAGTCTCATAAATCAGTTTCCCACCGTATTTACGGGTAAAAAAAGAATCAATCAATGGACGCATATTTTTTATTTTACCTGATTAATAATTAAGACCTTAATCGATTTGTTATGATTTACAGCTTACTCCAATCATTGTAAACGCTATTTGATAAATTAACTCAGCCGCTTTTTAGAAATAATTCAAACCATTGAAAATTGCAGCATTTTAAAAACAGTTTGACTCTAAAAAACTGATCTCTTAGTATGGGGCATTCACAAAACCCTATTGTATAATCATGGCGGAGGAACCAACATGAAAAAATTAACAACGATTGTGATAGCAGTAATCACTTTGTTGAGTATTTCCTTTATTACACATGCAGGACCAAAAAGAGGCGGAATTGTTAACGTTATCGCTTCAAAACAAGGTGTTTTAATTAAAAACTTCAGTCCTTTTGCCCCAAAGGCGCTCCATCCGACAAAAGGATGTTTTTATGAAACACTGGTTTTCGCTAATAATTATAGTGGAACGGTAACACCCTGGTTGGCTAAAAAGTTTTTCTGGTCGGACGATTTAAAAACCTTGACTTTAGAATTAAACCGGGATGTCAAATGGAATGATGGTAAACCGTTTACAGCTGATGATGTTGTTTTCACAGTTAGGCTGGGTAAAGACAACAAAGCGTTGGATAAAGCAGGCATCTGGAAGCAGGGACTTCTGTCCATTGATAAAATCAATGATTATAAAGTATCCTTCATTTTTGATAGGGTAAATACCACAATTCTACCCCAAGTTGCTGGAATTTACATCATTCCCAAACATATTTGGCAAGCTGTGGATAATCCTTCAACCTGGACGGGCAATGAAAATCCTGTGGGAACCGGTCCTTTCATGTTTGAAGAGGACTCATTCACCGAGCAGTCATATCGTCTCAAGAGAAACCCAAATTATTGGCAGAAAGGACTGGACGGAAAACCACTCCCCTATATTAATGGTATTCAATATGTCAGTTTTACGGGGAATAGCCAGGCGACGATGAAGATCATATCCGGTGATATTGATTGGGGAACAATATTTATCGCGAATATTGACAAAGTCTACGTTAATAGAAATCCAAAAGACAATCATTATTGGATACCTGAAGGTAACATCGTCTACCTAAATTTGAATAATGCCAAAGCACCTTTCTCAAATGTAAATGTCAGAAGAGCTGTGGCGATGGCTATCAATCAAAAAGAAGTCACAACCATCATGAATTCAGGTGCCCAACCCGCTCACCAATCAGGTGTCAAACAAGGGTATATATCCTGGCTATCAGAAAATGCCAAAAAGTATGCGCTTAGATTTAATCCTAAAGCAGCGGTTAAATTACTTGAAAAAGAAGGTTATTCCAAAAATGCTGACGGTATCATGGAAAAAAATAGTAAAGCACTCTCCTTTGATCTATATGTTCCCACAGGTTGGACAGACTGGGTCACTGCAGTTGATACCATTAGTACCCAATTATCCAAGATCGGTGTTGAAGCCAGAGTTGCACAAGTGGCCTGGCCTTCACCGTTTCTAACGAACATCAAAAAAGGGGAATATGATATTTCCATTGATTATGTGAATTCAGGTTTTTCACCTTACTATCAGTACAATAACATTCTGCCCTTGCGTCATTATGCACCTTTAGGAGAAGACGCATCGGGGCATTCCCAGGTTCGATATCAAAATCCAACAGTTGACAAAGCGATTGAAGCCTATAGCCGAACAGATAATCCGAAAAAACAACTGGAATTAATAGATGTCGTTATTACCGCTGTTATGAAAGACACGCCCTTAATTCCACTATTCTTCAATCCAAATTGGTTTGAATATTCAACCAAAAATTTTATCGGTTGGCCCAGTGCCGAAAATCCCTACACTGCGCCGAAAACATATGGTATGGCAAAAATGCCAGTTTTCCTAAACCTTCAAATAAAATAACCCATGGTCTCTATTCCATTGATCCCCAAGTGTGGAATAGAGAATTTTACATCCACCGGTATTCCTTCTTCATCGGTTCAATATGAAGTATTTTATTCGCAAAGTATTTTGGTTTTTACTGGCACTTTATACGGCTGTAACGGTTAATTTTATCCTTCCCAGGTTAATGCCCGGAGATCCGGTGAGCATTCTTGTTAATCGGATTCAGGGAGCGGATGCAGAATCCATAGATGCCATTCGGGCTGCTTTTGGTATTGATACTAATAAAAGCATCGTCACCCAGTATTTTGAGTATTTGCATAATTTTATAAAAGGTGATTTAGGGGTGAGCCTGACTAATTTTCCCACCAAAGTGTGGGATGTCTTGGCTCAGGCACTTCCCTGGACCATTGGTTTGATGGGATTGGCTACGCTTTTTAGTTTTATGCTGGGGACCATGATGGGAATATTTGTGGCATGGCGGAGAGATACGAAACTCTCTCATACCATCCTTGGGCTTTTTCTCTTCATTCGATCTTTTCCATACTTTTGGTTGGGTTTAATCCTGGTTTACTTTTTTGCTTTTCAAAACACTATTTTCCCACTGGGAGGGGCATATTCCATCCGATATTCCAAAGCAGATGGTTGGGACTATATACTATCCATATTATACCACGGATTGTTACCTGGTTTGACGATTACGATTAGTTCCATGGGTTATTGGATGTTAATGATTCGCAACAATATGATTAACGTCCTGGCAGAAGACTATATTCTGGTGGCTAAAGCTAAAGGTTTGCCGCTAAATAGGATCAAGACTTACTACGCCGCTAAAAATGCCATCCTTCCCTCAGTTTCCGGATTTGCCATGGCTTTAGGTTTTATTATCGGAGGAAGCATCGTCACAGAGATCGTCTTTTCCTACCCGGGTATCGGTTTCATGCTTTTTCAAGCCGTTCAGCAGCAGGATTATCCATTGTTGCAAGCCATATTTCTCTTTATTGCCATTGGGGTTCTGATTGCTAATTTTCTGTCTGATATCATGATTATGATTCTTGATCCAAGGGTTAGGGACGGTTCAAAATGATCAAGGATATGTTTCGCTTATTTTTTGAGAATAAGAAAGCCCTGTCCGGACTAATTATCCTTATCTGTTTTATCTTTGTAGCTGTCGCCGCTCCTTTGGTTGCGCCATATGGTCCTAAACAAAATGAAATGGATGGAAAATCTTTTCCACTGATGGACTCACCATCACCCCGACATATCCTGGGTACGACCCATGCCGGATATGACATCTTTTCCCGTTTGATTCATGGGACTCAATTGACACTTGGGGTTGGACTCACCACCGGTATTATCACGACATTTGTATCATTGCTGGTTGGATTATTCAGTGGTTACATGAAGGGGCCCATAGATGATGGTATTTCATTTATCACCAACGTTTTTCTGGTGATTCCCAGTTTACCCTTGATTATTGTAATAGCCTCCTATGTACCTATGCGGGGGGTAATCCCAATCATATTTGTTTTATCCATTACCGGCTGGGCTTGGGGGGCTCGGGTGGTCAGGGCACAAGTGCTTTCCATTGGTGAACGGGAATTTATCAAGGTATCTGAAGTATTGGGAGAAAGGCCTATCGTTATTGTATTCAGAGAGATTCTCCCCAATATCATATCCTTAGTCATGGCGACCTTTTTTACCTCAACAATTGCCGCCATTATTGGTGAAGCAACCCTCGAATTTATTGGGCTGGGAAATGTAGCCGCCGTTACCTGGGGCACCATGCTGTTTTGGGCTCAGAATAATGGCGCTTTGTTGTTTGGAGCTTGGTGGTGGTTTTTACCGCCCGGTGTTTGTATCGGTTTGCTGGGGACTTCTTTTGCTTTAATGAATTTCGCCATTGACGAAATTTCCAATCCTAAAATTAGAAAACGGTAAGCCTGATATGGAATCACTGGTATTAAAAATCACCGATCTGGAAGCAGGCTACGTTACCAAAGGTGGTGATTTTAAAGCGGTGGACAGAGTCTCATTCAACCTTAAAAAAGGTGAGTTTCTGGGTATCGCGGGCGAATCAGGCTGCGGGAAATCGACGCTGGCTTACGCTATTTTAAATTTGTTGGAAGACAATGGAAAAATCTTTAGCGGAAGTATTCATTTTAAAGAAAAAGATTTGGTTCAATTGTCTGAAAAGGAACTGACGCAAATTCGATGGCGGGACATTTCCATGGTTTTTCAGTCCGCCATGAACGCACTGAATCCGGTTCTGACTATTGAAGATCAATTGGTTGATGTTATCCTGGCTCACCATAAAAAACTCGCTCCTAAAAAAGCTGTTGAAAGGGCGGCAGAAATGCTGGAACTGGTTGACATCACAGCTGATCGTTTAAAAGCCTATCCCCATCAATTATCCGGCGGGATGAAACAGCGGGTGATGATTGCGATGGCTTTAATGCTGGAACCGGAAATTATTATCATGGATGAGCCGACAACGGCTCTGGATGTGGTTGTTCAACGGACCATTATTGAGAAAATCGCTGATTTGAGGAACATCTTTAATTTTTCAGTTATATTTATTACCCATGACCTTTCATTATTGGTAGAGATCTCAGATACCCTGGCTATCATGTATAGCGGGGAAATCATTGAGTATGGCCCGGCGGATCAGGTATATTCGGCCCCAATCCATCCCTATACCAAGGGCTTGATGGATTCATTTCCACCCTTAACCGGAGAATTGATTGAGTTTGGTGGTATTGCTGGTAAACCACCTGATTTTTTAAAGTTACCCAGTGGATGTCGATTTCACCCGAGATGTTCAAAAAAAATGCCGATATGTGTATCTACTGTTCCTGATTTTGAAGAGATTAAAACGGACCATAGCGCCAGCTGTTTTTTATCTAAACCAGGTTCCAACCAACCAACAACTGATTTGAAATGAGTGAAACATTATTAGAATTACAAAACGTGACAAAACACTTTGCCATCGGTGGTTTTAAACGTAAAAAACAGTTTGTTCACGCCATGGACAATGTATCTTTCTCATTGAATAAAGGGGAAATTTTATCAATTGTCGGAGAATCGGGTAGCGGGAAGACAACAGTCGCCAAAGTGATCAGTAAAATTTATCAACCGGAATCCGGACAAGTCTTGTTCGAAAATCAGAACATATTTGATAAAAAAGATCGAACGGCCACATTGGCGTATCGAAAAAAAGTTCAGATGATTTTCCAGGATCCCTTTAGTTCCTTGAATCCAACCCATGCCATCCGGTCAATTTTAACAAGACCATTTATGATTCATGGATTAGCCACGGCTAAAAATGTGGATGGCAAAATAAAAGATCTATTAACGCTGGTGGGAATGGAGCCACCCGATCAATTCATGAACAAATTTCCCCATGAACTGTCAGGTGGGCAGAGACAACGCATAAATATCGCAAGGGTAATATCTGTGAATCCGATTTTATTGATTGCAGACGAACCCACATCCATGCTGGATGTTTCCATTCGTATGATCATCATGAATATGATCAAACAGTTTCGAGATACCCAGGGCATATCCTACATTTATATTACCCATGATTTAGCCGGTGCCAGGTATATTGCGGACCGTATTGCGGTGATGTATGCCGGAATGATCATGGAAATCGCAGAAGCTAACACACTCATCCAAAAAGCCCACCACCCTTATACGCAACTACTCCGGTCTGCGGCCCCGCAACCAGAAAAACGGTTCAATAAACAAAAGCTCACCACCAAAGGTGATATTCCAAGTTTGATTGATCCACCCTCCGGCTGTCGCTTTCACCCCCGATGTCCCCATGCGGATGATCAATGCTCGAACCAAATTCCTGAACTAAAAGAATTTTCAAATAATCACTTTGTTCGATGCTTTAAACCTCAGGGTTAACATTAGTCGTGCTATCAAAGATAAAGCCCAATGTCACTCATTCCCAAACCACTAATTCAAATGCAAACTTGATCATTGCTTGATAATTATCAACAAAACTAGTGAAAAGCAAAAGCCTAAATCTGAATCTTTATGTTTAAATAACCGAAGCTGGAAATAGGGCTCTATATCTTTTTCAATTAGTGTGACGATTACTATATTACAATTTGAAAAATAGCATTTTGCGAAGTCTTAATTTGGGGAATTTATGATTGACGGTATACATTTTTTAGTGACTTACCAATGTACTATGGATTGTGATCACTGTTTTTTATATTGTAGTCCTAAGGCAAAGGGCGTTTTCACCCTTGATCAAATAAAAGCAGTTTTAGATGACACACGAAATATTCCCACAGTAGACAATATTTTTTTTGAAGGTGGAGAACCATTCCTTTATTATGATATGATGTTGGAAGGCATCGAATATGCGACTAAAATGGGATTGAGCGTTGGAATTGTCACCAATGGATATTGGGCCAAGTCCAAAGAAAAGGCTTTGAAGTTATTGAAACCTTTAAAAAAACTAAATATTTTAAGTATCGGTTTAAGTGATGATGTTTTTCATTATGGGGATCAACAGGATACACCACCAAAAATTGCTCACGCTGTCTGTGAGGAGTTGGGGATATCAAATTCTTTTTTTTGTATCGAACCACCAACCATTCAATTAGATTGTCAAAAAAATTCTAAAGGGAAACCCATTGTTGGTGGTGGAACAGTTTTTAAAGGTCGGGCCGTGGAAAAACTATCAGACGGTTTGCCATTTGGAAACTGGCAGGAATTCTCTACCTGCCCCCATGAAGATATTGCAAAGCCCGAAAGAATCCATCTGGACCCTTTTGGTAATGTGTTTATTTGTCAGGGAATATCCATCGCTAATATCAATCAAAAACCACTTTCAGAAATCATAAAAACCTATCAGCCTGAAAAACATCCGATTTTAGGACCATTGTTACAGGGAGGGCCTGCCCAACTGGCAAAGATATTTGATTTTAATCCTTCAAATGAATATATTGAGCCTTGTCATTTATGTTATATGGTTCGCAAACAACTGATGTCTAAGTTTAAAGCTGAGTTAGCACCTCCTCAGGTTTATGGTACTACCTAATCAGATTTTGGCAGTCTCATTGCTGATGATCAGTCATTTAGTCATTGAAGGTAGCCCTTTTCCATATCCGGTCACTACCGATCGATTCCTTTGGCTGTCTGCTTCAGGTATCATTGGGCTCGCCGTTGGAGACAGCTGTCTGTTTAAGGCCTTGCTAATCATTGGCCCCAGATTGTCAACTTTGATGATGGCATCGGTTCCGATCTTCAGCGCCATCATTGCCTGGTCATTTTTAAATGAAACCTTAACCGGGCTTGAGATATTTGCCGGATCGTTTCATTGCAATTGACAATTACTTTAAAATAGGATTACGCATGCTAAAAAGATTTATCAGTTACTATAAACCCCATTTACCTTTGTTTTTACTGGATATGGGAGTAGCTGTCATTGCGTCAGTATTTTCAGTTTTTTTCCCGTTTTTAACCCGAATATTATTAAAAGAGCATATTCCGAATAAAAATGTAGAGATGATTCTCACCCTATTGGGGATCATTCTGGTATTACAATGTTTAGCCAGTTATGCATCCTATATTCGGATTCGATGGGGACATGTCCTCGGAGTTCGTATTGAAACCGATCTGAGAGCAGATATGTTTCGGCATTTACAGAAATTGTCTTTTAACTATTTTGATAATGTCAAAACCGGGCACATTATGTCCCGGATTACCAATGACTTAAACACGATCACTGAAGTCGCCCATCATGCTCCGGAAGACCTATTGATATCTTTATCTGTTATTATCGGTGCCTTCAGTTTTATGTTCTACTTTAACCCTGATATGGCCTTGATCTCACTGCTACCTTTTCCCTTTATGTTGCTGTGGGGACGTCTGGTGGGAAAGCGGATGAAAAAGGGATTCAGAGATATTCGAAAAACTATTGCCAATATCAATAGTTCTGTTGAAAACTCGGTACAAGGAATTCGCGAAGTCAAATCCTATGCTAATGAAGAACTTGAATTCGTCAAATTTACTGATGTCAATATGCAGTTTCGAAGGGCGAAAGAGTATGTATATGGGATCATGGGACTGTTTTACTCGGTGATGTTTTTTCTAAGGGAAATCTATTATTTTACCATTGTGGCTGGTGGCAGTTATTTTATCTTTATCGGTGAAATGGATATTGCTGATCTGGTAGCTTTTTTACTGTTTGTGGGAATCATTTTACCCCCCATCGAGCGGCTAATTAATTTCATGGAGCAGTATTATCAAGGGATCACTTCCTTTGAACGATTTGTTGAGATTATGGATATTGAACCGGATATTCTGGATCGCAGGAATGCCACAGCGCTATCAAATGTCGCCGGAGAAATTACCTTTAATCAGGTGGAATTTAAGTATGAATCCAGCCCGGATCTGGTATTAAAAGGCATTTCATTTCAGGCCCCAGCCGGACAAAGTATGGCTGTCGTTGGAGAATCCGGAGCGGGCAAAAGCACACTGGCAGCTCTAATTCCCCGTTTTTATGAGGCCCAGAAAGGGGAAATACTGATTGATCATCAAAATGTACTGGATTTAAAACAAAAATTCCTACGGGAAAGCATTGGCATTGTGCAACAAAATGTATTCCTGTTTGATACCACTGTGCGTGAAAACATATTATATGGACGCCCCAATGCCATTGAACCTGAAATCATTAAAGCGGCTAAATTGGCCAATATCTGGGATTTTATCCAAACCCTCCCCGATGGGCTTGATACACTGGTGGGTGAGCGAGGGATCAAACTATCCGGTGGCCAAAAACAAAGGATTTCCATTGCCAGGGTTTTTCTGAAGAACCCTCCCATTTTAATATTCGATGAGGCCACCTCATCCCTGGATACTGAATCAGAACATTTAATCCAGGATTCATTAGTCAAACTCAGTCAGAATCGAACAACCATCATTATCGCCCATCGTTTAACAACGGTAAAACATGTGGACAAAATCTTTGTTATGAAAAATGGTGAGATCATTGAAACCGGAAATCATCAACAATTACTGAAGCAAAAAGGCTATTATTACAGTTTATATGCAGAGAATTTAATTTAATATGCAATCTAATAGTTCCGATCCAACAAAGAAAAAAAGAAATTCTCAGACCGATTGGGAAAAGGTTGATTCAGTTTCAGATAGTAACATAGACTATTCTGATATTCCAAAATTAGACGATAAATTTTGGAATGAAGCAAAACTGGAGATGCCTGAAACAAAGAAAAAAGTGACGATCAGGCTTGATAACGATGTCATAAATTGGTTTAAAAGTAGTGGGAAAGGTTACCAAACTAAAATCAACGCGGTATTGAAGTCCTATATTCAAGCTCAATCAAAAGTATAGAAAGATAACA
>Ga0233437_1004230_pt1 | contig 17302 bp, 11 predicted proteins | sample SI_122_August201_FD_182714 | JGI IMG/M metagenome (GOLD analysis project Ga0233437, IMG submission 182714) | Seawater microbial communities from Saanich Inlet, British Columbia, Canada - SI_122_August2016_200_MG | ecosystem: Environmental > Aquatic > Marine > Inlet | place: Canada: British... | reverse complement strand
CCAATCGTGATGGCGGACCTAGAACTGTAAAAAGGGAAGATCTAACTCTATAATAAAAAAACTATGAAATCAGGAAGCAATCTTGAGAAATTACTTGAGGCAGGCGAATTTGTTTTTACCGGCGAATTAGGACCACCAAAAAGTGCAGATAAAGAAAATGTTAAAGCCAAAGCCGAACATTTAAAAGGCTTTGTTGACGCCGTTAATATCACAGATAATCAAACGGCAATTGTCAGAATGTCATCCATCGCTGCCGGATTAATAGCTATGGAATGTGGACTGGAACCTGTTATTCAAATTACCTGTCGGGATCGAAACCGACTGGCAATTCAAGCCGATGTTTTGGGTGCTTATGCTTTGGGGTTAAAAAATATTCTATGTTTAAGCGGTGACCATCAACAATTTGGTAATCATCCCACAGCTAAAAATGTCCATGATATAGATTCCATCCAACTAGTTGATATGTTAAGGAAAATGCGCGATGAAAAGCAATTTGCCTGTGGAGATGAAATCAAAAGCACCAAAAAGGGACCTTTTATGGAACCAAAAGTTTTTATTGGTGCAGCCGCTAATCCTTTTGGAGGACCTATAAAATATCGTCCAACACGTTTGGGTAAAAAAGCCAATGCCGGCGCTGATTTTATCCAAACACAGTGTATTTACGATATGGATCGATTTAAAAAATGGATGAAAGAAGTTGTCAATCGTGGTCTTCATGAAAAAACGGCGATTCTGGCAGGAATAACACCATTGAAATCATATAAAATGGCTGAATACATGCGCGATAATGTGGCTGGGATGACGGTTCCGGACGAAATTATCGACAGAATGAAAACAGCAGAAAATCCAGCCGAGGAAGGAGAAAAAATAGCGCTGGAACAAGTCGAAGAATTTAGAAATATTGAAGGTGTCCGGGGTGTGCATTTTATGGCAATTGGCGCAGAAAAAACAGTTGGGGCATTTGCTAAAAAAGCAAATTTACTGCCAAGACCCTCTATGTAAGTTTTTTTCTTAAAAATAGACCCTTTAACACTATCATTGATTTAAAAAAGATTTAATACAATTTATTTAATCATTTCAATAAATCAAGGGTAAACCGAATTGGCGAAAAAAGATAACCAGCGATTATACACAATACTCGATGCGATTACAGACGGGATCATAATCATAAGGCCCGATAAAAGCATTGAGTATATGAATATTACCATGACGAAAATATTCGGTCCCGCTAATAACAGAAGGTGTTATCAGGTCCTTCATTGCTGTTCGGAACCCTGCTCTAAATGTCAAGCCGACTCAATCATTCTAAAAGGTCAATCCTTCTTCCGGGAATCTTATATTGAACATTTAGATAAAAGTTTTGATATTCGTGAATTTCCCATAGATAAATCCGATGGAACTGTGTCTATTTTCGGACGGTATCAGGATATTTCCAAAGCTAAACTGGATGAAAAAAAGTTACTGGCTTCTCAAAAAGATTACCGAAGTCTTTTCGAACATGCTGCCTGTGGTGTTTTTATCAGTAGCAAAGAGGGTAAATTTGAAGACGTCAATAAAACCATGATGAATATGTTAGGTTATGACGAAAAATCTGAATTATTAAAAAAGGATATCGCTCAGGATGTCTATTACAACGCTGAAGACCGTCAACATTTTAGAGAGATGATTGAACGCGACGGTAAAGTGATTGATTATGAAGTCTATTTCAAACATAAAGATGGACACGCTGTCCCTGTTATGCTCACCGGACATGTTCGCTACGGTGAGAATGGTGAAATTATTGGTTATGAAGGGTTGAATGTTGATCAAACCCAAAAAAAACAGATGGAAAGTGAACTTGAAAAAACCCGCAACCAGTTATTACAATCGGAAAAAATGGCGTCTTTAGGAAAACTTTCTGCAGGAGTAGCACACCAACTTAATAATCCACTTAGTGGAATTACTCTTTATTCACAATTGATTATGGAGGACTACGACTTATCTGAGGCAGCGAAAACGGATTTTAAACGGGTTATTGCCAATGTGAACCGCTGCAGCGAGATCGTAAAACAATTGTTACAATTTACCCGCAAAACAAGTCAACAGATCGAGCCAAATGATATTAATCACACGATTCAAAAAACAATTTCCATGCTGGAAAAACAAATTCTTTTCCAAAACATCGAAATCGCATATCAACTCTCTCCTGATTTACCGCAAATTATGGTAGATACCCAACAAATCATCCATGTTTTTATGAATATTATTATTAATGCCGCGGATGCCATGGACGGAAATGGTACTCTTACTCTTGAATCCTGGCATCAAAAAAAAGAAGATAGGATTATTGTACAAATTTCTGATACTGGTCCCGGTATCGAACCCGAAATTATAAATAATATTTTCGATCCTTTTTTTACAACAAAACCGGAAGGAAAAGGAACCGGACTGGGATTAAGCATGGCATACGGAATTATTGAAAACCATGGTGGTAATATAAGCGCAAAAAGTAAAGTAAATGAAGGCACAACTTTTATAATCCAACTACCTGTAACGCCACAAAAAGATACAAATAATGGAATTAGCGAATTTATCTAAAAAGAAATCAATTCTGATCATTGACGATGAACTTGATATCCGAGAAGGCTGCAAACGGATTCTGGGAAAAATGGAGTATGCGGTCCATACGGAAAATTGTGGTGAAAACGGTTTACGGTATTTGGAAAATAACAATATTGATGTAATTTTACTGGATCTCATGATGCCGGGAATCGGCGGAATGGAGGTACTTCATCAGGTTAGAAATCTCTATCCGAACGTATTGGTGATTATTCTAACAGGTTTTGCTACCCTGGAGACCGCTGTAGAAGCTATGAAACAGGGCGCATACGATTTTCTCTCCAAACCAGTAATGCCAGATCAAGTGCGCATCGTAATGAAACGCGCTCTGGAGAAACATTCCCTTACTTTAGAGACTAAAAAACTACAACTTGAAAGGCAAAAAACACTTGCCGACCTGGATACTGAACAAAGCAGAATCCGAGGTATCGTAGAATCCTTACCTAACGGATTAATCGTCACAGATAAAACCGGAAAGATAGTATTAATGAATCCCGCTTTTCTCGAACACTTAAACCTGCCGCGATACCAGAAACCAGGAAGTAAACTAGACGACTATATTTCAGATCCAGGTTTCAAACATTTTGTTGAAGGTTTATCTAAAAATGACACAGATCAGAATTCTGAAGAGGCAACCTATGAGTTTTGTACCAAAACTCAACGAAATTTACTGGTACATGGTCGGCCGATACTTGATGATTCAAAGAAATATCAAGGGGTTGTTCTTGTATTAGTGGATATCACCGCAGTTAAAATACTGGATCGTTTAAAATCTGAATTTGTTGCAAAAGTATCGCATGAGTTACGATCTCCACTAGCAACAATCCATGAACAGCTGAATATTGTATTAAAACATACCGTTAAAAATGATTCAAACAACGATCAACATATTTTGACCCGAGCCAAAGAAAAAACCAGTTCCCTGATTTCGCTAATTGGAGATCTACTGGATTTATCACGAATTGAAGTTGGTGCCAGTGGCGCCATTGCGGAAGAAATTGATATCAGCAAGTTATTAACGAATATTGTTGATTTCTTATCAACACGGGCTGAATCCAATCAACAAAAATTAACATTTCACCCCAGTACTAATCAATTACCTCTATTGATAGCCGACCCGTTGGAATTAGAAAGTATCTTTGGTAATCTGATCACCAACGCTATCATCTACTCTCCACCCAAAAGTAACATTGATGTTTATATTACCGCGGAAGATTCTTTTATTGTTGTTTCTGTAAAAGATGACGGATTTGGAATTGCAGAGGCTCACCTGAATAAAATTTTTGATAAGTTTTATCGTGTTAAAACCGACAAAACCCGTATGATCACTGGAACAGGTCTAGGATTACCCATCGTTAAAGGGCTAGTGGATGATTTAAATGGTGATATTTCAATTAAAAGCACCGAAGGCAAAGGGTCAACATTTACAGTGAAAATACCAGTATCTAAAGCAGTTTGATCCATTTGCTAGGTGCTCGACAACGCTAGTAGAAATTCTTTAGGGGCAATCGTGGTACCCGTCCACAAAGCCAATGTTTGACTACCCTGGTGAGCTAAAGTTATTAATCCATCCCTGAAATCAAAATCATGTTTTTGCGCCAGGTTCTGCCAAATGTTATTTGGTTTATGGTAATTGAGATCAAAAACCAAATCACAGTTCGTTGGCGTTAGGTTCTGAACAAAACCGGCCAGTTCTTCACCTTCTTCAAAAGTGGATACGGATGTGGTGTTAAAAATAAGGTTTACTTTATTAGCCACCTGATTAAGATCTTCCAAAGCAATGGCTTCTCCACCAAGTTTTTTTACCAAACGCTGAGCTTTAGCATGATCACGACCAACAACAAATATGGGATCAGCCTTGAACCATTTCAATACAAAAACGACTGCCCTGGCCGCTCCACCGGTCCCAAAAACAAGGGCTGGTTTGTTAGCTGGATTAAAACCCACCGATTTAAAAGCCTGGGTAATTCCAATAGCATTCGTGTTATAACCTTTCCTTTGATCCTTTTTTATAACTATTGTATTAATCGAGCCAATAATTTGGGCTGCTTCTGACAACTCATCCATCCAGGGAATAGCCGATTCTTTATAAGGGCTCGTTACGTTGGCACCAGCCATATTTAAAATATTCAAAGCCTTCATAGCTTCCCCCAAATGTCGGGGATGGACCTGGTATGGAACGTAAGCACCCTCTAAATAAGCATTGCGCATCACGGCTGTAAACATTGTCGCAGATTTAGCTTTAAAGACACGCTCATCTCCCAGAATACAAAAAGAATGAACAGGCGTTTTTATTTTTTCATAATCCGTTTTTCTTCTGCCTATCGGGAGTTCCTCTGAATCCATATTTGAATCATCCATCTCTGATTTATATTTTAAGATTTTTAAAGATAAGTGAAATAAAACTTAAGTTCAGATCTTTTGATCCGCTTTCAGGTCAATGGGTGCCCGCTTGATATTAGATCTGAACCTATTGTTTTATCTCATTCCAGAGGAAGGGCAAAATCAGTCCAGTAAATCCTTCACTGATTGTAAAATTTGTTCAGCAGAGGCAGGTTTTGCTAGGTAATCATCTGCTTCCATGCTCATACCATCTGCATGGGAATAACGAGTTGTCGTGACATGATCACCAACCGCAGTTAACATAATTATCGGTATTTCTTCTGTTTCCGGGTTATTCCTAAGTTCTTTTGCCATCTTGTATCCATCCTTTTCAGGCATCATTACATCTAAAATAACCAAATCTGGATTGGTTTCCTTCACTTTTACCAATCCTTGCACACCATCAAATGCCACATCCACCGTGTACCCTTCTGACTCTAAATTGGCTTGAACAATGGAGGCGAAATCCGGTTCATCATCTACAACTAGAATTCTTTTCTGGTCAGGCATAAATGTCCCCCTTTCATTGATTTTGTTTTATTGCTTTTTAAACGACTTAGGTCTTCGTTACCGGTGTTCACAACTGACTGGTAACACCCAACACTAAACCGAAGGTTTTTTCGAACTACCTACCTATCAAATACGTTTGGCCACAGTATATCTACTTTTGATCTCAGTGGCAACTTCTTTGTAAAAATATAGAAAACTGTTTAAGCCGGGTTTTAAACTCATATAAAAACCCATGATTACAGTTAGATTTTTTCCAACCAGACTAAAATTATCCCTTTTATAGGCCAGGAATATCAAAACTGTTTTGTAACTATTCAGTTAACTCTTGAATCACTGTTCTGAAACCATGTTCCTGTTTACCGAGCACTGAATTTGCGATTCTCTGAGCAAAGAACGAGGTATTGGTCAAAAACACTTCGACTTCGCTCAGTGTACAGAGCCTCTTAAAAGTAAAATATAAAAGAGCTGAATAGTTACACTGTTTTTAAATTAAATTTGAGTATAAAATATCTGGGATAGAAATAAAAAAAGACGAATAGAACGTGGTTCTGTAGCAGGTGATATTTTGTAGTATCTGACATTAATCATAAATAGCTGGTGCCCTTTTATATTGTTATTTAATTGTTTTTCTCTTTTTGATTCTAACCAGTGCTGCTGTAATTTCATCAATGGGTTCCAAAGTAAGTAAATCAGCTTCTTTATAATAGGACTTGGCTGTAGCATAGTCTCCTAACGACTCATAAACAACACCCAGATTATATAGGACACTATAGCTTTTCTTTTTTTTCATTCTACTATTTAATTTCTCAAAAATCATCCCGGCACGATCAGCTCTGTCTTTCTCTAAAAATAAAACACCCCTATCAAAAAGTACTTGATGGGACTCTTCAATTTCTTCAAGCCCTTCAATTGAGCTCAGGATAGTAATATCTTCTGAAGATTCTTTAGGAATAAGCAAAGAAACAAATTGTTTGGCCACCTTAGTCGCTAATCCCTGAATACCTTCAGCCTTACTTGGCATAATACCTCGGATATTTTCAACCTCTGCATATTCTGTGTTTTCTAATTTGCTTTTTTCTTCTGGTTCAATACCGACAAATGACAGAATTTTATCAAAAGTACTTTCCTTAGAAGAATCAATATCTCTTCCGGTATGATCTTCACATTTGGTAAAGGATTGTTTTCTGGAAATAACATCACTAAATAAAGTTTTTCCTGCGGAATAATCAATGATTTTGATTGATGTCTCCATGAAAAAACTCCTGTCTTTACATTTAACATAAGGTATTTCGTCATCATCATCTCGCTCTTCTCTGTGGGATGAGTCCGATGAGCCTTTACTAATTAATTTTCCGGCAACAATATATTTAAAATTGTTGCTTTTTAACGCTACTCCCTGGGAAGAACCAGATGCAGACATTGAGTTCAATTCTGTCCTCGCGGCTTCATCAAGGTTGTCTAAATCAATAACTTTAAAATAAACTTTATCATTATATTTTTTATTTCCAAGGATACCTCTTACTTTCTCCGTCAAACCAATTTCATCATTTTTAAAATTAAGTACCACCAATGTACGCTCTTTTCCAAAATCGACAACTGCCGGACTAAGAAATGTTATTTTGGATGTTTCTGTGATACAACCTGAAACCAAACTAATAAGAATTCCAATAATTACTAATATTTTCATGCCAACCCCTAAATATGTACTGCTTACTCCTAAACCAATTAAGTTAATTCCTGTGCAAAATTATCTGACAGCAACAATGAAGTCAAATTATTTAGTGTCTGAACGAGAAGTAGGTATTTTGGGGACATGTACATTTTTTAGTAAAGGTTCAATCTTTTAGATACCAGATTGTTACGTGTACCCAAATTACCGGATTGTTATCAAATAAAGGTATTTTCAGCCAGACACTATTTAGTAATTGTTGAAGTTAGAAAGTCATCATCTATATAGTGTTCTCTGGACTATTAATGGAATAGTGAGGGTACACAATTGAAGCAAAATTTGGTTTTATCAATTTCCATTTTTTTAACGTAGTCAATTGACTACTAATATATTTTATATTAACCTACGATAATTTTTTCAAAAAAATCCAAAAAAGAAACATCGGATGATTGGATTCCAAAACAATTCGAGTATTAAAAAAAGTTCTAAAACCAAATGTCAATAAAATACAATATCTTTTAAATGGATAATATTATGACATCGAAAAAATTAATTGCAATTGCCTGTTTGAATCAATCAATTCATTGGTTCATATTTGGTTTAATCATACCTGTAATAACTCTTTTACAACTTGAAAAAGGACTGAACTATTTTCAAATTGGAATCACCCTGGCGATGTATTCAGGAGCAACAGTTCTTCTGGAATTACCCACTGGTGGTTTAGCAGACTCAATCGGTAGAAAAAGGGTTTATCTAATATCGCTGATTGTAACATTCATTTCTACAATCATCATTCTATTTGCCCAAAGTTTCGTTGGAATGATTATTGGATTTGCTTTTATGGGATGCGCTAGAGCATTGTCTTCCGGGTCCATGGACGCCTGGTTTGTGGATGAATTTTATAAAATAGAAGCTAAAGATAAATTACAACACGCTCTGGCTAAAATTGGATTCTTTATACCGGTTGGTCTTGGGATGGGTTGTCTAATCGCCGGTTGGCTCCCTACGGGTTTTGGTAATTTAACGACACAAATCTCCGGTTTTACGATATATTCCTCAAACCTTATTGCTATCGGAATAATGGTGATCATTCAATTCTCAATAACACAAATAGTCGTAAAAGAGGAGCTTCAATCCAGGCATCCCTTTAAAATATTAGATGGATTCAAGCAATTTCCTAATATTGTTAAAACTTCGCTTCAGTATGGTATTAAAAACAGGACACTTTTTTTATTGTTAATGAGTACTTTTGCCTGGGGAGTTGCCATTTCGGGTTTGGAACTATTATGGCAACCCAGAGTAAAAAACATTATAAATCTTGAATCAGGGACCATGATATTTGGCGTTCTTGCTACCGGATATTTTATGGCAGATGCGCTTGGCAATATCCTTATCAGTAAAATATGTAATATCTTTAAAAACGCTTATCCAATGATTCTATTTTATACCAGGACAGCAATGGGTGTTTTTCTTTTGATATTAGCTTTTCAGAGTAGAATCATCGGTTTCACTTTTTTTTATTGGACGCTTTTTATATTCAACGGTATGTCTAATTCTCCACATGCCGCCATTTTTAATTCGGCCATACCAACTGATAAACGGTCAACACTGCTTTCCTTTGAATCCTTGTTTTTACAGATTGGTGGCCTTTTGGGATCTTTAATAATGGGGTATTTGGCAAATACATTATCAATTTCAATCGCCTGGATTTTGGGAGCTATTATTTTAATCATTTCTAGTTTCGCTTATGTATATCTCCCAAATCATTCAAAAAAACCATTAAAAAAATATGCCTATCAAACAGAAAAGAAATACGGAAGCTGGTTGGATTGTTAGTGAATCGATTATGTTGGAACTTGATATTACCTTGAGTGTCATTAATGGCTATATCGACCCCACCAATTTTGAGGACATTAGTGATTTATATAAAAAAACACCTGTAAATCTATTAAAGGAATTACGACAATTGCTTCCTGGACACAGACAATTTATAATAAGTCTCAGCAGAATGTCTTTTTTGTCGGGTAAAATTTTTGAAACTGATTATAAGACTGCCAGTTTGTCTGTGAGAAAAATGAATCTAGTTGAATTTGTCAATCAAATGGCAGATAAAGTAAAGTCATTTTCTATTTTACCAGATTTGAACTTAGAACCTCAACAACGTTTAATTGATCTTTATATCAAGATTGAACAATTTTCCGAAAAACATGCCGTTTTTAATGCTCAGGAAACATATGTCAGAGATTCCTGGGATTATACCAGTAAAATTGCAAAAGGGGGTGAACTGGAATATGATTTTTGGCATTGCCTGGATCGGTTTTATTATGAAGTATATTTACCCTGGCGCAATGAAAAAAGCCATATCACTGAAGCACTAAAATCTAAGGCCATTCAAATCTTGGGAAAAACTGAATCAAACAATTCTTACCCTGATATGGATAGTTTGAAAAAAATCCATCCTATTTTTCATCGACCCAAATTAATTGAAGGTCTGTCATTATTAAAAAGTAAGATTCATTTTGTTACAACACCCTTTAGATATTTTGACTATGCCCATGGTGAACCTGGATTTGGGTTATTTACTGTAACTGAATCTGCCTGGAAGCATGAAAAATGGGTAAGTAATCTTGATGATATTGCCAAAATTACCAAAGCCATTTCAGATCCCTCCAGATTATCTATACTCCGCATGGTACGGAATACAGACAGATATACAACAGAAATAGCCGGTTTTTTAAACATATCAAGACCAACAGTTAGCGAACATTGTAAAATTCTTAGAAACGCAGGACTTATTGAAACATATCAGGAAGGTCGAAAAAACTTTCACCAGCTTAGACCGAAAAATGTAAGAAAACTATTCAGTGCTCTTGAAGGTTTTCTGGATTTACCCGATAGCGAGAATTGAATTTTTAAAATACAGCTACTTACTATCCGAGTAAAATTATCCGGAACCGCCCTTTTTCCAATATCTTTTAAAATAATTAAATTTGCCATATGACACCCGGTAATGAGGACATCTTAAGTGGAAATATTGGAAAAACTTTCTTTTCCTATTCTATTCCAAATGTCTTGAGTTTATTAGCTATATCATCCTCCGGTGTGGTTGATGGTTTTTTTGTAGGTAATTATGCCGGGGCAGCATCCTTAGCTGCAATTAATTTAGTAATTCCTTTTTACTCATTGATTTATGCCATATGTATCATGTTGACTACTGGCGGATCTGTGAGATGTGCAAAATATTTAGGAGAAAAAAATCAGCGGGCTGCCGCCTCTATTTTTTCAAAAACCTTAATCATTATTATAAGTTTTAGTTTCATTATTACGCTTATTGCCATACTTTTTCCTGCTTCAATTGCTTTTATCCTAGGTGCTAAGGGTGAACTGATTGATCTATCAATCATCTATATCCAATATCTTTCTTTATTTACTATTTTCTTCCTGGGGGTATACAGCTTATCTACCTTTATCAGAATTGAAGGTGGTCCAATCTGGGCCTCGGTTTCCATTATAAGTGGTGCTTTATGCAACGTATTACTTGATTGGCTTTTAGTTGGAAAGTGGGGAATGGGTTTAAAAGGAGCAGCACTTGCAACAGGTGGCGCTCAGGTGATCAGTATGATAATGATGCTATTCTTCTATCTGACAAAACGAAATTTACTCTATTTTACACTTTCAAATAATGGCTGGAATGAAATCTGGAAGGCCTGTTACAATGGTATTTCTGAATTTACCAATGAACTATCAGGTGGCCTTATTATTCTCCTGTTTAATTGGATTATGATCACACAGTTTGGTGTTCCTGGAGTCGCCGCTTTCACCGTTATTAACTATACTATCTGGATTGGATTGATGGTTTTCTGGGGCATCAGTGAATCAAGCCTGCCATTAATCAGCACAAACTTTGGCGCCAGGCAGCCTGAACGAATTGTCGCTTTTTTAAAATATGCCTTTGGTAGTACATTTTTTACAGGATTAGTTTTATTCTTTTTGCTATTTAGTATTCCCGATTATTTGATTGGCCTATTTCTACAACCACAGGAAATTCAAAGCATCGAGATTGCCCAGGATTTTACGATAATTCTGAAATGGGCTTTTCTTTTCAATGGGCTTAATATTATTTTTTCGGCATACTTTACCGCTATGCATAAACCTTTAGAATCAACTTTGGTAGCAATCACCAGAAGTTTGTTTTTACCAGCTATGGCAGTCATGATCCTTCCTGTTTTTATCGGCGAAACAGGGATTTATATTGCCATTCCTTTGGCAGAAATTCTCACGTTCGTTATAGCACTATATTTTTTTTACAAACTTCGTCCCTCATCATTTAATCTGACATTAAATACTAAAAGATGATCTTATTTATTCGGTACTTTTTTATATTTAAAGACTGAAATTTTCTATTTTCCAGCAAGTAGGTATTTTTTTCAATCAGGTGATAAATAAAAAAGTCGGGAACCTAACATCTTTTGAAAAATAATTTGAATCAAATTGAAAAAAGACATTTGTAAAATAAAATTCATTCTATATTAACTTGATCAATTTCATTACTTATTTTGACTTAGTTTTGAATTAATTGACATTTAGAACATAAAACGCTAATAGTGATTCGCTCTCATTTCAATGAATCAATCTCAGAATTGCGGTTCTTGATTATGGTCGTCCAGTTTAATGAAACTGACGGCATCGGATTCTTCTTAACCTAGTAACATAAATAGAAGTCTAACAAAACCATGGAAAAATCAAATAAAGATTCTCAACCGGTTAAAATTCCCGGAAAATTTAAGAAAAAAGGTTCAAAGGATCAAAAAGGAAAAAAGACTTCTAAACTGCCATGGATTTTTACTATCCTTGTATTGTTGGCAATAGTCACCGTTATTATGATTGCCCGTTTCCAGGAACCTGAAAAACAAATTTTGCAAGTGCCAAAACTTACCAATGTTGAAGTTCTGAGCATTAAAGCCGAAGAATTTATTGAATCATTAGCACTTCCGGCTATTTTAAAAGCAGATCGAGTCGCTCAGATAAAACCTGAGTTTACCGGTATTTTCAAAAGATGGCTTTTTCCAGAAGGCGGGTTGGTTGATATTGGTGATGTTGTTGCTGAAATAGATACCAAGTCTCTACGACTCAATCTGCTGGAACTTGAAGCCGGTTTAAAAAGTGCCTCACAAAACGTTATTTTAAGCAATATTACTAGAGAAAAGGCCCAGGTCAATCTCACTAATATGCAAGAAAATGTGAAAATTCAGGAAAATGCATTGGAGTCCGCTGAATCAAATTTGAATTTAGTTAAAAAACAACACAGTCGTGTTCAAATTACGGTCAACCAACAAATTGCTAAAGCCCAGGTCAATCTGGCGAATATGCAGGAAAATGTAAAAATCAGCAGAAATGCATTGGAATCCGCTGAATCAAATTTAAATTTAGTTAAAAAACAACACAAGCGAGTTCAAATAACGGTTAACCAGCAAATTGCCAAAGCCCAGGCCAATCTGGCTAATATGCTGGGAAATGTAAAAAACAGCAGAAATGCATTGGAATCCGCTGAATCAAATTTGAAACTAGCCCAAAAACAACATGACCGTGTCCAGGAAATGGTCATACAGAAAATCACCTCGGATGCCCAACTCGATGATGCTCAAAATTCGTTAACCCAGGCTGAATTATCAGTGGTTCGGGCCAAACAAAATCTCAACAATGAACTTCTGAACGTTCAGGTTGCCAAATTAGCGATTAAAGAAGTTGACGAAGCGACAGCCTCCCAATTGGATGATGCTCAAAATTCATTAACCCAGGCTGAATTATCAGTGGTTCGGGCCAAACAAAATCTTAACAATGAACTTCTGAACGTTCAGGTTGCCAAATTAGCGATTAAAGAAGTTGACGAAGCGACAGCCTCCCAATTGGATGATGCTCAAAATTCGTTAACCCAGACTGGATTATCAGTAGTTCGGGCCAAACAAAATCTTAACAATGCCCGTTTAAACATTCAAGTTGCCAATCTAGCGATTAAGGAAGCTGAGGCCGGGATAGATCTGGCAAACGCTCGAATTGCTGAGCTTGAAGCATCAATTAGTTTACTTGAGCATCAAATTTCAAAAGGTAAATTAAAAGCGCCTTTTTCGGGAATACTTGAAGCACATCTTATCGAACCTGGAGAAATGGCTTCTCCAGGAATCCCAATAGCGACTATTTATGATTTAAAATACCTTCGAGCAACGATTGATGTCCCTGACCGTTATGTTGCTTTTCTTGACCCAAATAATGAAAAAATTAAATCATTTATCAGCAAAAATATGCCAGGGGCAGAGCAAAGGATTAATACAAAAATCATCATTCCCGGTTTGCCAAAATTGACAGAAGAGAACGAAAGCGGATTTGAACTCGATGTTTCCATAGCTAAAATTGCCCAATCTTCTAACCCTGAAAGTAATACTTTTGAAGTCGAACTCAGATTCCTGAATCCGGGAAATGCTTTGAAACATGGATTAATAGTCAGAAGCAAGATTGATTATTTACACTATAAAAATGCGATTATTATTCCCGTAAAAGCCATTCAGGTCACTGATGCTGGTCCAAGAGTACTGGTGGTGAACAAGGAAAAAGGTGATGAAGTTGCTGAATTGAAAGATATTAATCCTGTTTCAATTCAAGGTAGCAAAGCCCTTATCAGAGGGGGTTTAACAAAAGGTGATCGATTAATTGTAGCGGGTTGGAAAGGGCTCGTTGGTGGTGAAAAAGTAAATATTCTTGTGGAAAACGGTATATTCAAAAAATCGAATTAAGAAAGGTGGAAAACGCTGATCACTCAATTTCATGACACATTGAACAAGGACGACAAATTGACTATTACTAAATTCTCAATCAACCATTTTATGGCTGTTTTGGTCATGTGTGCAGGAATTCTTCTTGCGGGTAGCTCTTTTTATAGTGATATGCCCAGAGAAAATTTCCCGGATGTTAAAATTCCCTATGTTATTGTCACAACTACCATGACCGGTGCCAACCCCACTGATGTCGAAATTTCCATTACAACACCTTTGGAAAGTGAGTTGGAAGGGATTGAAGGGCTAAAAAAATTGAACAGTACCTCCTCAGAAGGGGTCTCTGTCATTTCCCTGGAATTTGATCCAAGTCTCGAAACGGAAATTGCACTTTCACGTGTCCGTGATGCAGTAGACAAAGGAAAAGCGAACATTCCTACCACCGTGGATGCGCCAATTGTAAAAGAATTTTCATTATCCGGAGAAACCCCTGTTGTGGTCCTGAGCCTTTTAGGAAGTAAGAACATCTCTTTATCACAATTACAGGAACTTGGAGAAAAAATAGAAGATGCTATAGAACGCATTCCAGCAGTGTTGGATGTCAAATTACGTGGTGGTCGTGATCGAATGATTTTGATCGAAGTAGATCCCGAAAGAATGCGTTATTATAATATATCCCTAGGGCAAATTCAGCAGATATTAATCAGCACCAATCAAAATGTAAGTGCTGGCGCATCGGAGGGAAGAACAAATAGGATCGTAATGCGTGCCCCCAGTGAATTTCAAACAACAGGGGAAATATTTAATCTGGTAATCGGGACTTCAGATAGAGGCACTCCGGTTTACATGCGAGATATTGCAACAGTTAACTATAGTTTTGAAAACGAAAAATCGCGAGCTCGTCATTATAATTTTACCGGTTCGGATGGGGAATCATCAGTCAATCAATATGTAAAACCAGACAAATCAATCAGCATCGAGGTTATGAAGAAGTCCGGTGAAAATCTTCTGGCATTAACTGATGCTGTAAAAAAAACCATCATAGCGTTAAATCTACCAGAAGATGTCAATATCATTGTATCACTCGATCAGAGTAAAGAGGTTAAAATGATGCTTTCGGATCTGGAAAATGGTATCGGAACATCGCTAATTTTAGTTCTCTTAGTCATTTTTATTGGTTTAGGCGCTAGAAATGCCATTTTAGTTGCTGTTGCAATCCCCTTTTCAATGTTCCTTTCTATTATTTGTCTTTCAACGATTGGTTTTACCTTGAATATGATGGTCCTTTATTCCTTAATAATGGCTTTGGGTATGTTGGTTGATAATGCCATTGTCATTGTGGAGAATATCTATCGTCATTATTGTTTAGGGGAGACCAGAATCAATGCTGCCTTTATTGGGACCACTGAAGTCGCCTGGCCGGTTATTGCATCAACAGCAACGACGGTTGGTGCTTTCTTACCGTTAGTATTTTGGCCGGGAATCATGGGATCTTTCATGAGTTTTTTACCTAAAACAGTGATCATTGTTCTGATATCTTCACTTTTTGTAGCTCTGGTAATTAATCCCACACTCTGTTCTTTATTGATGAAACGCGGTCAAGAAACAGAAAAATTTAATGATTCAGAATCAATCAAACCCACATACCCCCTGGTAGCATTATATGGTCGTTTATTAAATTTTATGTTGATCAGACCTCTCTGGACCATCTCTTCAGCTGTTTTGATCCTGGTTTTTTCCATTGTTCTGTACAGTACTTTTGGTTCAGGAGTTGAGTTTTTCCCGACCCTTGATCCAAGCAGTATTAATGTAAATATTAAACCTCCGGAAGGAGTAAGCCTGGATGAATCCGATCGTCTGAGTAAGCAAATGGAAGACCGGGTTTTTGGAAGACCGGGTAGTGGATTTAATGCCCCTGTGAAAAATATCAAAAATGCCAGTGTTACAATTCCATTGGGTGGACAGTTAAAAACCCTAATTCAATTCGTTGACCGGGACTACCGGGATGGAAAAACTTCCACTTCGGTTTCAGAAATCAGAAATCGGATTGAAGGGTTGGATGCAGAAGGAAAGCGAGTAACCTTCCCGCTTTATGATGCTGAATACGATGTAGTGACACCTAGTGACGGCCCCTCTTCCGGAAAACCGATTTCGGTGGATATCTATGGTGAAGATCTTAATCAGATGACTGATGTGATTAAGGATATGAAGAAACTGATGACTGAAACAGAAGGTGTTGCCAAACCCTCAGATGATGCTGCAACAGCACAACCAACACTTGAATGGAGAATTGATCGAACCAGAGCTGGTATGTTTGGTTTAAACCAGTCAACAGTTGCCAGCTATTTACAATTAGCCGTTGGAGGTGTCAGAAGTGGAACTTTTGGACATGGTGATGACGAACAGGACATTCTGTTTCGTGCTCCGCAATTTCTGGAACAATCAGCGACACAGTTGAAAAACATCACGATTCCGACACCAGGTGGCGGATCTATCCCCATCACCTCAATTGCATCAGCGACTTTGGTACCTGGCCCAATCTCAATTAAGCATGGTGATCGTAAAAGGGTACTAAATGCTGGTGCTGAAATTCAACCCTGGGTTCGGGCTGATGCCGATGTTAGAGCCAGTTTTCAGGAAAAAGTTAAAAAATATGCCTTTCCACCGGGGATTACTTACAGTTTTGGCGGAGCTGCAGAAGATCAGAAAGAATCAACAGAATTTTTGACATTTGCTTTTGTCCTGGCACTCTTTATTATGGGTATTGTGCTGGTGGTCCAATTTAACTCGATTTTTGTTCCCCTGATTATTTTTGCCTCGATTATACTATCACTGATTGGTGTATTTGCCGGTCTGTTAATTTTTGATATGCCATTTGGGATTATTATGAGTGGTATCGGAGTGATCAGTTTAGCCGGTGTCGTTGTAAACAATGCTATTGTTTTATTGGATGCTATAAAACAAATGCAGGAAAAAGGGCATGAGCTTTATGATGCTGTTATTTCAGCAGGTATGATACGTTTCAGACCTGTGCTATTGACTGCTATTACAACGATTTTAGGTTTAGCACCTATGGCCTTTAAAATCAATATTGATTTTGCAAACCTGACTTATCAGTATGATACCGACTCTTCCCAATATTGGCAGTCTATGGCGGTTGCAATTATATTCGGGCTGTTACTTTCTACTTTGTTAACACTTGGTGTTGTACCAACGCTATATGTTATTTATTTCAAAGGTAAGTCCTGGGTATCTGAAAAATTATCAGGAAATGAAACAGTAAATTAAGAAAAACAGGTTAAAAATACCTGCTTTTCTTTTAGCAATCATCTGAAATTCTAGATCTAGAGGAATTGAGTGATTGATCAGGTATCTA
>Ga0233437_1004223_pt1 | contig 17334 bp, 16 predicted proteins | sample SI_122_August201_FD_182714 | JGI IMG/M metagenome (GOLD analysis project Ga0233437, IMG submission 182714) | Seawater microbial communities from Saanich Inlet, British Columbia, Canada - SI_122_August2016_200_MG | ecosystem: Environmental > Aquatic > Marine > Inlet | place: Canada: British... | reverse complement strand
CTCCAGAGTAAGCGCCTTTTCTATCTTTATTTTTTGATTCTATCACTTCTTTTATTGGAATTTTATATTTTTTAGCAAATTCAAAATCTCTTTGATCATGATTTGGAACTGCCATTACCATTCCAGAACCATATGAAGCTAAAACAAAATTTCCTGCGTAAACTGGAATCTTTTCTTTTGTTAATGGATGAATTGCATAAGAACCTGTAAACACACCTTCTTTTTCTAATTTATCTAGATCTTGCTCTGAAACTGAGCTTAATTTTTTAACAAATTTTTTCATTTCATTTTTTTGTTCTTTTGTAACTAAACTCATTAATTCTGGGTGTTGTGCAGAAATCACCATAAAAGTAACACCGTATAATGTGTCTGGGCGTGTTGTGAATACTTCCCAAGGTTCTCCATTTATCTTAAAGATAATTTCTGTCCCATAACTTTTATTGATCCAGTTGGTTTGAAGAGTTTTAACTAAATCTGGCCAGTTTTCTAATCTCTTTATTCCTTCATATAATTCATCAGCATAATTTGTAATCTTTAGGAACCATTGATCTAAACTTTTTACTTCTACTTGTGTATTTTCGTGTCTCCAACAAAACCCGTTGTGAACTTGTTCGTTTGCCAAAACAGTTTTACATTTGGGGCACCAGTTAACCGGGGCTTCTTTTTTGTAAGCTAATCCTTTTTTGAACATTTGTAAGAAAATCCATTGATCCCATTTGTAATAATCTGGTTTGTGTGTTTCTATTAATCTAGACCAATCATAAGATAATCCCAATTCTTTCATTTGTTTAATATAATTTTTTATTGCTTTTTCTGTGAATTTTTTTGGGTGAGATTTCGCTTTTATTGCTGCGTTTTCTGCAGGTAGTCCAAAAGAATCAAAACCCATGGGATATAGAACATTAAATCCTTGCATTCTTCTAAACCTTGCTTGTATATCTCCAATCGTATAATTAAACGCGTGTCCCATATGTAACCCTGAACCTGAAGGATAAGGATACATTTCTAGAACATAAAATTTCTTTTTAGAAGATTCTTTTACTTGGAATATTTTACTTTTTTCCCAGGCTTTTTGCCATTTATTTTCTATTTGTTTAAAATTAGGCATATTAGTTTAAGCACAAGTTTAGTTTAAATATTTTTGGTTTAGTAAGATTTATAAATGAAATAAATGCCCTTAATTTTGTGGACTCGTAGCTCAGCTTGGATAGAGCACTTGCCTTCTAAGCAAGGGGTCGTGGGTTCAAATCCCATCGGGTCCGCTCTTTTTCGATATGCTTGCCATGTACAGCAATGAACTATTTAAATAATGATTTCTTGTTTATATTGTGAAATTAACTAGTGAACGTGCGAAGGAAATAAGAAAATTAAGGGAAAACTATCCTTTATCGACAGATCCAAAACAGTGGGATTATGTAAAGGGCACAGACAAACTTGCTTTAGTTGCTGGAATCGTAAATGGAGATGGTCATTTGCAACTTGGAGTTGGAAGGGGCTTGGTTTCTTTTTATTCAAAAAATATGTATGAAATAAAACACTTCGAAAACTTATTTTCTGGATTATTTAATAGAAAGAGTATTATTTATAAAAATTACAAAAACAGCGGCAGGCATAGAATTTACTATTCTGGAAAACCCCTTGCAGGGTTCCTTAAAGAAGCAGGAGTAGTTGTAGGCAATAAAACAAATATCGAATATTTAATTCCTTATTGGATAGTTGGTGGAAATCCATCGATAAGAACAAATTACTTAAGAGGTTTGTATGATACTGAAGGAACTATCTGTTACAGCCGTAGGAGATGGCAAATATCAATAACTCAATCGAAGAACGAATGTTTGAAAGAAAATGGAATTAGATATTTCAATCAGATTAGAGATATTTTGGTTGGTTTTGGAATGTCTCCTTCTCCTGTTATGGTTTGTATGGGCAATAGAAAGCCTAGAAAAGACGGATCTAAGACACTCGTATTTAAGTTAGATTTGGAGTTGAAAGATTTTGATAAGTTTCGTTCTTGTATTGGTTTTAATAATAGGAAAAAGTTAAAAAGGTTAAATAAAGCACTAAATGTCTAGGCGCTCGTGGCCAAGTCCGGTTAAGGCGCGAGGTTGCAACCCTCGTATCCCCGGTTCAAATCCGGGCGAGCGCTTTTAGAATTAAACGTTAAACTGGCCTTTTTTCTTCTTTTTGCTCTTACGTCTCTTCAAATATAAGAATACAACAATTATTACTATAATTCCTATTGTTACATAGGTGCCTGATTGATTTGGTTCTATGTTATCCATGGAGTCCACGAAGTAAGAGTGGTCATAGTAAACTGTTTTTTCTAATACTCTTCTTTCATTAATTGAATCAGTATAATATAAAAGAAGATTTATTTCTCCTTCAGTTGGGATTGCTTCAAAGTCAGCAGTCGTATATTCATTTGAATCCAAATCCCCAACAATGTTCCTATTTGATCCTTTAACAACAATATTTTCTTGTTTTGGAACTTCTACAGTTAATGCTTCAATATCTTGATTTCCTGTATTAAGTATTTCAAAAACTAAATTCCTGGTTTTTATATTATGATCATCTACATGTATTTCAAAATCTGTTCTTGCATCATCCAAGTTGATTATAAATTTTGAAAAGGAAAAATCATCCCAATTGGATCCTATTCCTTCTTTGTATCTAAGTTCTACTTCATAATCTCCTTCTAATGCGTTTTCATCTATTCTTATTTTATAGATTGTATTCCAAAAAGAATCATAATCTTCCCCAGCATAGGTACTCGATTTCATAGATCTTGTACTACTCTCTGTATTATCTAAAAAGAACGGGTATTCTAAAACTAAATCTACTGAGACCCCATCTTCACAATTAGAGCCTATCCCATTTAACTGAAAAAGAACTTCCACATAGCTTCCAGGAAGCGCTGGATATGGATCTTGATTTACTAAGTCTGCTGTTAATGTACATCCATCAGCAGATACTGAATTGATCATAAGTAATCCCATAAGTACTGTGAATGCTATTGAATAATTTATTTTACCTCTTTTCATATTCATTTTTATGTTCCTCCCATATATAAACTTTTTGACTATTCATATCTTAATGCATCTACTGTGTTTGTTTTTGATGCTTTTATTGCTGGAATCGCGCCGGATATTGCCCCCGTTAAAACGGCGAATCCAATACAGCCCAGGAATAATATTGGTGAATGATGGGGCGTTAAGAAGCCCCAGCCCAATGAATTTAAAACATAATCTGCAAAGACTGTTAATACATATCCCAGTAAAGTGCCTAATCCTCCTGCGATTAATCCCAAGACTGCAGACTCAAATAAAAAGATGCTAAAAATATCTGAATTTCTTGCACCAATTGATTTTAAGATTCCAATTTCTTTATATCTTTCAAGAACAGAAGTTATCATTGTGTTTGCAGTATTAACTGCAGAAACTATAACTGAGATGAATGCTATTAAGACAACAAAACCGATTATTACATCCAAAGCTCCAGCATAGGAGTCAATCATATCCTCAAAAGATTGTACGAAAAAATCTTCCTTGCCTTTTTCTATATCTCTACTTTTCCTTAAACTTTTTTCTACGTTTTCTGTTACTTTCTTTATGTTTTCTAAATCTACCTTTGCTATTAACTGTGCATATGTATCTTTTTCCGGTAATAGTTCTAAGAATCTATCATTTGTGACATATATTTGTGAATCATCCGATGGATTTCCAATGTTTTCCATGAATCCAATTATCTTTAATTTTTCTCCATTTACTTCAATTATATCATTTATTCCAAGTGCGTCATCAAATATCTTTCCTGGAATTAAATAATTATAACCTGCAATAACACCTTTATCTCCTGGCTTGAGAAACCTCCCAACTTCAGGATCAGCTTCAAATAGATCCATTATATATGGTTTTTTCGGGTCATAAGAAGTTAAGAAGGTGTACAGACTTTCATCTTTCCGTTCCACCCTAACAACATCATAATATAATCCTGTTGCCCCATAAACTCCTGCGGTTCTTTCGGTTGCTCTTAAATCATCATCTGTGAGTTTGATTGTTTCATCCATTCCAGGCATACTTGCGCCTTTTGTTAAAACCAAAAGTTTATCGGCAGATGATCCAGATTTGAATGATTCAGTATAATCATATAGCCCCCACCCAAAGCTAATAAAAATGAATATTGTTGCAATACCAACTAAGATGGAGAATATTGTTAAAAAGCTTCTAGCTTTCCTTTGTTTCAAATTTTTTAGTGAGTAATTTATTACTTCCTTTTTCATCTTAACCTCTAAGTGCGTCTACTGGATTCTGTTTTGCTGCTTTCATTGCTGGTGCGATTCCTGCTACTGCTCCAATTATGAAACTTCCTAAAAGTGCAAAGGATATAAGTGGGAAATCTATATTTGGAGAAATTTCTGAACCGATGAATCCATTAATTGCCATTGTTCCGCCAACCCCAATCAGAGTTCCTGCTATAGCACCTACTAATCCACCGATTAATCCTAGTAATCCAGATTCTATAAAAAATTGTGTGAAAATATGTTCGTTTCTTGCTCCAATTGATTTCATAATACCAATTTCTCTTATTCTTTCTAAAACGGATGTGGTCATTGTGTTGACTATACCTATTGCACCTATGAAAACTGAAATCAAGGCCACAAGAATAATAAATGCTTGAACCCCGTTCAAGAGGGCATTAATTTCTTCCATTGAGGCTTCTGGTGTAGAGACGCTGAAATCTTCTTCCCCTTCTTTTACATTTCTACTTTTTCTTAGTGCCTTTTCAATATCTTCTTTTAGTTTTGCCATTTCATCTGGATTTGTTGGCTGGGCAAGAATTGTATCAACAACATCACCATAATCAAATAAATTTTCCATATCTTTTTCATTCATAAAAACTAAATTATCAAAAATGAAACTTCCTTTTTTATCTAAAATTCCAACTACTTCAAATGATTTATCATTTACAAGAACTTTTTTTCCTGGGATTATCTCCTTGTCTAATCCCACCTTATCTACGTAAAAGTTGTATCCAAGAAAAACCTTTCCAGTATCCCCATCCTTAAGATACCTTCCTGCGATGGGGTCTTTGTCTAGTTGTTTGTAAATATACTCCCGATCTTGTCCGTTGGGGACATTCGCAGCAAATCCAAATACAACCTTATCATTATATTCTAATTTTCCAGATTCTATATTTCTTCTAATTGCTCTTTTAACTCCACTTACCCTTTCTACGGCCGCTAAATCATCCATGTCTAAAGGTTTGGCTACCCCTGATCCAGGAGGTCCAGTTCCTGAGATACCGCCTGCACCAATGGTAATCACTTCGGTTTGACTGATTCCAAATTGGCCTGCAACTGCCATTTCTAAAGCATTTCCCAATGAAACCAAGGCTACAACAGCAGTTATTCCAATGAATATTCCTAGCAAGGTTAGCCAGGATCTTATTCCACGGCTTTTGAGATTTTTTAAAGCCAAAGAAAAAAAATCTTTGATCATTCTATATTTGTTCTCCGCTTAACTGTTTTTTCGGTTACTTTTTCTATTTTTCCATCTTTTAACCAATAAACTATATCTGGATAATCTTTAACCAATTCTATGTCGTGAGTAACCATAACAATTGTTTTTCCTTTATTATTTAAATCTTGTAAGAAGCCCATAACAGTTTGCCCAGTTTTTGAATCTAAATTCCCTGTTGGTTCATCTGCGAGCACTACCTCAGGAGAGTTTGCTAATGAACGTGCAATTGCAACTCTCTGTTGTTGTCCTCCAGATAGTTCATTTGGAGAGTGGTCCATCCTTTCTGAAAGATCCACCATTTTCATTAATTTTTCTGCTCTAAAAGATCTCCCCCCAGCATCATATCCTTGAAAGATCATAGGAATCATTACATTCCCTTTAGCGGTTAGATTTTTTATTAGATTAAATGATTGGAATATGAATCCTATCTTTTTTCCCCTTATCTGGGCCAGATCTGATTCACTTAATTCTGAGATATCATCCCCATCTAAAAGTATTTTTCCTCTTGTTGGAACGTCTAGAGAACCTATGAGATTCATCATGGTAGATTTGCCAGAACCAGATGGCCCCATTATAGCAACAAAATCTCCTTCTTTTATCTTTAAAGAAACCCCATCAACTGCCTTAACAATGTTGTTTCCCATCTTGTAATACTTGCAAACATTGTCCAGCTCAATTATAACCTTTTTTTCAGTTTTTTTATCCATAGAAATATTATGATCGAGACCTATATAAAATTAACCCAAAATTAAAATAAAAAAAGAAAGAAGATTATTTCTTCTTAAATAAAAGAGTTGCGAAGTACACTATAATTACTAAAAGTGCAATGATTCCAAGACCCCAGAATACTAAACTCAAGTTTTCGCTACTGAATAAACCTGCTGATGCAAAACCAGTTGGTAAATATACAGTGTTATCATCATTAGAGTTATCATCGCCAGAGTTATCATCGAATGTGTTATCTGCTTCGTCTTGTTCTTCTTGTTCTACTTCATCACAAGGTGTAACTGTAAGTGTTGCATATTCTCCGCCCACCAAATCGTTACCATCATTATAAGCCAATACTTTTATGTTATAGCTAGTTTGATCTAATCCTTCTGGTAAAGTTACAAGGAAATCTATACTTTCGTCTCTCTTACTTGTTTTATCTGCATCCAAATCAAATTCTTCAGATCGAATAGAAACGCTTGTACCTTCAATTTCAAATTTTAAGTACATGTCGTTTAAATCATCTTGTCCGGTGTTGATTGCATCTATACCTACTGTGAAAATTGATCCACAAGTTAGTGCTGCATTAGGATAATCGAATTTTTCGAAGTTAACTTCTTCATCTTCGTCTTTTTCAACATCTACTGCATTTCTGAAAATTTGTACTACTTCGTAATCATCTCCAGTATCTGCATCTTCTCCGGTAACTTTGATCTTTAAATCAAATTTGTCTTCATCAACATTAAGTGGTACGGTGAAGTCTAAATCAAAAGTTTCTTCATCGCCTTCATCTATATCAGTCTTTGAACTTTTTTCGTCCAAATCATCGTTATCATCAATGTCTTGTACCCAAACTTTTACTTCAACGTTTTCCAAATCTTCGCTCCAAAGGTTATCAATTTCCACTTGAACTGTGAAATCTTCTCCAGGTCGAAGTTCTTCCAAATCATCTTCATCAATTTCTATTCTAAAGTAATCTGAAGTTACATCAACGTGTAATGTATAAGTTTGTGTTTCTGTAGTAGCATCTGTTTTTGTTGCAACAATTGTTATGTCTCCTACTAATTCTCCAAGGTATTGATCTGCTTGGGTAGTTGCTGTAACAGTTATTGTTTCAGTCAAACCATTAGCTAAAGCAAAATTATTGTCGTTGAATGTGATTGCCACTTGGTTTCCATCAGCATCTTGAAAAGATGTTGCATCGAAACTTAATTCAACATTAGTATAATTCAAACTGCCATCATTTTCAATATCAAATGTGATTGTGTTTGAGTCTCCTTGATCTACGGTAATAGTACCGGATGCGGGAGTCAAAACCAATGCACTAACTGAAAATACAGCAATTAGTAAAAATACTGCAATTAGTGATAATTTTTTCATTTTTTTTGGCCTCCAAAATCATGATTTTGTTATCCTTGTAGAGTTGTGAATTCATTTATAAGCCTTACGGTAGGTTCAAAGAAATTAATATAAATGCGGAAGTAGTGTGTTTCTTATGAAATATTGGTCTAAATTGGTTTTACGCTTGGTTTTTGGGCTACTTTTTGTGTTAGTTTATGGTGTGTTTTATGAGGTTCTTAGAGTTCTGACTATTTATCCTTCTTATTTTCTTATTAATTTAGGTTATTCTGTTGGTTTAGTTGGAAATTCTCTGTTTTTTGGTGGAAATGTGGTTAATTTTATACCTGCTTGTATTGCTGCGGTTGCTTATGCTCTGCTACTTTTCTTGATAATCTTTACTAAAGGAATTGGGTTTGGTAAATCTGTTAAGATGTTTGTTTTAGGTAGTTTGTTGATATTAATTATGAACGTGATTAGAATTGATTTACTTTTGGTTATTTTGTTTGAATTTGGCCCTGATATGTTTGACAATGTACATTTAGTATTTTGGAATTTTATTTCTGGTATTTATGTTGCTTTTGTTTGGATATTTTTGGTTAAAAAGTTTAAAGTTTCTGGGATTCCTATTGTTTCTGATGTTAGATACTTATACAAGCGAATAAATTCCTAAACTAGCCAACGTTACTAATATACCTGCAGCTAAAACTCCTAGTGCGATTGTTATTAGAGATTGTTTTCTTCTTAATTTAAATAACCATGCTGCCAATACTCCAGTATAAGCTCCGGTTCCTGGCAAGGGAATGGCCACTAAACAAAAAAGTGCAAACATTTCCCATTTTGTCCCAACTCTATGTTCTATTTTGCTTCTAGTCCGGGTTACTAATTTGGAAAACAAAACCCTGTACGGCCTTATTTTTAGAAAGTGTTTATGCAAAAAGTCTAAAAATAAAAAGATAAACGGAATTATAATAATATTAGCTAGCACACAGGAAAAAAATATCACACTTAATGGAGCATCAGAAGCCATTGCTACTGGAATTCCCCCACGAAGTTCTGATATGGGCAATATACTTAATATAATACCATAAATTAAATTATTCATTATCTAGAACTATTCTGGAACACTAATAAATCTTCTGTTGTTAACTTCTTTTTCTTTTTTAGCTTTTCTTCTACTTCTCTAGTTTTTTCTTCTAAAACTCTAGCTTGCTTTTTATCGGTTGTTACTTTTTCTTTGAAGTTTATGTCTTTTGCATCTTTTAGTCTTTCTTTTAATTGTTTATTTATGCCTGAGAATTTATTTTTTGAATCTATGAATTTTTTGAAAGCATCTTCTTGCTTTTTCTTTAGACTATTAATTTGTTTTGTTAGTTTAAGGAAATCGTCATATGTATTTTTATCTTTTTTTAGATGCTCTTGTAAATTTTTGTGTGCTATTTCTGATTTTTCTTTTGCTTTATTTATTTTTTCTGATAATCCATCTAATTCTTTGAAAACAGTTTGTACATTTCCTGCTTCTCCAAGTTGTTTTTTTAATTGTTTAATTTGATTCATAATCTTCTTTTCTTGATCAAAAGTGACTCCCTCTGTTTCTATCTTATAATCTAATTGTTCTATCTGCTCTGCGATCTTAGAGGGATTGAATGTAATTTTTTTGTCTTTCAAGAATTTTCTCTTTTTTTCGCTTAATTCCTTGTACTTAGAAATTAATTTTTTTACTTCACTATTGTATTTTTCTCTAGTCTGTTTTAATGCTTGTATTTCTTTAGTATCATTGTCTTTAGAGAATTTTATTTTTTTTATTTGAGAAATAAGATTTGACACTTCTTTTTTTAATCCTTCTTTTTGAGTGAACCACTCTTCTTTTTCGACATTTAATTTGTTCAAACTATTCTTCAGTTCGTTTATCTCTTTCCTGAGATTCTTTTGTTTTTCATTTGTCATGCATATCACTAAATATAGAATAAAGAAAAAAAGAAATTTAGCCGAAAAGGGCTCCCAAACCTGCTGCGGCTTGACCTTCGTCTGCTTCTTTCTTTTCTTCTTTCTTTTCTTCGGCTGCTGCTGCCTCGCCTGCTCCAGATTCTGCTGCTGGGGCTGCGCTTACAACTGCAGCTTCCTTGATTGCTTGTTCTATATCAATACCGTCTAAAGCTGCGACCAATGCTTTGATTTTAGTTTCATCTGCCTTTGCTCCGGCTGCTTCTAAAACTTTTTTTAAGCTTTCTTCATTAACTTGGTTACCTGCTTTATGAAGGAGTAGTGCTGCGTATATTAATTCCATTTTAGCCTCCTGTTTCCTGATCTTTTAATTTGTTGATTAGATCTTGTGCTTTTTTTGCTGTTTCGTCTGTATACTCTGCTGGGTTGTTCTGTGTCGTCCCTACTTCAGTTTTTGAATCCTGAGTATTATCTTTTGCTGGAACTTCTTCCGGCTTCTTTTCCTCTTTTGGTTCTTCAACCTTTGGAGTTTCTTCCACTGGTTGTTCTACTTTTGGCTCTTCTACTGGTTTCTCTTCTTCCTTAGGCGCTTCTTCTTTAGGAGGTTCCGCCTGAGGTTCCTCTTCTGGAGGTTCTTCAGTTTTAGGTTCTTCCTTAACTGCTGCTTCAGGAACTTTTGATTCCAGAGCCAAACTTTCTCTTTCAGCTTTTTGTAATAATATTTCTATTGTCTCTTTTGTTGGATATGCTGAATATACTGCTAGATTTAATGCTTCTGCTGCTGCAGTTTTAATCATATTCAAGTATTCTTTTTCATCTACAGCTAGTATGTCTGCTTCGAAAATATCTCCATCTTGATAGATTGCAACAACATTTAGGCCAATTTCCATTGGTTCGATTCCAAATTTGGATAGCATGTCTGATTGTTTTTGTGAAATTTCTTCACCTTTTTTTACGATTGTAGCTGCTTCTTTGATGACAACCTTTCCGTCTTCTATTGATGCTTTAATTCCTGCTTGCCCTAACTCTCCAATTATTGGTCCAGGTGCAAATGCAGTTGGACCTTCTGGAATCATAATATCTTTTGGAGCAATTTGTCCAGGTTTAGCTGCAGAAGAAGATTTGTTCTTAGCCAATAAACTTGATACCTTGAATGCGTCTTCTTTTGTTAGTAAAACAGCAGGCATACAATTTTCTAAGTATTTTTCTAATTTTTCTAATCCTTTTTTATCTTCTTTTGCCTTTTCTAATGCTAGTTTGATTAGAGCTTTCTTTGTTACCCTTACATTAAGGTTTTTTCTTAGTTTGTGTTTGATTTTTTGAAATTGAGCAGAAGGCAGATTAGTTAAATCTATTATACCGATGATAGGCTCAGACTTAATTAGTTGTGTTAATTTTGCAACTTCCTGCTTTTTCTTTTCTGAAGCTCTAGCTTTCATCTTTTACTTCTTCCTTCTCTTTAACCTTGGGAGCTTTTTCCTTTGGTTTTTCTTTTTTAGGTTTCTTTTTTGGTTCTACTTTTGGAACTTTTTTTTCTTCTACAACTGGCCCTTTTTCTGTCATTTGAACAGGTTTGGACATTGTAAATTTGATTATTGCAGATTTAATATTTATTTTCTCATTTGGAACTTCGTGAACAACTGCGCTGTAAATCTTTTCTATGTTATCTGTTATTTCTTCATCAGACATAGTTTCAGATCCTGCAATTGCTTTTATAGAAGGTTGATCTTTTGTTTTAACATGAATTGTATTTTGTAATTTTGCTTTAAGTGGTTCTAATTCTGCTACTGGTGGAACAATACAACCTGCTTTTGGGTTTGGCATTTTCCCTATTGGAGCTAGCGCTTTACCAAAATCCTTACCAATTTCAGCCATTAGGTTTGCTTGTGCTATAAAATAATCATAATCTCTTGCTAATTTTTTTAGAAGTTTTTTATCTTTAGTGTATGCAGGAAATTCATCTTTAGTTATTACTTTATCAAAGATTTTAGCTTTTGTGGCCAATTCTTTTCCAACTAAAGCGCAAATTTTTGGTACTTTTCCTTTTGAATGTGGAAGTTGTAAGAATAAGTCTATTTTATTTTCTGGATTTTTTAGGTCTATTTTTTGAATATTTATTTGAAGATCTAGAGTTTGTGGGAATTTTCTCTTTTGAGAGATTTCTTTTAACTTTTTTACAGAATCTAATATTACTTTTTTTTCCATTTAGTTTCCCTCCTACATTACGTAGTGTTAATGGGTAGATTTTTGGTGATTTGGTTTATTTATAAATGTTTTGGTGGATTGGGCTTTGCACATTAATGTGAGAAACGCTGTCTAAATTACTTTAGTTTGTTAGACAGAGAAAGTTATATACATATAGAATCTCTTTTATTTTTTCACATTTCATCAACAACTTTTACTATATCTTCAAAACATGAAATAATTTTGTAAGGATTTCCTTTTTCTAGTCTTTCTTTTTCATGAAATCCAAAATCTACTGCAATCGTCTTAATTTTTACCTTATTTGCCTCCAAGATATCCCCCAAGGTGTCTGTGATAAATACGCAATTATCTTTTGATAAGTTATATTTATCGAATAATAGATTAAACTTAATATCCTTCTTTTTATGATGTTCGGAACCTAATATCTCTTTAAATATATCGGAAGCATTATGTTTTTCCAAAAATTCTTCAATATATTCTCCCCTAAATGAAGAGATGATAAATAGGGGGTATTTCTCTTTTAATTTAATTAAAACTTTGCGAACTTTTGCATCTATTACTTGTTTATTCAAAAGATGTTCCCTTAATAATGTATGTATGTCAAGACTTGGATTGTTCTTTATTTTACCAGATTTAACTAAACCCTCCCTTATTTCATGAACGTTTCCTTCAAAAAAAGATTTATGTTCTTCATAACCTATGCCTTCAAATTTTTTCTTATGGCATTGGTAATTGCTCTCATATGAATCAATTATAACACCATCAAAATCAAATATAACTGCTTTCATAAAAATAGTAAGAGATTTATTAGTTTTATACTTTTCCATTCATAAATAAACATTAAACTCCGGTAGATTTATAAATATAAATTGTCTAAATTTTGCTAGGTGATATAAAATAAACTTTAGAATTTTAATAACTGGTTGTGGATCTATAATGGCCCATTCGGTCATAAAGGGTTTACGCAATATTAAAACAGATAAAATACACATAATTACAACAGATACAACAGAGAATAGTATTGGAAAATATATAGGAGATACGTTTCATGTTGTCCCCCTGCCAAGTGAAGGAACTTCCAATTATATAGATGCCTTATTAAAAATATGTATAAGTGAAAAAGTAAACGTCCTTATTCCTGCCCATGATACAGGATTGCGTGAGATTTCTAAGCATAAACAAGATTTTATTGATATTGGGTGTACCCCTATAGTTTCAGATTATGATGTAATAAAAATTTTCACAGACAAACAAAACACTAGAGATTTCTTTAAACGGATCGGAATAAATACTCCAGAAAGTTTTTATGTAAAAGATGTACTTAAAGGAAAGGCCAAGATGAAATATCCCGCTTTTTTGAAACCTTCTCAAGGTATTTTCTCTTTTCATACTTTTATTGTTAGTAATAAAAAAGAGTTAGAAACATTAAGTAAAACAATTCCAAAAAGCTTCGGTAAACCTCTTGTTCAACATTTCATCAAAGGTAGGGAATTTAGTGTGGATGCTTTTTTAGACTTCAATAAAAAAGTTATAGCCTTAGTTTCTAGGTCTAGAGATGAAAGAAAACAAGGAGAAAGTATGAAAGGGGTAACATTAAAAGAGGATAGGATTCTAAAACTCGCAAAAAAAGTTGCAGAAGAATCAGGAATTATTGGACCTTGTAATATTCAATGTTTTAAGGGAGATGATGGAGAAATCTATTTTTTCGAGATAAATGCAAGATTTCCAGGAAATGCCACCCACACTATAGCAAGTGGAGTTGATACGCCTAGAATCCTCATAAAACTTCTTAAGGGAGAAAAGATTAAACCCATGATTGGAAAATTTGAAGAAAATCTAAATGTTTATCGTTATACTTCAGAACTATTTGTAGATAAAAAAGGAAAAATAAGACCAGGATTAAAAATAAGATGAAGAGAAAATCCCCATTGAAAGTTTATTCCATAGACATTTTGAGTAAAGAATGTGGATTAAATAAAGAAATATCCAAAAAAGTTCTAGATTTTTTTAAGGATAGTAAATCCAACAACCTTATACCAAAATTGAAAAAAATAAAGGGTATTCACAGGGTGATTTGGGAAAGAGGTGTGCTAACAATACATAAAAAGAAAGAGATAATAAAGATTCATAAATTAGATACTCAAATTAATGAATTAATAGATATTAAAGATAGAATTTATATCGGAAAAGATAACCCAGAACTTGTTATTAAAATATATGATTCAAATCCCATTACAAAACCAACTCAAAACAAGTTCATTTTAGGTATAACTCGGACGGATAGCCATGATTCTTCTGCAGTATTATTAAAAAATGGAAAGATTTTAGGGGCAATTGAAGAAGAAAGGTTAAATAGATTTAAACATACAAGAACTCCCATCCCGGAGTTATCCATTAATTATTTACTTTCTACACACAAGGTATCCTGGCAAGACATATCCCATATAGCCATTGGATGGGACTATAATTTTTATGTCGATACGCCGCATAGTCAATCTGGTCACGACAGGCAAAATAAGAAATTAAAGTATCCCATATCTAACAATGAAAAGGACCACAGACAAAATCCTAAAACTCTTAAAAATTTAATTAAAAAAGTAGCATCCACGTATAAATCAAAATATATTCCCCCAGTAACATTTGTATCACACCATAAAGCTCACGCAATATCTGCAACAGATACAAGTGGATTAAAAGGCAAATCCCTTATAGTAATTCTAGACGGGAGGGGAGAAGACGAATCAGTAAGTATTTGGTTAAAAAAATATAAAGATTTAAAAAAAATAGGATACAGTTCTTACCCCAATTCATTAGGATTTTTATATCGTGCTATGACCAAAGCAGTGGGATATTCAAATCATGATCAAGGAAAGGTCATGGGTCTATCTCCATACGGATCTCCAGAGAATGCAAAAGAGAAAGAATTAGTAAAAAAATATTGGAAGCTTTTAGAAAAATATATATCCTTTAACAATTCTATTGAAAAATTAACCATAAAAGAAGATTTATTTAACTTTAATTCTAAACATTCAGCGGGTTTAAAGTTTTCAAATCATTTTTATAAGAAACTTTATAGTATTTCTCCAATTTTCAAGAAGAAAATAAAAGGGATGCAAATAAATCCAAAATTAGAAGAACATAGACCCTATATAAATTTTATTTATACTGTCCAAAAATTTTCAGAAGAAATGGTATTTAAAATTGTAAAACATTTTTTCAAGAAACACCCAGAAGGAAAGTCTGCTCAAAATTTAATTATAGCAGGCGGCTTTGCTTTAAATATCGTATCCAATGGAAACATCATCTCTTCCGGATTAGTAAATCCAAAGAATTTTTATGTGCCCGCCTTCCCCGCAGATAATGGAAGCTCAATCGGAGCCGCACTATCTATTGCAGCAGAAGAATACGGATTCAAAACAAAACAAAGTTTAGAAAATGTTTCTCTGGGAAAAGAATATACAAACAAAGAGGTAGAAAGAGCCTTGAAACAATTTAAACTTGTCAAAAATAAAGATTTTAAATTTTATAAAGAAAAAGACCTTATTAAAGAAACAATATCTCTCTTAGTCAAAAATAAAACAATTGCTTGGTTCAATGGAGGATCTGAATTTGGACCAAGGGCTTTGGGAAACAGAAGCATATTGCATCTTTTAACAGATCCAAAAGGAAATGATAAAGTAAATAAAATTAAATTAAGAGAATCTTGGAGACCTTCTGCCTTATCTATAACAGAAAATTCTGCACCAAAATTTATTGAAGGAATTCATAAGGCCCCTTTTATGGTTATTGCTTTCCCAATAAAAAAATCGAAGAGAAATATAATTATTTCAGGGAAACATCCTTATCCAGGAGATGAAACAACTAGGCCACAAACAGTTTCCAAGAAAGTTAATCCAAGGTATTGGACCCTATTAAAAGACGTAGGTAAAAAAACAGGGGTTCCCGGATTATTGAATACATCTTTCAACAGAAGAGAACCCATAGTAGAATTACCTGAAGAGGCGATAAATACTTTCTATTACTCGAAGGGGATCGATGCGTTAGTAATTGAAAATTTTATCTTATTTAGAAATGAAAAATTAGAACCAAGTATTATTTCTATTAGTGAAGAAAATTCAGTAAAAAATTCCTTTTCCAAAGCTATTTCAAGTAATAATAAAATATCCTGGGATATTTTTTGGAAAGATTTGAATTCTTTAGCGGAAAAAAGAAAACCCCAACATTTTGTTGAAGTAAAAGTTAATAAAAAAAAGTTTAAAATGCCTTTGTTTAAGGAAATATTCGATCAGGGAATAAATAATAAAATACTACAAGATATCTTCCAAAGAAGAGTAAAGAATACAAAAAGAGAAAAGATTCATATAAAAACCACAATGGAACAATATAAAAGAGCCCTAGAAATAATATTTGAATAGGGGATTCTGTTTTGTTAATTATTTATTTTTGTCAATCTTACACTTCTTTTTTATACATTAATTTATTTATATAGAAATGGACTAATTCTTGGGTAGGGTAAGTTATACGGCTTTATTGTGAGACTTCATGCATTAAAGTGAGAAATGCTGTTTTTTATGAATTAAAGTGCAAGGCCCACTAGTAATCTTCATACAATTCAGAAACAGATTGGTCTTGATTTAGATGGGAAATTGCCTTTGCAAACAAAGGTGCTAAAGAAACTTCCTTGTACCATGGATACATTTGTTTGAATTCTTGGGTCCTTGGGATTGTATCTGTTGCAATTACATCTGCCCCAATAGAACTTAAGTGATCTAAAGCATTCTTGTTTAGTAAAGCGTGTGTACAACAAATAAATAACTTATTTACTTCTTTTTCTTTTAATTTTTCAGCTAATTTAACTATACTTCCTGCAGTGTCTATCATATCATCAACAATTAGAACATTGTGGCCTTTCACTAGTCCTGCAACCTTTAGCTTTTCCACCGTATTTGCTTCATAGTTTGATCTTAACTTAAATGCCTGTGCTGCACGACATTGCAATTTTCTTGCATAAAACTCTGCCCTTGCTGCTCCCCCTGCATCTGGAGCCATAACCACAAGGTCTCCATTAATTTCTTGATTGCTCTCTTTGAAATGATTTGATAGAATATTTGATGCTGGAAGATTATCTATTTTTGTTTTTTTATAGAATCCCACAATTTGTTTTGCGTGTAAATCTGAACATATTACATTTTCAAAACCTGCCACAGACATTAGATCTGCTGCAAGTCTTGCAGTTAATGGCTCTCTTCCAGTGGATTTATCTTGTCTTGCAAAGGGATGATAGGGTAGGATCGCGGTTACCTTGTTTGCCCCAGATCTCCTTAATGCATCCCCAGCTTGAAGTAATTCAAAGAAATTTTTGTAAATGCTCCGGTTTGAAGAAGGATCAAAACAGTTTTGGACCACATAAACATCGGCCCCCCTAACTGAATCTTTTAGTATTACCTTTGATTCCCCATCTGCAAAATCTAAAGTTTGCATTTCAGAAATTTTTACCTTAATCTCCCTAGAAATTTTTTGAGCAAATTGCTCTCCGGATCTATTAGTAAAAAGTTTTAATCTGCCTCTGGACAATTTATTCTAAAAAATGTTTATTTTGCTTATAAAGATTTATTCTATT
>Ga0233437_1004216_pt1 | contig 17358 bp, 22 predicted proteins | sample SI_122_August201_FD_182714 | JGI IMG/M metagenome (GOLD analysis project Ga0233437, IMG submission 182714) | Seawater microbial communities from Saanich Inlet, British Columbia, Canada - SI_122_August2016_200_MG | ecosystem: Environmental > Aquatic > Marine > Inlet | place: Canada: British... | reverse complement strand
TAGAGATAAATTAGTTAAAATGGGTAATGCAGCAAGACAGACTGTTATGGAGAAATGGACTTGGAGGATACAGGCTGAGAACTATAGAAAGATGTTATGGGATATTATAGAAAGTAGAAAATCAAGGGAACAAACAGAAAAGGATACTATAGAAGAAAGGATTATTAATGTTGCCAATGAATTGAGACAAGTTAATAATTTGGAAAAAGATGTTATTAAAAGGAGAGAAGCATTGAAGTTGAAAACTGAGATGCTTGAGAAGGATATCAAAGAACTTGAAAGTATGGGTATGAAGATTAACATTAAAAAGATAGAAAAACCTAGTAAAATTATTAATAAACCTGGTAAAATTAAGAAAAAACCTAAGAAAGAACCCGTTCCAAATAGGACTAAAATGAAAGCAGGTCAAGCAAATATATTAATACTTTCAGATGTAGCTGGATGGGCGTGGGATGTTAAAGCAAGAAATATCCAAAAGCATCTTAATGATGAATTTAATATACATATTAGATACTTTCAATCCTCTTCAGTGGATAGATTCAATAAGAAAGAGGGTTTTGATTTGTATTTTGTATTTGATTGTGGAGCAGCACACTTCCTTTCCCATATACCAGCAGATAAGAAAATAATAGGTGTAACATCACATACTTATACTAATATTAGAGGTGATTGGAAAGGTATGTTAGATGGTGCTAAGTATCATCATGCTAATAGTGTTATGTTACAAAAGGAATTACAACAACATTATGGTGATAATGTTTACTATTTACCTAATGGTGTCGATGAGGATGAATTCTCCTATTGGGAACGTAATATAAAGGAACCCTTCTCTGCCTGTTATGTTGGTAAGAATACAGAACGAAAAGGTTATGTGCAATATATAGTTGAAGCATGTAGACGAGCGGAGGTTCCTTTGAGATCACAAGTATGTAGATTCAACTCACCTAATGTAATACAACATGCAGATATGCCTAATCATTATAATGGTGCAGATGTTATACTGATTGCTTCTGATATGGATGGTACTCCTAATCAATTACTGGAAGGCGCATCAAGAGGTAGAACTTTTGTAGGTAATGCCATAGGTAATGTACCTGAATTTGTTGATAATAATGTTAATGGATTTCTTGTAGAACGAAATGTAAACTCTTATGTTGAACGATTGAATTGGTTGAAAGGTCATAGAGAAGAATGTAAGGAAATGGGTCTTGCCGCCAGAAAGACCATAGAGGAAGGATGGACTTGGAAGATACAAGCTGAAAATTATAGAAAAATGTTTAGGGAGGCTTTAGGATGAAAAAAATATTGTTAATAGGTGGTTCAGGTTCCATAGGTAAAGGATTCATAAAAGAGTATTATGATAAATACGAATTTTTCAACATCAGTAGAGGTGAGAATCTTCAATGGGATTTGAGACAAGAGTTTCCTAATGTGAAGAATTATACTGCATCCATAGAAGATTGTTGTGCATTAGAAGGCGTGTTTGAACAAATTGGTGATATTGATGTTGTTATACATTTAGCTGCAATGAAACATATTGATGTTGCTCAAAAACATCCTATCCATACTTGTAAGATAAATGTTGTTGGAAGTATGAATGTTGTTCAATGTTGTAAAAAGTTTAATGTACCTATCACTATAGGATTAAGTACTGATAAAGCCTGTGCTTCTGAAAGTGTATATGGTACTACAAAATTCTTAATGGAAAGATGTTACAAAGAAGCTAATACTGATAAAAATATGTTTGCTTTATGTAGATTTGCTAATGTTGCTAATAGTAGTTCATCCATCATACCTAATTGGAAGAAAATGAGTATTGAGGGTAAACCTTTAAAAGTAACTGATAAAAGAATGAATAGAATGATGTTTTCCTTATCTGATGCTGCAAATTTCATACATAGAACAATTAAAGAATGTGAAACATATGGCGGTGGCTTTGTTGGTGTAGATGTAGGTATGAAAACAATTAATATATACAAATTAGCAGAAACAATATCTGATAACATTGAAATCATTGGTAAACGAACAGAAGTAGAGAAGTTTGATGAAGATTTAGTAAGTATGGATGAATTACCCTTTACAAGAGAGTTAGAAGGTAATTATGTTATGGTATATGATGAAAAACAGGATGAACAATATAACCTGAAAGAACCTTGTAGTACTAAAAATGCTGAAACTATGACAGAAGAATATATACAAAAATTGGTGTATGGAGAAAAATGAAAGATTTAAAAAATGTGATTAACAAACTTGGACTTATACCAGCGCCATTTTCTGATGCTACAGAAGATAATTTTACATTTTTAAGTATACCAGTAGAGAATACAAAAAATCCTATAAAAATTGTTGATGAATATAAAATTATGCAATCAGAGGATATTGATAAACAAACAAAACAAGTTATTAAATCAAAAGCTGGTGTAGTGATCTGTTCAAATCAATTACCATTAAAAAAATCTAATAAATATTTTCAAGTTGATTATCCTAAATATATCTTCTATAAATTGATGAATTTCCTTTATCCTATTGCTGATGAAAAACATCCATCTGTAATATATGAAACGGATAAAATCTCAATAGGTAAAAATGTTTCAATAGGACCGAATTGTATTATAGGTGCAGAAGGGTTTGGAATGGGTAGAACAAAAGATAATGAAATTTTAGTTATGCCTCAGATAGGTGGAGTGATAATAGAAGATAATGTTAGTATATATTCAAATACTATTATTGATAGAGGAACCTTAGGTGATACTATAATAGGTTCTGGTACTAAAATTGATAGATTCGTTCATATTGCTCATAATTCAAAAATTGGAAATAATTGTGTTATTGTATCTGGTGCACTTTTATGTGGAAGTGTTATTGTTGGTGATAACACATGGATTGGACCTTCATCTTCAATTTTAAATGGAGTCAAAGTTGGAAATAATTGTGTTATAGGTATGGGTTCTATGGTTGTAAAGGATGTTCCTGATGGAGCAACAGTTAAAGGTGTACCTGCAAAATAAAAGGAGGAAATTAAAATGAATGATGTAACATTAGTTTACACAGTAAGGAATAATTATGCAATTTTTAGATTGGCTTTGGAATCTGCACTTGAATATTTACCAAAAGAAGATTATGAAGAATTTATAGTAGTTGATGACCATTCTGATGATCCAAAAACAATAGAATTTTTAAAAAGTATAAATGATGATGAATCAATACCAGTAAGGGTTGTAAATGGTGATAAACCTTTGGAATATGGTTATTATAATCATATAGGTAGAGGAAGTGGAGGTATCAAAAAAGTAACAGGTGAAGATGTGCCGACAAGTTTGGGACATGGAATATCAATGAATCTAGGTCTTGAACAGGTAAAAACCAAGTATATGTGTACTATAGATTCAGACTCTTTAATATTACCTAAAGGTAAAGATATATTGAAGAATATGATAGAATGTATGAAATTGGATGATAAAATACTTGTTGTTGGTCAATGTTCTGGTAAAGTAGATGGTATAAAAGTATTAGAAGGCAATAATGATCCAGATTATTTTTTATCAAGAGGAAGACCTTTAAAAGGCGCAGCAAGACTTCCTGGAGGTCTTGGTGCACCATTTTTATATAAAAAAGATGGTGTTAATTGGAATGGAGTAGGTGGTTTTCCTCCAGCAGGATTTATGTTATGTGATATGAGAGCATGGAATGAATATAAACTCAGTGGTTTCAGTAATGCCGGTTGGGCACAAGCTCCTTTTATGTACACTTTATTTAGACATCCTGACAAACTAAAGGTATGTAATTATAATGCATTTAAAGATGGATATGTTTTACATTTAGGATACAGTAGTGTTAGATTATCCAGAAGGGCGTTTCAAAATACTCTTGGATTTGTAAAAAATGCCGGCAGATACGGTTCTGCGACAGGTGGATATAAAAATTTATATGATTGGTATGCTGGATATTGTTTTTTGAGTGTTGATCAAGAGGAATTATTTGAAATACTAGAAAATGAATATGGTAATTTTCCTTATAATGAAAGAAAATCAATAGTTCATAAATTAATTTCAAAGGAGTTAGGTGGAGAATTGGAAAGTGATGGTATAGAGATTACAGGAGGTTAATTATAATGAAAGAAGAATGGGTTAAAAAGAAGGGTTTAATGGTAGGGCCAAAAATTGATACAGAAGATAGAGTAGATGTGAATGGTGATGTATTAGATTATAGTCCAATAAAAGTTAATGGTGGTTATAATGGTTGTGGTTGTAAACATAATGTAAATGATTTTCCAAAGATTAGAGAAATTATAGAAATTGTAAAACCAGAAACCATTGTTGAATTAGGGACAGGTGGTGGGGGTGTTAGTGCATTTTTTGCTGATACTATTAAACCTTGGGGTGGTATATTACATACTTTTGATAAATATTCTTCTTGTAAAACATTATTAGATAAGTATGATAATGTCAAATTTTATCAAAAAGACTGTGTTAGTAATGGTCCTATAAAGGAAGTAATTGATGTAATAAATAAAGGAACAGTATTATTATATTGTGATAATGGACATAAAGAAACAGAAGTTGAAATATATTCAGAACATTTAAATAAAGGTAGTATTATAGGTTGTCATGATTATGATACAGAAGTAAATCCTTTTTGGATTAACAGTTTTTTAAAAAGTAAAGGGTTTGAAAAGTTTCATAATGATGAGCTTAGAAATTTATATGGAACTGTCAGATGTATTTTGAGTGATCCCATAAAACCACACCTAACGGATAGAGGTTCATTATCCAGATTTTGGATTAAAACATGAAATTATTAAACTTTGATAGAGTATTATGTATATCACCACATCCTGATGATGTTGAACTAGCTATGTTAAGTACAATATTAAAGTATCAAGATACAAGGTTTGAGATAATAACCCTAAGTATATGTGGCGCTAAAGGATTTGATGAGAGTTATAAAGAAGATAGAATAACAGAAATTAATAATTTATGGCAGGATTCTAATGCTACAAATGTTTTTTCTTTAAAGGCTAATTGTGATTATTTTGAGGATAAAACTGAACCTGGTTGGATAAATTATTTAGATGAAATTGTAAGTAATAATTATGATTGTGTTTTTATACCACCTGAGAAGGATTCTATGTTTGAGCATAGACTTGTTAATAGTTTTGGACATACTATTGTAAGGAATTCACCTATATCCCTTATAGAATATCATACTATTAGCACTTTGAATACATGGATACCTAATATATTCATAGATATAGAGGAAACTTATTATAATAAAATACTATTAATTAAACATTTTAAATCTCAATTACATAAGAAATATTTCCAAGAAAAGGTAGTATTAACAACACATACAAACACTCAATGCAGTAAAAAAGGAATGGATTTAATTGAAAAATTTAGAATGGTAGAATTATTAATAAAATAAGGAGAAAAGAATGCGTAAAGTTGATATCATGCGAACAAGTGCTAGTAGACCAGGATTCCTTAAAAAATCCACAGAATCATTATTAGAATTCCTCAAACCTACTGTTGAATTTAGATGGATACTACATGAGGATTATGTACAAGGTCCTGGTTCTGATGCCTGTATTGCATATGCAAAGGAAAGTGGTGTATATAGTATAATAGAGAAACATAGTCCTCCCATTGGACAAGGACCTTCTCTTGGATGGTTATTAGGTAAATGTAAAACTCCATATATATTAAATTGGGAGGATGACCAAGAACTTTTTAAAGAGATTGACATTGAAGCCTTATGTAATCTTATGGATAATAACCCTGATATTAATCAAATAGGATTCCATAAGAGGGCCATTATGCATGAGAAGCCTGGATTTGTAAAAAAACAAACAGTAAGGGATGGTATTCCTTTAGTTACTGATCCACATTGGGCATTTACACCTTCATTATTTAGAGCATCATATTTAAAGCCCAAATGGATAAGTTTTAAACAAACTGTACATTGGGCTATGAATGAAGTATTAAAAGGTACAAAAGGTAATAGAGATGCCGAATGGGTAATTGCTAATACAGGTACATATTGGTTAGGTTGTATTAATTGGCCAGATATGCTTATGAAAGATCATGGATTTACAGAAGAAGAAGCAAAAAATTGTAATAATGGTCATTATCATTATCATTTAGGTACTGGTTCTGGATCTATTCGTCATGGTCGTTATAATTAATAATTTTAGTTGAAATGTATAAATAGTAATATGGAAGTTAGGAAAAATACTGGTAATATTTTTCCAATTTGGTGGAGCTATCTACCAAACTGTCCTTCCACAAATCTATTTATATAAGGAGCTAAGTCTAAAATGATACATTTCGTGTATGAAACCACTAATTTAATTAACAATAGGAAATATATCGGTAAGCATTCTACTGATAACATTGACGATGGATATCTAGGTTCGGGTAAAATATTACTCAGAGCCATTAAGAAGTATGGTAAGGAGAATTTTAAACGAGAAATATTAATTATTGTTGGGAGTGAGGATGAAGCTTTTGAATATGAACAAAAATTAATTACCGATGAAATTGTAGAGAGTAATGATTATTATAATATTTCTCATGGCGGTGAGGGTCGTTCTAGTGTAGATGTCACGAATACTATGTTGAAATTATGGGTAAAATCTGAATATAGAGAAATAAAACAATTACAATCAAAAATTCAAATTACAAAACAATGGAAAAATCCTAAGTTTAGAGATATTAGAAGTAAAATATCTAGCAAATGTATTACAAAACAATGGAATGATTCAGAATTTAGAAATAGACATATAGGAGAAAATAATATATCTTCTAAACTTATTAAAGCAAATGTAATAGATATAAAGAAACGATTACAACAAGGTGAATCAGGAAGAAGTATATCTAAAATATATAATGTATCACCACCAACAATATATAGTATAAAAAATAATAAAACTTGGAAACATGTAGTTATATAAAAGAGAGGAGGTATAATATGTTATGAGACCTTATAGATTTGTAATTCTCGGTAACATTCAAAATTACTATTCACATTTCTTATATGGGGCTTTAGAAGGATCTATTAGATGTGGTGCTTGGTCTAAAACTGTCCAGTTGATAAATAGATCAGTAAATGATATACGAAATGAAATTGATTTTATGAAGCCTGATTTCATCATAGGACATATGTTTTTTGGTCCCTTGAGACAAGATGTTCTACAAATGTTAAGTGAATTTAGAAAGAAATATAATACAAAAATTTTGTATCACATGGGAGACGCCAGGAATCAACCTAGGTATCCACATCCTATTGACCAATGGGTAGACCTTGGACTTGTTAATCATGGAGATCATCAAAAGTTTTCCAATATATGGCGCATACCTACTATACACTGGCCATATTTTGCACTTTATCAAAAAGAAATAGCAGATTATGATCCTATGTATGACTGCAATATGGCATTTACAGGAGACCTTGATTCTTCTAAGCATCACGGACCAAGGGGAAGATTTATACAACAAATAAGAAATCTTATTGATATCAAAGTTTTCCCAACACCGCAAACAGGTAATACTAGATTTCAAACTGCTGAACTTTCTTCTTCTGCTAAAGGAGTATTAGGTATGCAAATGGGCACTAATATACCATTATATCAAGACGTTAGGCCATTTCAATACTGTGGTGCTGGTGCTCTTTATTTTCATGATCAATGTGATTCCATGGATACCTTTTTTGAACCATATGAACATTATATACCATATGAGAGAGATAATGCTAGACACTTAAAGGAACAATATGAAAAATATTCTATCAAGGATCGTAAAGAGGGACAACGAATTAGAGGCAAAGCGTTTGATTATACTCAAAGATATCATAGTACAAAAGAAAGGGTTCAATCAGTAATTAACTATTTTGAAGGTGGAGAATGTTTACCTGTATATAAGAATGAACTGTAAAGGAGAAATATATTGTCATTAATTAAAAAGATATATAATGAGGCTGTCATAAAAGGTAATGGTATAACGATAGATGGTAAATATTTTAGTGCTGTAAAAGGTAAGCATAGTATATGGGTACCTGGACCTGAAATGAAAATACCTTGGAGTTATAATGGTAAGATAACATCCTTTAAGGATTGGGAAAAAGGTAAGGATGCCAAAGAGATAGAGGATAGAACCTTTAATAGTGAGAACAGGTATTGGGATAGGGAGTCATTACAATCCATAATGAATGAATATACTATTTTCAAGAAGATGGATGATTTACAACTTGCACCACCTATAAAGGGTATGTTTTATATTAAAAATATTACTTCGGATTTTATACCTGATGTTTTAACTAATGATACTAAGGGTGTATATGGGTATTACATGCGTGATGCTTATAAAATGGAACAACAAGGAAAATATAATTTTAATGATAATGATCTTGCAGATAATTATGGGTATTATAGGGTAGATTATTTACCTGATAGATTTGAGAATCATATAGAACCATTGCTGATTATAAGTGCTGGTGCAAAAGGTGATATGAGAAAGGAAGATAATATTATAAAGGGTTACTTAATTGATATAAGAAGATCCATATTTGATATGATGACCTTAAAGGATTTACCTGAGGATGCTTATAAAGAAATAGAATATAGAGAGAATGATATAGATGGTTTGAAAAAAAAAATTAAAAAATTAAAAGGAGTGTTTACTAATGGCTGATGAAGATAAAAAGGTGGAAGAAAGTGTGGAAAAGGTTAATGAATTGAAGGAACTTACTCATGAGTTAAAATATACTAAGAGAGAAGCTAAAAGAACAGCCGAAGCATCTAAAAAAACAAATGCTGAATTAAAAGTTTCAAAATTAGAAGTAGAGAGATTAAAAAAGAAAATTGTCGAACTTACTCAATTCCCTCATAAAGAAAGAAAGGAAAATTATCAAAGTTATTATATAGATGGTGAAGAGATTGGTGGTGCAAGAAATACAGTTGAACGAATGGGATTAATGAATATACCAGAAAATATGGAAGATATGACTATATTGGACATAGGATGTAATCTTGGTTCTATATGCTGTGAATCATGGAAAAGAGGTGCCAGAATGATCATGGGTCTGGACTATGAGGAAGATTATATAGATTGTGCAAGAGACTTAGCACGCCATAATGGATATAATATCAACTATATGGTTAAAGATATGACTAAAGTTGATGATATCAGTATATACATTAAATCTTTTTATGAATCAACCCAAAGACCTATTAACATTATCTTTGCTTTAAGTCTATATAAGCATATCAAAGGTAAGTTATTTGAAGTGTTAGATAGGTTAAGTTGGCACGCTTGTATAATCGAAAGCAATAATGCTCCAAAAGGATTGGAAACCCCTCATGTTAAAGAGATTATTAAGTTTATAGAGGATAGAGATTGGAAATGGGAGCATATTGGTACTGATAGTACAAGGTCTCCAAGGGAGATATTCAAGGTTACTAAAAAATGATAGAAGAATTGGAATATGAATGGGATATAAGAACTTGCTCTGAATGTAAAGAAGAATTTTATACTAGTAAGACTGATTATGTTTTTATTTGTACTATTTGCCAATCTAATAATTATATTAAAAAGGATTGTCAAAATGATGATATAATGGAAATGTTTACAGAGGAATTATGATTGATATAATACGAACAAGTGCTAGCAGACCTGATTTCCTTAAAACCTCCACTGAAGCACTGATGAAGAACCTGAAATATGATGGTAAATTGAGAAAGTTTATACATGAGGATCGTTTAAATCCTGAATGGTCCAATGAATGTGTTAATTACCTCAATAGTATTAACATGTTTATGGTTTCCAAGGTCAATCAAACACCTATTGGTCAGGGTGCTAGCCTCACATGGCTATTAGATCAATGCTCATCTCCTTATATATTAAATGTGGAGGATGACTATGAATTGATAAAACCCTTGGATTTAACACCATTGGTTGAACTAATGAATAAGCATCCTGAGATCAATCAGATAGCATTTCAAAAGAGAAGGATATCATGGAAACGTGGTAAAACTTTTATGAAGAAACAAGTAGTGGTTGATGGTATACCATTAGTAACTAATCCTCATTGGGCTTTTACTCCAGCATTATGGAGAGCATCCTATATCATACCTAAATGGCAAAGTTTTGAGAAGAATATCCATTGGAGAATGAATGAGATACTTAAAGATCATGAATACAGAGGGCCTGATTGGGTAATAAAGAACACAGGTACATATTTCCTTGGATATGGATTATGTTGTCTAAAGGAGTTCGGTGGTGACAAGACAAGAGAAGAATATATGGAACTTGATAATGGCTACTATATGAAGCATTTAGGGAGACATAAACATGGTGAAGGTGGTTCATTAAGGTTAAATGGTGGTTATGCCCCTGGACAACCATACTGGGAGCCACCAAGAACTGATGATATTTTAACTGATATGTGGAGAATAACTGGATGAAAATAATCTCTATATTACCTGTGCATGATCCAGAAACCAAACTGAATTATAGAATTAATATAGGATTCATCAATAAACTCAACACTTTATGTGAGTATTATGGCATACAAGCATATAACAGAAAGGGTGTCATATATACTGCTGAGGAGTTGTACGAAAAATACAAGCCTGATGCTATGCTACTCCTAGCTCATAGTAATCTGTTAGATGGATATTTAAAAGATATTCCTTGCTTAAAGGTAATGATATCAGTTGATTATAGAAAGATAGAGGAAAGGAAGAAGTTCTATTGGTATAAGAATAATCAATTTGACCTTGTTATACAGAGAGGTATATATGATAATGGTTCATTTGAGAAAAATATAGGTATACCTTCTGTATGGTTACCCTATTCAGCAGATGAAATGGAATTTTATCCTGTTAAAGAAAGAATACCTAGAATAGGATTTACTGGTACAACCTCACAAAGTTCTTATGCTCAAAGAAGAAAAGCCTTACAGTTATTAGAACAAGAAAATCTTATTAATAATAGTGGCAGATTATCAGGTATGGGTTACTCATACTTTTTAAGAATTCATAGAGCCATACTAACAGATACAAGATTAGGTAAATCAAGTATATACAGTCCACATGCTAAAGCATTTGAAATAATAGCATCTGGCTCTGTATTGCTAACCCCACCAACTAATATAGAAATATTACCTAAAGATTGTTATATTGAGTATAAGAATGATTTTTCAGATATCATAGAAAAGGCGGAATGGATATTGACAAATAAAGATGGTTGTGATAGAATAAGTAAAAATGCTTATAATGAGTTCTTAAAAAATCATACTGACACAGTTAGAATAAAGGAATTGTATGGGAACATTAAGTCAATGCTTGAAGGAAAGGAATTAGTAAAGAAATGGATGATTTAAAGGTATTGATAACAGCGTGTGGTACACCAGGCTTTATACCACTATTTAAACAACTTAAAAAGATTAAAGAAAGAGATATCCATATCATAGGTACTGATATGGATATGAATGCTAGTGGTAAATTTTATGTAGATAAATTCTATCAGGTGCCACCAGCATCAAATACTGATTATCAACAACAAATGATTGATATCATTAAGAAAGAAAACCCTGATATTATCCTACCTGAATCAAGTCTGGAAATAGAAAAAATATCCTTAATAAGTTATCTTTATCCTGAGTATAAATTCATGGTTAATGATGATCACGTTATTAAATTTATAGAAAATAAGCATGAATTATATGAATATCTTTCATATGTTATACCTGAAAATATACCTGAATACTATGCACCTAAGAATATATCAGATTTTAGATACTTTGCTGAAAAATTGGGCTACCCTGATAAAACAATATGCTTTAAACCATTCATTGGTAAAGGATCAAGGGGATTTCGTATAATTGATGAAAATATAGATAGTTATGATATACTGTTTAATCAAAGACCTGGTAAAAATATCTATATGAAGATTAATGAATTTGCTGATATAGTATATGATAAGGAGTTTCCTGATATCCTTTTAAATGAATTTGTTGAAGGAACTGAATATGACTGTATGGTACTAGCCAATGAAGATAGTGAAGCATTATTAACCACTGTAAAGGTAAGAAAGAAGAGTAAGTATGGCTTGAGTTGGGAGGGTGAACTAGTTGATTCACCTGAGCATGTGGAACTATGTGAGAAAATATCAAAAGCATTAAGATTGCAATACTGTAATGGTATACAATTTATAGGTGATAAATTAATAGAGGTCAATCCAAGACTATCAACCTATATCTATGACAATCATCATTTTTGTGAACCGTATATAGCAATGAAGATGGCACTAGGTGAATTAACAGATGATGAGGTGCGTTCATATCAAGATAAAATACCTATAGGTAGGAAATTTATCAGAACCACAGATCAAATATTTTATGATTAGAGGAAATGCAATGGAGTTTGATGGTACAGAATATAATCATATACATCATAGACTTTATACAGAAAATGATGAGATTTTATATGTTGATGGTATAGGAGAAATAGATATAGAGAAATTTAAAGAATTGTATATTAGACTTATTGATAATATCCATAGAAATTATCAACATGAAGATTTGGATGAACTATTTGCAGAGGAACTATAATGGAAATAAGGGATGGAACAGGAACTGCTGCAACTGTAAATACAACTTCTGGTATTACTTATGTAACATTACCACAAGATTATAGTGAACCTGGTGAAACTATCACTATAAGTAACAATAATGGTCAATGGATTGTAAAATATAATAAACCCAGAAGATTTGAACATGATGAACTAGATGAATTGTTTGAAAAGGAGTTATGATGGAATCAGCATCGGATGGTTATGAATATGTTAATGGTTATTATACCAATTATACAACATATAGATATATAGGTAATGATGATATAATGTATGTATCCAATTTAAAACCTGCAGAAGAATATAATGGCAAGTGGTGGATTCCAATAGAATCTGATTCCGAACATAATGATTTAGATGAACTATTTGAAAAGGAGTTATAATTGAAAGTCTTTATAATTGGGATCGACGGCTACATAGGCTGGAGCTTAGCACTTGCTCTTTCCAATAAAGGTCATAAAGTGAAAGGTGTCGATAATGGTGCCAGAAGAGAATGGGTAAAAGAAGTAGGTAGTGACTCACTATTACCTATTGATACCATAATACATAGACATTTATTTTTATATAATAAGTTTAAGGGCAATATCTATCAAGGTGATATAACAGATTATGAATTCATTGCAGATCATATTAAAAGATTTCAACCAGATGCTATTGTCCATTTAGGGGAAATGCCATCCGCACCATACAGTATGATTGATAATGCAAAAACTATATATACTCATACTAATAATGTTAATGGTACCTTAAATGTGTTATATGCTATGAAAGAACATTGTCCTAAAGCACACCTTGTTAAACTTGGTACTATGGGTGAGTATGGTACTCCTAATATATCCATCACTGAGGGTCCTATAGAAATTGAACATCATGGTCGTAAAGATTTATTACCCTTCCCTAAGAGGGCAAACAGTTGGTATCACTTAACAAAGGTACATGATTCTAATAATATTGAGTTTGCTTGCAGAACCTGGAATTTAAAATCAACAGATATTATGCAAGGTATAGTGTATGGTACCAAGACATCTGATATGGAAGATGATATAACTTTAAACACAAGATTTGATTATGATCAATGCTTTGGTACTATAATCAATAGGTTCTGCACACAAGCAATAGCAGAGGAACCTATAACACTATATGGTAAGGGTAAACAACAGAGAGGATTCTTACCATTAAAGGATAGTATTCAATGTTTAACACTAGCAATAGAGAATGAACCTGATAAAGGTGAATATAGAGTGTTTAATCAATTTGAAGAAGTATATACCATAAGGGATTTAGCATATTTAATATGGTTTACTGCTAAGGATATGGGTTATGATAGTAAAATCATTAACATTGACAATCCAAGAACTGAATCAGATGATCACTATTTTGAACCTGAACATAAGAAATTATTAAATTTAGGTTATAAGCCTACTACTAATATGAAAGCAGAAGTAATTAAAATGTTAAGGGATATTGAACCATATAAAGATAACATTAAAAAGGAAGTTTTAATGCCAGATATACAATGGAGGAGATAAATGTTTGTAAAGGATAGTAAAATATACAAAGTTAAACATATATATAATCATTTAAAGGATTGTTTAGATAATAAGCAATCCTTTTCTATGTGTAGAATGGGTAATGCTGAGATATCCACTATAAATGGTAAAAAATTATCACATATGAGAAGTATAACACAAGGTATACCTGAAAACAAGATTAACGAACTGTTAGATGTATTAAGAAATTCAGCTAATACTTGTGATTATGTTTCTTCTATGGGTGCTTGGTTAACAGAAGAATATTTTGAAAAGGATATTAAACCAACTTCTATATACAGACAATGGGAAAAAATATATAAAGATTTTGGTGTAACTAATACAAACTACTGTAATCCTGATATAGGATACTTAATATTCTTGGAAGGTAAATATAACTTATGGAACATTATAAGGGATAAACGTATATGTGTATTAACATCTAAAGAAATAGTTGTGGATGATATGAGAAAGAGTGGTATTACTTGTGATTTCATAAGCATACCACCACAAACTACAAGACTAGAATATAAAAAAGATATGGAAAAGCCTTTGTGTGGATACTGGTATTGGGATGAATATAAGAAGATAACAGCATTTCTAAAGAAGTATCATACTGATTATGATATATTTCTAATAGGTGCTGGTTATTTAGGTAAAGGTATTTCAGCATATATCAAAGAATTAGGTGGTATTACTTTTGATGTAGGACAAGTAATGAATACATGGGCAGGGGAAGGTATGAGTAGAATGACTGATTGGATGGAACAAACTGATGGATTTTCATTTAAATTAACAGAGAATGGTAAGAAATATGCTGGAAAATATTGATATAGATAAGTATTCAAAGGTACATGGTGAAATTGATAATAAACATCCTGAATGGGTACATATAGGTAAATATGTTATAGTAGGTAGTGAGAGTAGAATATTAACACATGGACCCATAAGACCTTTCTATGAAAATCCTCATATTTATATAGAAGATTTAGTATGGATAGGATTTCGTTGTATTATATTACCTGGTGTTAAAATAGGTAAAGCTACCATTATAGGTGCAGGTAGTGTTGTTACTAAGGATACTGAACCTTATTCAATATATGGTGGTAATCCAATTAAATTCATTAGATATCAAACACCTAAAGAAACATTGCGTTCCTTTGTTGTAAAATGGTTAATGGGTAAAACCATGGGATATGTTAAAGATATAGATTGGAAGTTATTAACAAAAGATCATATAAATTACATTTTTGATAATAGAAATAAAGATATGACATTAAAAGAGATTTTGAATAATGAAACCCTTTAATTTCATACATATACCTAAGTGTGGCGGAACAACCATGTCTCATATACTTAAAGAACAATGTAAATTACTACACATAGATAGAGAGTATAGAGTGGATGGCTATGAAGATTATGATGTTATTTTTGGACATCACTCTTATAAGGTGTATGATCATTTACCTATGGTAACATGGATAAGGAATCCTATAGAAAGGGTTATTTCCCAATATTTTCAATTTATTAGAAAGGATAAAATTATAACATATCCTGATTTTAGAACTATAACATTAGAAAACGAAAGACAAAAAACTGATATACTTGAATATATAGAAAGGATACCTAATATAATGCTTGCTTATTTAGGGAGTGATCCTAAAATATTTGAATATATAGGACATCTTGAAGAATATGATAAACATTTAAGAATATTCGGTAAAAAGTTTGGCTTTAAAATACCTGATGAATATAAAAAAGGAAGAGTTAGTAAAAATAAAATTAAGTTTTATAATGATATTGTTAATGATAAAGTAATAGAGAAGATAAAAGAAGTGAATAAATTGGATATTGAGTTATATAAGGAGATTGTGAATGGAAAGGGTATTGGTTCTTAGTCCTCATAGTGATGATATGGAGATAAGTTGTGGTGGTACAGTAGCAAAGTTTATAGATGAAGGTTATGAAGTATTTAGTTTGGTATTTTCATATGCTGAACAGTCTATAACAAAAGAATTTAAAAGATTCCAAACAGTAATAGAATCCTCAGAAGCAGTAAAAGTGTTAGGTGTTAATACAAAGTGGACTGTATGTGGTAATTTCCAGGTTCGGTCATTTCCTTCACGCAGACAAGAAATATTAGATATACTGATACAAGCTAAGAAAAATATTAAACCTGATATAGTATTACTACCCAATTCTAATGATATACACCAAGACCATCAAGTTATACATAATGAAGGTATAAGAGCATTTAAACATTGCACCTTGTTAGGTTATGAAAACATATGGAATACTATGGGTAAATCTAATATGACTACCTATGTATCACTAACAACAGAACATATAGAAAAGAAAATACAAGCAATAGAATGCTATAAGAGTCAGTTATATAAGAAACCTGATTTGATTGATGTTATGTTATCATTAGCACAAGTAAGAGGTAGTGAGATTAATAAGGATTATGCTGAAGCATTTGAAACCGTTAGGAGCATTATATGAAAAGATTTGCCTTAATAGGTGCTGCTGGTTATGTAGCACCTAAACATATTAAAGCTATTAAAGATGTCGGAGGAGAGTTAGTTGCCATATTAGATCCTTCTGATTCAGTAGGTATTATAGATTCTTATTTCCCTAATTGTAAGTATTTTGGGGAGTTAGAACGATTTTGGAGACAATTAGATAAATGGGGTGATATTGATTATGTATCTATATGTTCACCTAATTATTTACATGATGCTCATTGTATGATGGGTATGAATATTGGTGCTGATATCATTTGTGAGAAACCATTAGTTATCAAACCCCATAACCTAGAGAGATTAGAGGTATTAGAGCAAAAATATAATAAAAAGATTTACAATGTCCTTCAATTAAGATATAATAGTGAAGTATTAGAATATAAGAAAAATATGAGTGATTTCTTCCCATCTGATCATTTCTATGATGTATATATAACTTATAATACTCCAAGAGGTGAATGGTATAAACGATCATGGAAAGGTGATGAAAAGAAATCAGGTGGTATATTATATAACATAGGCATACATCTATTTGATTTGGTATACTTTTTATTTGGAGAATTTGTAGATTTTGATATTAATAAATATGAAAGTAATCATGCAGCATATGGCACATTAACCACAAAAATGTCAGAAGTTATATGGTATCTCAATATTAATAAATATAATAAAACTGAA
>Ga0233437_1004214_pt1 | contig 17362 bp, 15 predicted proteins | sample SI_122_August201_FD_182714 | JGI IMG/M metagenome (GOLD analysis project Ga0233437, IMG submission 182714) | Seawater microbial communities from Saanich Inlet, British Columbia, Canada - SI_122_August2016_200_MG | ecosystem: Environmental > Aquatic > Marine > Inlet | place: Canada: British... | reverse complement strand
TTGAGGTTTTTTTTAGAAATCCAGTTTGTATTTATATTGAATTTGGTTTAGATTATTTCAATTGTTGTTCCGTTTTGTTAAATGAAGCGGGTTTTTAATAAAAAATTAGTTAGGACAAACTTTTAGTTAGCAGTCCTTTTAATTTCAAAATAATAATAGGAGAGGAAATGAAAAGATTTTTAGCTATCTTATCATTGCTTATTTTGGTTTCCGTCCCGGCATTAGCTCAAAAAAAAGTTGGTATTGTATTTGATGCGGGTGGAAAAAATGATCGAAGTTTTAATCAGTCAGCATGGGAAGGTGCTTTAAAGGCGCAAAAAGAACTTGGAATCATACTAAAGGATGCTGAACCTGGTGATTCAAGTGGTGTTGAAGAAGCCATGAGAGCATTTGCCAGTGAAGGATATGATTTGGTTTTCGGAATTGGATTTGCGAACGCGCCCTATATTGAAAAAGTTGCCAAAGAATTTCCACACTTAAATTTTGCCATTGTGGATATGGTTGTTGATCTTCCTAATGTCTCCAGCCTGGTATTTAAAGAGCATGAAGGATCGTTTTTAGTTGGAATGATTGCTGCCATGAGATCGAGAGAAGTCAATGGTAAAAGAACCATTGGTTTTATTGGTGGAATGGAAATTGATCTGATTAAAAAGTTTGAGCAAGGGTATGTCCAAGGTGCCAAAACAGTATATCCGGCGATTAATGTTATTGTGAACTACGTAGGAAATACACCAACAGCCTGGAATGACCCTACAAAAGCGAAAGAAATAGCCAATGCACAAATGGGTAAAGGTGCCAAAGTTATTTATGCTGCTGCCGGTGGTTCCGGTAATGGACTTTTTGCTGCCATAAAAGAAAAGAATGGAAAAGGAAATTGCTATCGACGAATTAAAAAATGCGTTTATGCGATTGGTGTAGATTCAAACCAGAACTATATCGTTCCTGGGCAAATACTTACTTCCATGTTAAAACGAGTTGATGTATCTGTTTTCAGTACAATTAAAGCTCTAACAGAAGGCAACTTAAAAGGTGGATTCAGAGTATTTGGTCTGGAAAATGATGGTGTTGGTTATGCGCTTGATAAGTTCAATGGAAAGCTGATCAATAAAACCATGAAAAAAGTGGTTGAACAGTATAAGACTAAAATTATCAATGGTGAAATTAAAGTCAGAGATAAAAGACCTGAGTAATTTTTAGAAAAAATGAGAAACAGGTAAATTTAGATACCGGTATTCAGTGGAATAACTGAATACCGGTTTTTTTTAATATAATTAACCCAATCTAAATCATGTATGCTGTTAGCTTAAAATCCATTACCAAACAATTTGGCGAAGTATTAGCCAACGACTCGGTTGATATTGATATTAAAAACCAGCAAATCCATGCGATAATAGGTGAAAACGGTGCTGGTAAAACAACCATTATGGAAATTTTATATGGATTTTATCAAGCAGATTCAGGAACGATAGAACTAAACGGACAGGAAGTTAAGATATCTAATCCCCATATTGCAATTGCTAACGGAATAGGTATGGTGCATCAGCATTTTATGCTGATTCCACCCATGACAGTAGCAGAAAATATAATTCTTGGTGTTGAAGACCCCAAAAAAGGGGGAGTACTGCAGATAGCAAAAGCAGAACAAAAAATACAAAAATTATCGGACGAGTACGGCTTACAAATTGATCCCAAAGTAAAAGTTGAAACACTTTCTATCGGCCTGGAACAAAGGGTGGAAATACTGAAAGCGCTCTATAGAGATGTTGATATATTAATTTTAGATGAACCAACTGCTGTTCTTACACCTTTAGAAGTAAAAGAGTTCTTCCAGATATTGAAAAAACTGAAAGAACAGGGAAAAACAATTATTATTATTACCCACAAATTAGATGAAGTTTTGGAAATTTCCGATGAAGTGACTGTTATGAGAAATGGTAAAAAAGTCGGGCATATGATTACTTCAGAAGCTACTGCAGAAAAACTAGCCAATTTAATGGTCGGTAGAGAGGTATTATTACGGTTAAACAAAAAGCCTGTTAACAGAGGTAAAGTTGTTCTCAAAGCAGAAAACCTATATATCGAAGTTGACAATAAACCGAAATTGAAAAATGTAAGTTTTCAAGTAGCGGCAGGTGAGATTTTAGGAATCGCTGGAGTTGAAGGAAACGGTCAAACAGAGCTAATTGAAGCCTTAACTGGACTGCGAAAGTTGGATTCCGGATCAGTGGTACTTGAGAACAAAGAAATAACGAATTCAACAGCCCGACAGGTGCGTGAAGATGGAATATCACATGTTCCTGCTAATAGAAAAGCCCACGGTTATTTATCCAGTTTTTCAAATGCTGACAATATTATTTTAGGTTACCACTACCTAAAACCATTTTGTAATTCAATCGGATTTTTAGATTTTAAAGAGATTGAATCCTATTCACATAAACTGGTTAGGGAATTTGATATTCGGCCACCTATTACTAATTTATCAACCAGTAGCCTTTCCGGTGGAAATCAACAAAAACTAGTTGTTGCCAGGGAATTCAGCAGAGAACCTAAATTGTTGATTATTGCACAGCCAACCAGGGGTGTTGATATTGGTGCCATCGAATTTATTCATCAACATATATTGGATTTAAGAGAAAGGAATGTTGCGGTTATATTAGTATCTGCCGAGTTGGAGGAAATTCGTTCTTTATCAGATAGGACTTTGGTTATGTTTGAAGGAGAGATTGCAGGTGAAGTAGATTCCAAATCATTTGATATTCAGCGGGTTGGATTGATGATGACAGGCCAACCGGATGAATAATTATTATCTATCAGACAGACTTCTATTTGATTGAAATTTATAGTATCTCATATCGCTTATGTTTATTAAAAAATACGAAGTTATTTTATTGCCCCTTGCCTCTGTTTTCGCCGCTTTATTGGTAGGCTCAGTTTTGATACTGGCCGTTGGAGAGAATCCTTTAGAAGTATATCACGTATTTTTTAAGAATTCTTTATTTTCCGTAAAAGGCATTGGTTACACTCTTTTTTATGCGACACCCTTAATTTTTACAGGTTTGTCAGTCGCTTTCGGGTTTAGATGTGGCTTGTTTAATATTGGTGCTGAAGGTCAGTTGTATATTGGAGCCATGTTAACAACCTTAATAGCTATTTGGTTAGATGGTAGCTCAACCTGGATATTACTACCAGTCTGTTTTATAACGGCATTTGTTGCTGGTGGTATTTGGGGAGGAATACCCGGCTTATTAAAAGCCAAGTTCGGTGGTCATGAAGTAATCAATACCATTATGATGAATCTGATTGCTTTCAGTATTGTTAATTATTTGGTGGTGGGCCCCTTTCATAGAGAAGGGACACAAGTACTGGAAACCGATTTTATTCCGGAAGCTGCACGAATACCGAATGTCCATGATTTATTACCTTTTGTTCCCGAAACCCTTCCCTTAAACTTTGGATTCATAATAGCCATAATAGCTTGCATTGTTGTCTATTTAGTTCTTTGGAAAACAAAATGGGGATACGAGATCAGAGGTGTAGGAATCAGCAATAGTGTGTCTGAATATGCCGGTATCAATGTTAAGAAAAATATGGTAATGGCTATGTTCATTGCAGGTGGACTAGCTGGTATGGTCGCGATTCATGAAGTGATGGGTTACCGATATACTTATCACGATAGCTTTTCCGGAGGTGTTGGATTTGTTGGAATTGCAGTGGCCTTGCTTGGACGCAATCATCCACTTGGAATTGTACTGGCTGCGCTACTATTTGGAGCTTTAAACAGGGGCAGCCTGTTTTTAGATCTAAATTTTGATAATTTATCAAAAGATTTGGTGATGGTACTTCAAGGCGTTATTGTACTATTTGTTGCTACTGATAAGCTATTTAGAAAAATATTAGGAATAAAATAAAGAATAGTAGATAATGAATCAAAATAACCAGGAACTTGAATCATTAATTCGAAAAATCCCCAAAAACGATCTGCATGTCCATCTGGATGGGTCGGTCAGGCTTGAAACTATTATTGATTTTTCGAAGAGACAGAATTTAAATCTACCCAGTTATACTGTTGAAGGTTTAAATGAGACTGTTTTTAAAGAGCGATATGCCAGTCTTGAGGAATATCTGACAACTTTCGGCTACTCATGCGCAGTTATGCAGAAGCCGGAATATTTAGAACAAATTGCTTACGAATTCGCCTTGGATAATCAAAAGGAAGGGGTTCGTTATGTAGAAGTTCGCTTCGCTCCCCAATTACATATCAATGATGATATGAATATGGAGACAGTCCTAAAGTCAGTCAACTTTGGAATGGAAAAGGCCCAAAAAGAATTTAATGAAAAACCGGAAATTAAAAATGGTGAAGAACCACCTTTTTATTATGGGATTATTGTTTGTGCCATGCGGAATTTTGGTCCCTGGTCGGGCTATTACGATGGATTTATTAAGTCGCTGACCTATTCCAGTATGTCAGATATCTGTCGCTTGGCTTCATTGGAATTGGCGAAAGGTGCTGTCAAAATCAGGGATAAACTAGGAATCCCCATCGTCGGGTTTGATTTAGCCGGAGCAGAAGCTGGTTATCCGGCTGCTGATCATTGGGAGGCTTTTCAATATGTTCATGAATCATTTATGCCCAAAACAGTGCATGCCGGAGAGGCTTATGGACCTGAATCTATTTTTCAGGCGATTACAGAATTGCATGCTGATCGTATTGGACATGGTTATTTTCTATTCGAATCATCTAAAATTGAGGATTCATCCATCAAAGATAAAGAGAAATATATAAATGATTTATGCCAGTATATCGCAGATCGAAGGGTGACGATTGAAATTTGTTTAACCAGTAATCTACAAACAAATCCTTCGGTTAAAGAGATTAAGAACCACGCATTTAAAAAAATGATGGAGTATAAACTATGCACTACCTTTTGCACTGATAATCGAACTGTTAGTAAAACGACAGTTACTAAAGAAATACTGATTGCCTTGAGTAATTTCAGTTTTGATTCAAAAACATTAAAGGATTGTATCATTTATGGTTTTAAACGTAGTTTTTTCCCTGAAAGTTATTCCAGAAAAAGAGTCTATGTTAGGCAATGTTTGAACTATTATGATAAATTGATGAGAGAAAATTCTGGATTGATCTAATATTAGGTTCTGAACGAAATACAAGTGAATAAGAGAATAAAATGGTATTGAGAAACTTTTTTAAAACAAACACCAAATCAAAAATAGCCTGGCTAATTATTTTGCTGGTTTTTATTTTGTTTAAAGTGCTGTTGGAAACTGTTTTTAAAGGCACACAATTGGCTCAAATCGTTGATATTGAGTTATTTGCCTCCGGAGTGAGATTATCGACACCATTAATTTTAGCTGCTTTGGGAGGACTTTTTTCGGAGCGGGCTGGAGTCGTCAATATCGCTTTAGACGGCATTATGATATTTGGTGCTTTTTTTGGTGCGGTTATCGCTTATGAAACAAGTAATCCCTGGTTGGGTGCGCTAGGGGCCATGCTAGTTGGTGGATTGATTGCTCATATTCATGGGGTAGCCAGTATTCGGTATCAGGCAGATCAGATTGTCAGTGGTACTGCCATAAATCTTCTGGCAATAGGAGTACCAGCGGTGATTTCCAATGTCCTATACAACTCTACCAGTGTGACACCTAATATTCCTTTGATTATTCCAATCATTAAAATTCCTTTACTAGCTGATATACCGTTATTAGGAGTTCTTTTGGGGAAATATTCTGTTTTGGTTTTCTTTGCGTTCGCCATGGTTCCCATTAGCTGGTTTATTCTCTTTAAAACCAGCTTTGGATTACGATTAAGAGCCGTTGGAGAGAATCCTGAAGCTGCTGATACTGCAGGTATAAACGTCTATTTAATGCGATATTATGGTGTCTGGATGAGTGGTTTGCTGGCTGGTTTAGGCGGTGCCTTTCTTTCTGTCGCTCATGGCAGTTCCTATGTTCGCGATATATCGGCTGGAAGAGGATTTATTGCCCTAGCGGCATTAATTTTTGGACGCTATACACCAAAGCTTCTTTTATTAGGTTGTTTGATGTTTGGGATTGCGGATGCTTTTCAGATACGTGTTCAAGGAGTTATCCCGATTCCAACTCAGTTTGTGCAGATGTTTCCTTATGTATTAACAATGATTGTATTAGCAGGATTAATGGGTAAGGCGCAAGTTCCGGCAGCTGACGGAATTCCGTATGTACAATCGAAATAATTAGTTCACCTGGTTTATTGATAAATACTTTTTGAATTTGAAGAAATGAGGCATAAGTTGCAAAAAAAATATTTAAATAGTTTTTTACTGATTTTAAGTATGCTGCTTTTAATTGGTATTTCTTTCAACTCTTTGATTGCCCAAACAACAGAATCGGCTTCAGTTAATGAAGATTCAAACCAGAGCCAAGATTTATCACAAATTAACTGGGATGAAGAAGAATCAAGCGAAGAAGGTGGAGACAATGGCCTGGCTGGGATGAATTTTGATGAAGAAGGCGAATCTTCAGAGGAAGATAATGATTACCAGGATAAAGAAATAAAAGCAGAGGAAGCTAGAGAAAAAATAATTCTAATTAAAGGGTTTCTGTTTTTTAGTCTTTATATTTTGGGGGGAATTCTTACAGCTTATTTTACAAGAGATAGAAAAGTTGCTGTTCAATATCCACCGGAACTTCTTATTTTACTACACACTTTTTGGCCGATCGAATGGATATTCTTAATATTTGCTGGTAAAAAAGTGCGCTAGACTGTTAGCCACAGTCAGTTAATAAAGTCGTATTAAAATGAATAAAAAGATATGTAGTCAATTAGGTGAACTATTTCAAAATTCTCAACAAATCCTGCCAAAACCTGATGAACCTTTTGATGGTGTCTTAAGTTCTGAAATTGTAAATAACATCCTTAGTTTACAAAATATTCCGATCACTCAATTACAAATTATACTATTATCAGTTGCAGCCAGTTATCATATTAGTCCGATTTCCAATTATGCCGTGGGCGCTATTGTACTTGGCCAATCCGGAAAAATATATTTTGGGTCGAACATCGAATTTGTTCATACAGGTCTACAATTTACCATTCATGCTGAACAGTGTGCGATTATAAATGCTACCCAGCATATGGAAAAAGGTATTAAATCTATTACTGTCAATGCACCTCCCTGTGGTTTCTGTAGACAGTTTATCAATGAAATTAAGGGAGCTGAAGATATAGAATTTATAGTGGCTGGAAATAAACCTAAAAAATTTAAATCCTATTTACCAGATGCTTTTAGTGGCAAAGATCTGAGTGTAGATGTAGATATACTAAATTCATCTCTACTGAATTATCAGTTCGTGGATCAAAATGTTGATGATAATGAACTGTTTGGCGCTGCATTAGCTGCTGCCAATCGAAGTTATTCCCCATACAGCAGGAGTGTGTCTGGTGTTGCATTCAGAATGTCAAATGATAAGATTATTGCGGGTAGTTATCATGAAAGTGCAGCATTTAATCCTACTGTGACAGCTATTCAGTCTGCAATCATCAGAGCCAGGTTAGATGGATTTCTTCTGAAAGATATCCGGGATGTGGTTTTTCTTCAAAATAGCAATAACTGCTGTGATTATTCCAGGATTACGACTGAAATACTAAATTCCATAACTCCGGATGCAATGTTGACGATTGGTTTGATATATTGAATTAGTGTTTATTTTTTGTATGGTACCATTCCCGGTAGCCGATTAAATATAATATACTGTCTAAACCTGAGGCAGAAATCGAGTGTTCAGCATTTTTCTTGACGATATTTTTTGCTTTAAAAGCGATTCCTAATCCGGCAATGCTTAACATCGGTAAATCGTTAGCACCATCCCCGACAGCAATAACCTGCTCTAAACTGATATTTTCTTTTTTAGCTAATTTCTGAAGTAGTTCTGCTTTTTTTTGTCCATTGACGATATCACCGATGACATTACCGGTAACTTTCCCGTTTTTAATTTCCAGGTTATTAGCAAAAACATAATCAATACCCAATTTATCTTTTAAATACTGGCCGAAAAAATTAAATCCACCGGAAAGGATAGTGGTCGTAAATCCCAGTTGCTTTAAAGTTGTAATTAGTTCTTGAGCACCTTCTGACAATGGTAGATCCCTGGCGATATCATTTAACAACGATTCATCAAGGCCTTTTAATAGTTTTACCCTTTCAATCAAACTACTATTAAAATCGATTTCACCCTGCATGGCTTTTTCTGTAATTTCAGATACTTTATCTTCGACACCATTTGCCTTAGCTAGTTCATCGATCACTTCAGTTTTAATTAAAGTGGAATCCATATCAAAGGCTACAAGTCTTCGATTACACCTGAAAATATTGTCTTCCTGGAAGGCGATATCTACATCATGTTTATTGGCGGCTTTTAGTAAATCCTGTTTCAGTTTTTCCTGTTTTTTTGGATTTCCTCGTACTGAAAATTCTACGCAGGCATTAGATTTCGTTACAGCAGGTTGATTCAGTTCTAAACGACCTGAAACCCGTGTTATATTATCAATATTTAATTGATTTTGCTGCACAATATTTGAGATCGCTGCAATTTGGTTAGCTGTTATTTTTTTGGTTAACAGTGTAATGATATGTCGTGTTTTACCTTGTTCGCTGACCCAACTGCTATAGTTTTTCTCGCTAATTGGAAAAAATTTAACTTTTAATCCCAATTCATGACCAGTAAACAAAATATCTTTTAAAATGGGGGCTGATTTGGATTTATCCGGTAGTTCAATTAATAGTCCCAGGGAAAGTGTATCATGAATGACAGATTGTCTGATATCCAGAATGTTGATATTTCGTTTAGCCAGTCCTTTAGTAATGGCATATGTCAAACCAGGTTTATCAGTTCCTGTGACATTGATAATAACGATTTCTTTCATTGAAATTGTTTTTAGGAATTTTGGTATCGTGAACTGATGTTTAAAAGATTTGTTTTATTCCTCCCTTTACTGAATAGGATTTTAAATCAGAGTTTTTTTGATCAGTTTAACAGGTTCAACCGGTTTTTTCGATATTGTTATGGATTGATTAAAATAATCTGCCGCATTTTTTAAGGTCTTCGGGTCATTAAACAATATTTCCAGCACAGGTTCACCTTTTTTAACTGGTTCTCCTATTTTTTTCTTCATAATAACACCAACACCATGATCAATCTTTGAATCCATTGTCATTCGACCGCCACCGATAAGAACCGCACCCTTTCCTATTTTCAGTGCATCGAGTTCTTTAACGAAACCATCCGCATTGGCTTTGATATACTCAGAATGTTTTGCCTGGGGTAGTAGTGAAAAATCATCCAATGCTTTATCATTACCACCTTGTTTACTAACAATTTCTTTCAACTTTGAAAATGCGGATCCATTCTGTATCACTTGATTAACGAGGGATTTTGCCTGGGATAACTCTTTGGCTTTACCACCTAGTATTATCATATGTGCTGCCAATTCAATACTCAGTATTCTCAAATCATCCTGGAGCGGTAGGCATTTATTTTTGAGAATATCAACAGATTCAATAATCTCAAGCGCATTACCGATATGGGTTCCTAAGGGTTGATCCATATCGGTGATTAAGGCGGTTACTTGTTTTCCCATATTTTTCCCAATCGATATCAGAATTTGGGCCAACGCTTCTGAATCTTGTTGGGTTTTCATAAATGCCCCTTTTCCGGTTTTAACATCCAATACCAATGCGTCAATCCCTTCCGCCAGTTTTTTACTCATGATACTGGCTGATATTAAAGATTTATTTTCAACGGTGCAGGTAACGTCCCGTAGCGCATATATTTTCTTATCAGCCGGGGCAATTTCAGCAGTTTGACCAATGAGACAAAGCCCTGTCTCCCGAATGAGATGACGATACTGATCCAAATTGAGATTTACATTAAAACCCGGAATTGATTCCAGTTTATCCAGTGTTCCACCTGAATGTGCTAAACCCCTCCCTGAAATCATTGGAACCGGTACATTCAAAGCAGCACAAATCGGAGCTATAATTAGAGAAGTTTTATCTCCGACCCCTCCGGTTGAATGTTTATCTACTTTAATACCTTCGATATCCGATAAATCAACCACAATCCCGGAATGCAACATGGCATCAGTGAGCCAGGTGGTTTCATCAATATCCATTCCATTTAAAAAAACTGACATTAAAAAGGCTGAAACCTGGTAATCGGGAATTTCATATTGTGTATAACCTTTTATAAAATACTGAATTTCTGCCTGTGTCAGTTTAATCCGGTCTCTTTTTTTCCCTAAAATTTCCTGAAAATACATGCTAATACCAGTAACTAGTTATTTGTTAATTATTCGATACTTTTAACGGTGTCTAAACTACCATCATTAATTAATTCAGTAAGAATAAATTTCAATGGAGGAAGTACTTTATAGATGGTTTTATTGGAGATATGGCGCATTCCTATTATATAAATATCTGATATTTTTAATCAGGTTCGGCCCATCAATTACGCTCAAATTAAAATATGAATATATAATAAGTAATAATATATTTCCACTTGAATTGTGAGGGTATGCCAAGAAATTAGGATTTTAATAAATCTACTTCATGATCAACAATTTTTGTTTGATTGATCATTATTTTCTCGAATTTATTTGAGATATCTAATAACGCTTGTTCTGATAATTTTTGAGGAACGTAGAAAGGTTCACCATAATGAATAACCATTGTTGAAAATGGTTTAGGCAGTTTATGAGTATCCCAGCTTTTTTCAAATACCCATTGATTCGTTGATTTTATGTCAAATGGTATCAAAGGGACTTTTGCTTTTTGGGCCAATGCAATTGCCCCGCTCTGCAATTTATATTTAGGCCCTCTGGGGCCATCAGGTGTGATTCCAGCGATGTTACCCTGTTTGATCCATTTTAGCATTTTTATGAATACACGAACACCACTCTTAGAGGTTGAACCTCTGATAGTCTTGTTTCCTAAAGCATGAACGGCGCGAGCAATCATCTCACCATCAATACTTTCGCTAACCATAATTGCCACATTCTGATTACGTAGTTCCCAGGCGCCAATAGAAACATTATTATGCCAGGAAGCATATATCCAATTTTGTTGGTTCTGTTTGAGTTTTTCCAAATGTTCAAGGCCAATATATTTCTTTTTACAGGTATATCCAATAACATGGATGAATATATGAAAGAACTTTGTAATCAGATAAATCTTGGTTCTGGTTTTGAAAGGGATATTGGATGACATTCGAATATAAGATATAAAAGAGCTGGATATAATTACACCAGCTCTGATTTTGCCTAAAAGATTAATTTCAATTTATTTAATCGATCTTTCAATTCATTAATAATTTTCTTTTCTTCTTCGTATCCATTGGCATCAAATGTCAAGGAGAATCGTAAGTACGGACCGGCATCATCCCATGGAACAGTTGAAATTACAGATTCTGTAATTAAATAGGTTGAGGCTTCTTCAGCATTAGCAAAAGTGATCCCGGATTTTGTTCCTTTCGGGGATGCTACATAACAATAAAAGGTCGCTTGAGGTTTTTCAGCTTTGAATCCTACTGATTTTAAGGCCTCAACTAACAGATCAAATCTTCTTGAGTATCGTTCACAGTTTTGGTCTGTAATTTCAGTATTTTGAAGCGCATGGATTCCGGCTTTCTGAATGGCTCTAAATTGACCGGAATCAGTGTTATCTTTTATGGTACCGTAAGCCTGAACGATGGTTGGATTTCCAACCACAAAAGCCATCCGCCAGCCTGTCATGTTAAAGGCTTTGGAAAGTGAATGGACTTCAATAGCGACGTCCATGGCACCATCAATGGATAAAATACTGATGGGTTTGGTACCATCAAAAGTCAATGCCGCATAAGCCGCATCCTGAATAATAATCAACTGGTGCTTTTTAGCCAAGGCAACAATTTTTTCAAAAAATGCTTTTGTTGCCATTTGACCGGTGGGGTTGTTAGGGTAATTAATGTAAAAAAGTTTAGCCCTTTTTAGGATGTCCTCAGGAATGCTATCTAAATCCGGAAAAAAATTGTTCTCCTTCAAAAGTGGAACATTATGGACTTCACCACCTAAATATTTGGTATAGGTTGCTGTAACAGGATATCCGGGGGTCGTTTGAATGGTAATATCACCTGGATTAATAAAACACAGCGGTAACATGGCTAAAATTGGTTTAGAGCCAATTCCATGAATGATATGCTGATCCGGATCCAGGTTTTCAATACCGAAAACTTGCTTCATATATTCAACAGCAGCCGTTTTGAATTCAGGAATACCATTATCGGAGTACCAGCGATTTTCTGGCTTCCCTGCTTCTTGAGCCAACATTTTTGATACGGATGGATCAGCCGGAATATCTGGCTCTCCAACGCCCATATCAATCAGTGGAATTTCCGGATGTTTTATTTTTGCAGCATCTTTGGCTCTTTTTATTTTTTCAAATTTGTAGATGGCTGTAGATTTTCCAAATTGTTTACCACCAAGTCTTTCAGCAATTAGGTTTTCATAGTAGCTCACGGTCGACTCCTTTTTATTGGATTATAATAAGTTTGATTTTATCATTGTCTGATGCAATTTCTTAATAGTATTGAATATGAAGATTTATTGACAAGTAATTTAAAAATTAATAGAGAACATGACATGCAAATAGTAGTACTATATGACACTACTATATAAAATTACGAATTAAGTCAATAAACATCCATTTGAATAACACTGTTAGTATCCCTTAATTTGAATCAATGAAGCTGTTTTTGAGGACTGGTCTAAAATAATGAGAGATTTTAACTGAAATTAATTGACAAGGTTAGTAGATGTATTGAATGATTTCCGAAGTCGCCGAGATGGTGAAATTGGTAGACACGTGGGATTCAAAATCCCATGACCGCGAGGTCGTGCCGGTTCGATTCCGGCTCTCGGTACCAAAGAGAAAAAAATAGAAAAAAAAGTTAACGGAAATCGATTGTTAACCAATGTAATGATGACCGTAAAAGGGGACAGAGAGTTCAAACTTCTGTCCCCTTTTTTATTTTAAGGGGTTCAAATGACGGATAACATTAAACGAATTACAGTTTTAGGTGCAGGTCGTTGGGGGACTGCGATGGCAATTTATCTTAGTCGTAAAAACCTGGATGTGACCGTTCAGTGTCACTTAAAGGAAGAGTATCAACAATTGGTGGATACCGGAATAGCACCAAATCTACCAGGATATAATTGTGAAGGTAGAATCAAGTTTGAAATGGATCTTGAAAATTCCATTGTTGGCGCTCAATTAATTATTATGGCGATGCCAGTAGCGTTTCTCAGAAGTGTACTTGGTCGTATGGGGACTATTTCCAAAGATACTGTTATTTTAAGTATTAACAAAGGAATTGAACGTGAAACACTTCAGACGGTTCCAACGATTATTAAAGAATATTTTCCAAATCATGTCCTTGCGCATCTTGGAGGTCCCTGTTTCCCTGATGGTCTACTGTCCAAAACTACACCTGTTGCGGAAACTTTGGCTTGTGAGGATGAAAAAATTGGAGCGCAACTACAACAGTTGATTAGTTCGGCTGATTTTAGAGTTTATGGAAGTCGTGATGTTCAGGGTGTTGCAACGCTAGGGGCTTTAAAGAATGTATATGCAATAATTGCCGGTGTCGCTGATGGTTTTGGAATGTATGAAGAAGTAATTTCAGTCATTGTCACACGAGGCTTGGCTGAAATGAAACGGTATTGTCAAAAGATGGGTTTTTCACTGGAAACACTTTATGGGTTAAGTGGATTAGGGGATCTGGCACTAACTTGCTATTCACCAGCCAATAGTCATAATAAGAATTTTGGTATTCGTTTAGGCAAAGGCGAAAAAACGCAACAAATTCTTGATAGTATGGATGGAACGATTGCAGAAGGTTATTTCACTACTAAAGCCGTGTGGGATATTGCCAATAACATGAAAATTGAACTGCCCTTGTGTAAAATGGCTTACGAAGTCATTTATAAAGGATTATCTATTGAAGAGGGTCTCCAAAAATTAATGCGGCGACCATTAAAATTAGAGGATTAAATTGAAAAAACAGTATAAAGACTTTTTATACCGGCTCGGTGTATTCAATATTAAATTAGGGTTAAAAAATATCCAGAATATTCTGGCCCCATTAAATAATCCGCATCGACATCCTAGAATTATTCATCTCGCCGGTACCAATGGAAAAGGGTCTACCTTGGTTACTATCGAAAAATTGTTATTGGAAAGTGGTTATACGACTGGTGCTACCGTTTCTCCGCACTTAGTAACGTTTAATGAAAGATTCCGTATCAATGGGGAAAGTATCTCTGACGAGCTTTTAGATGAAGCCTTTCTCAAGGTTTGCGAAGCTTGTGATATTTCTATTGATAATTTAGATAACTATAACGGTGACTCCAGAGTTAATCCAACTTTCTTTGAATTTGCTATATCGATGGCGTTTTATGCCTTTCAACAAAAAAAAGTCGATTATATATTATTAGAAACTGGTTTAGGTGGCCGCCTGGATGCTTCAAATGTTGTTGAAAATCCGATTGCCTGTGTTTTTACTAAAATTGATTATGACCACCAGGAGTTTCTAGGTGATACACTAGAGCTGATAACCAATGAGAAGTTGGGGATATTAAAAGAAGGCGCGCATGTTTTTGTCGCCCAACAACAGTCATGCATTCTTGAGCAAATTCAAAAAGTTTGTGATGAAAGGCAATTTGAGTATTCAATGGCGAATCAAAACTTTAGTTTTCATAGCGAAAATACAGAGTCGGTTTCATATCGTTTTATTAATTTATCATCGATATCGCATCCAGGGAAAAAGATTGACACCAGCATTCAAATTGATGGAATGGTGCTAAAAGGGGACCATCAACTTGAAAATTTATCGACAGCCCTGGCAGTTTATTTTTCCGTTATTGATGAAAGTTCCCGCTTATCGAATCAGCAAATTCAATCAGCGCTAGAGCAAATTATCTGGCCAGGTCGGATTCAATATTTGAATTCCCAAAAATCTATATTAATTGATGGTGCGCATAACCTATCGGGAATGCGCAGTTTGTTGATATTCCTGGATCAAAATCATGCATCTGATAGAATTCTTTTTGCCACAACCTGGTTGGAGGGTAAGGAAATTATACCGGCTTTAAAAGGTTTTGACCTCAATCGGGTGACATTTTTACCGGTTAAAATTGAAATGGTGGGAACTGCGCAAATTAATAGTGTTTCGAATGGTTTAATCCAAAACGGATATCGCACTTTGCCCATTACCGATACCGATGCTTTAATGACGAGATATGTTCTTCAGGAAACAGATGAATATGATCTGGTCTTAATAGGAGGATCTCTCTACTTATTAGGTGAGGTTTTGACACGCTTAAAAAACGAGTCGGATTAATAGAGCACGGCTAATTTATTCTGCAGCGTAAATCTTTATATGTTAAAGGGTTCAGATTAAAACTGGACAAACCCAGAAATTTTTCGTATAGTCTGATCATCACATTGAGATGAGAAATGATTATGCGTTTAGAAAAAATATTGATCAGGCCTGTTAGAGAAAGCGAAGAGGCTAAGTATCAGCAACTTATGAGAATGCATCATTACTTGGGAGCTATTCCCAAGATTGGTGAAACCCTCCGGTATATTGGAATATATAAAGAACAGTGGGTTGCGTTGATCAGCTTTTCTGCGGCGGCCCTTAAATGTGCCGCACGTGATCATTGGATCGGATGGAGCTACCGTCATCAGAGTGGACGTCTGAAACTGATCGTCAACAACAGTCGTTTTTTAATACTACCGGCCAAGCAGACTAAGAATTTGGGATCGAAGGTTCTGTCACTCTGTCTGAAGCGTTTGTCTGGTGATTGGGCTGAAAAATATGGACACCCCATTCTTATGGTTGAGACCTTTGTTGATCCTGAACAGTTCTACGGCGGTGTATACCGTGCCAGTAATTGGCACATGGTTGGTTACACAAAAGGTTTCAATCGAATTACCGGAGGTTATTCACGCCAAACAGAACAAAAGAAGATGCTGTTTCTTAAGCCGCTACATCGGTCTGTTCAAACCATTTTATCTCAACATAAATTAAGTCATCAATTCAATTTAGGCGAGGTAAAAATGAAAATCACAGCAGGTCACATGCGATCACTACCGAGTTTTTTCAAAGAGATCACCGATCCGCGCCGACCGCAAGGCTTGCGGCACCGTCTTTCAACGGTACTGGGAATTGCTACGGGTGCGGTACTCTGTGGTATGAGAAGCTACGAATCCATATTTGACTGGGCCGAAAGTCTGACTCAAAAAGCCAGAGAACGTTTTGGATGTCGTTATGAAAAAGGGCGCCATGAAGTACCGAGCCTTAGTATCATCAGAAATGTGCTGGTGAGAGTGGACCCATTGGAACTGGATGCGGCGTTCCGTCGCTGGAACGATACATATGCAAAAGAGGATAGTACTCTTGCGATTGATGGCAAAGTAATGTGCAATGCTGTCGACGAATCAGGCCGTCAAACCCAAATCATGAGTGCTGTTGGCCACAATACGGGAATTTGCTACACCCAAAAAAAGTCGGAACGTTACCTGTAGGCAACGGTTCAGATCGTGTCAAACAAACCAATGAAATTAAATTTGCACCAAAACTACTGGATGAGATTACTATTGAGGGCAAAGACATCACGAGTGATGCACTGCATACCCAGAAGGACTTTGCCAACTATTTGGTAGATGAAAGGAAAGCACACTACTTTTTTTGCGTTAAAAAGAATCAACCGACTCTGCTGGCGGACATTGAATATCTTTATTCCAACTATACCGGGCCAGCTGATTATGAAGACGCTGTCTCAATAGCACACGGCAGGATTGAAGCCAGAAGGATTTGGGCAACAACGGAATTGAATGACTATGTAACATTCCCACATGTCGCCCAGATCTATAAAATTGAACGAGAGATTACGGACAAAAAGAGTGGAGAGACATCACTTGAGATCGCTTACGGTGTAACGAGCAGGAGTGTCTCAGATATCAGTCCTCAAAAGATTTTACACACTGTACGAAAACATTGGTCAGTTGAGGTCTCTCACTATATCATTGACTGGATATATGATGAAGATCGCTCAACTATCCGTACGGGGCATGGCCCGGAAAACATGACACGACTCAGGCGATTTGCTATCGGATTGGTGAAATCAAAGGGTGTCAAAAATATATCGAAGAAAATGAGGCAACTGAACAAGAATACACATTCAGTTTTGACTTACTTGAAAATTTTTAACAACATCAAACCCTTTGCAGGGCATAGCGTCTCGAGTTAGAACAAATTAGCCCTG
>Ga0233437_1004212_pt1 | contig 17370 bp, 12 predicted proteins | sample SI_122_August201_FD_182714 | JGI IMG/M metagenome (GOLD analysis project Ga0233437, IMG submission 182714) | Seawater microbial communities from Saanich Inlet, British Columbia, Canada - SI_122_August2016_200_MG | ecosystem: Environmental > Aquatic > Marine > Inlet | place: Canada: British... | reverse complement strand
CTATTCTCTGTAAGCTCTTGTATTGTCGAATTGTATTTTCCCTTTTTTATGCTTGGGGGCCACGGTTACCAAGGGCTAACCTCAGGATCTCTGAAGTTAAGAAAAAAGCCGTTAAGACCGGAAAAATGCTGATTAAAACATCACAAAAAGCAGCGTACCACCGCATTGAATCCTATAAACTAACTGGCCTCTACTACTGGCTGACAGGCAAACCTCAAAAGTCCTTCAAATTGTGGCGTAAGGCGATTGTGGAAGGGATACAACTGGGCGCAGATTTGGAACTGTCGAGATTATATTTCGAAGTGGGAAAGCAGTTGATGCTTTCTGATAACAAGAATGAATTGCTTGATGGCCTGGGAGCCAAGGCCTACCTGAAGAAAGCAAAGGAAATGTTTCAACGGATGGATTTGAAGTGGGATTTGGAAGAATTGAATAAGTTGGTTCAGCAGTGAGGCGAATCTTTTATCTATAATTGTAATTGAGCTAAACCAACGTATCTGTTTCAAAAAATATCAGCCTGCGATTGTCAATGAAAAGTGGTTATAAGGAATTGTTGTCTAAATATTCAACCCTGGATTTCGGAGACATTAACCTGCAAGACGAAGAACAGATATTTGGTGGGAGACTTGATCACGAGATGTTAAATCTTTGCCAATTACTGCCAAAAAGTCTTCAATCTAATGCACTACTTCATATTATGCAGCATTTTGGAGGACGACTCCAACCGGAAATAGATATTATTCGCCATTATTATTACATCCCGGCCTGGTCTATAATCTATTGGTTAACTTTGCCCAATCCAGGCGTATTGAAACTGAATGATGAGGAAATCAATCAGGCGATTACTGCACATACCATGGCCCTGTTTCTTCATGCCTTTGATGATCATTTGACCGACGGTGAGATCCCTGTTTCTCATCTGGCTTTGCAATTAAGGAGTCAATCCTGGATTTTAATGATGGATGCACTTTATGGTCTGGCAATTGGAATTCAAGGCGGCCCCCGAATTGTTGATAGTTTAATCGATGATTACTATTCAGGCATTGAAAGCAATAAGAAGGCGGTTACACTAGACGAGTTCGGTGCCTTATTTATGAAACAAATGACGACCTGGATGATCGTTCCAATCTTATTGACAAAAAGAGCCACGAAAAATGATGGTTTTGTTGATGCCATTCAGTCAATATTTGGCTCATTCGGATTTGCCTGGCGCCTCTTGGACGATATCAAAGATATAGAATCAGACTTCAATTCGTCATCAGAGAGCGCCATCTATATCAGTTTGTCGGATGAGATGAAGAAATTATGGAAACCCACTTCTCCTGGTAACTTGGCTGAGAAGAATATCAGGTTTGAGACAGTCATGGACTATATTGTCGAAAACCGGACGATTGAAAAGATCGTTCAAAGAATCATAATTGAGCTTGAGTCTGCGGCGTCACGGGCAGAGTCAATCAATATGACCGGTTTCGCGAGAGAATTGGCCTGTCTGGCCCAACCTTTGTTAAAAAGCATGATCAAGCGGCATGAGATATTGATATGATGAATGATGTGGTTAGTCGCAATAATGTTCCCTTAAGTCTTGAGGTTACTTCAGAATGCAATTTGAAGTGTTTGCATTGTTTTGCGCGTGGTCGTACTGCAGAATCTGCAACATTGTCTCAAGAGATTGCCATGGAGATCATCTCCGAAGGGTTTGAGCTGGCTTATCGTCGTCTGCATTTAACTGGCGGAGAGCCTTTTCTCTGGGACAGCCTTTTTGGTTTTGTTGATTTTGCTTTTGACATAGGATATGGCTCCGTTTTTTTAAATTCCAACGGCACACGATTGACAAAGGATACCTGCATTCAACTATCAAAGTTTGATGGATTTTCGTTATCTGTAAGCCTGGAAGTAACCCAATCAATTCATGACCATTATAGAGGTGACAGGAGCTATCATAAATCGTTAGAAGGAATTCAAAATGCGCTTGCCGCGGGGTTGCAGACTTGCATTTTTGCGGTTGTGACACGTAATAATATGGCCTGCCTGCCCCAGTTCGCGGAATTGATACATAAAAATTTCCCCACTATTGAATCTTTGCTGTTGATTCCGTTGGTCAGTTTCGGAAATTCTTTTTCACTCTTTGATGAACTCCTTGATCCGAAAGATTATGTTAGATTAGTTCAAACGGCTGGATTGATAAATTTATATGGCGTAAGAACAAGTTTACTATCAAATCCCCTGGCCAATGCAGTCGCTAAAAAAATCGGCATGCCCTGGATTCCATATTCAGCACCAGAATACCGAAAGGGGAGTATGATGATTTTGGCCAACAGGGATATGGCCCTTTCGCATTCCTCTGACTCTATCCTGGGAAAATACCAAACCGGAATGGTGAAAGCTGTGTTGGAATCTGATGAGTATGAAAATTTAACAAGACCCGATTCAACAATCTGCAAAGACTGTGAATATGCTGAGAATTGCAGAGAAGGAGATTTGATCAGACCCATAGTAGATGACAGTCCAACATCTGGAGTGTCACCTTATTGCAGATCTGTTTTAAGCAAAGCAACTACCTGATCTGAATAATCAACATAATTATTTCGAATTCCAGATCCGTTTATCTGACAGTTCCTCTGACGTGCGTTTTACTTCACGCTTCAGCTATCCACAGATATTGACGTGGGCCTGGCTTTGAGATCGGTTTATTTGCACCATCTCTGCAATTTAAATAGTTGTTGACACGAGAGTTTCTCTTTGTTAGATAGTAGCAAGCGTTTAAGCATAAATTCCGTTAACACAAAATCAAGGAGATCATGATGAGCAAGCAAGATAAGAATTTTGTGGACTACATTCAATATGCATTAAACCCTAGTACTAATGCGATTGGAGAACAGGTTAAAGTTGCTTTTTTAGCTGAAATTGGTAACAACGACCCTGCGCGTTTAGAACAGTACTTTATCAAAGAGGGCTTTAAAGGAATAGACTTGGCTGAATGTAAGCGTATATTGGCTGTAAATATTCTGACTCCGATTAAGGATATGATTGATGAGTCGGATATTGGCAGGCAAAAGCTCTATTGACAAATTCCAGAGCTTAGAATTGATAAATTGGGGCCCCTGTTTCCTCTCATTGGTTGCCTATTGTACTAGCAGCGTTTCTTCCACAGAATGATGAATCCCCATTGATTTCATTTCTTTGGTTTAAAACTGGTAGAAAATCTGAAATGGCCATTTGGCCATTTCAGATTTTCAGAAGATGGTGATATAGCCAAATTTAAATCAGATAAAATCCTTCAACCAGATCCCATCCGATCAAGATTTCTTGTACCTGCTGTATCTATCTTGTCTTATGACTAAGCTTGTTCTTGGCATCATTTATGTATTAGTTCATGCGTGTAATATTCCAGTCGAACAAAACTACCAACGGAAAAAGGACGAACTTGGCCTGGACCACTATAAAGGTTAAGGCTTAATGGGTTGGCACCATCATGTAACTACGAACCTGCTGACTTTTGGCTTTTTGCTCCTTGTGTAACTCCGGTCAAAAAAATCAGGATTGACCCTGCCGATGATCCGGAAAATGATCCAAAAGCTTTTGTTGACATGGACAGGCGTCAGCACAATTTGTAATCGGAAAGCCAGATTATTCCATATTACAGTATTTACTTAACGTAGCAGTACCAGTTTACAAAAATTCATGCACATAGGGTCTTGTTTACTTTTGAACAGCAGTTGCACAAAACCAGGTTTGAAGTAATTGGTTAATTTAAGCCTATGCAGGTTTTAGGCGATAACGACTTCATTTTACTCATTACACATAAAATTCACTATGGATTCCAAGAGTTACGATATTAAATATATCCCGGAATACAAGACAGGGGATAGTGTTAGTAACCGGCTCGTTGCGCTTGTCATGCTTGAACAATTTACAGATGAGCGAACCATGACTGCCGATATAGTTCAGGATTTAATGAAGATTGCGTTGATGTCCAGATATAGAAATGAAAAAAGAATTTTTAATATGGCCAACCTGATGATCAAACAGGGTTTGAGATACGTCCAAAAAGAGGGGATGATTTCCATCAAGATTCCCTCAAAAGACTTTCAACTGCTTGAATTACTAAAAATATCCGCAGAAAAACTTGATGCTTCGGAACAATTCCCACCCCAGAAGTTCTTTAATGCCCTCTCAAGAATTAATAAACAAGATAACCATTATCTAGTTAGATTTTTCATTAACTCATTGATTAAGAGTTACAATGAGCGAGCTAACTTCACTGGAGTCTTAACATACAAAAAGAAATGAGCGGCCTGAATTTTTTTACCAGGGTTTTTCAGGCCTTGCATATATTCTTTTTTTGAATAAAAAAGAGATGTTTGCTTCGGAAATGGTTATCTTGGAGAGACCACTGAAAAATGGGTAAACTACTCGATTCAAAGAACAAGTACTGAAAACGAATTAGCAAAAATCTCACAAAAAAAGGTGCTGCGCAAAATATCCAAATTTGATATACTGGGACGTCTTGTAGTTGATCAAACAAAACGATAGCAGAAACTACTGAAAAATACGCCCCATGGAAGTTATAAGAAGGCTTATAAAATCAGTTACCTCACCTGATTTGGACATCAATGTCGACACTGAAAAACTCAGAAGGGCAAAGAGAAGGCAGGAGAGACAGGAGAGGAGGGAGAATGCAGAAAATGGAAAGGCTCCAAATGAGAAGCAGGCTGTTGATAAAACCGTTGAGCATATTTTGAAAAATGTTGAGGCTCTAAAATCTATGAATCCATATTCCCCTGAATTTTTGGGGAAGGATATTGTTTATCCTGCAAAGGACCGGAGACTGTTTTTTCGGCCAAGCAAAGCGCTTAATCTGGTGGATCTGAGAGACGAAGTTAACAAGGCTTCTGAGTTGAATAAAGTCAACACTGCCAGAAAAAAGATCAATAATCTGTTGAAAAAAAATCGATATAATCCGGAATTACGAGCGTTGAGCGGAATACAGCTTTATAACGATACTTTTCAAAGTGGCCTGGACGAAAACAAGCTGCATGCACTGCGAAGATCAGTCGTAGAGACTGCTTCCGCAATTCACAACGGCGGAATTAGCATTTTTAACGTCAATTGGTTCATTAGAATTTATCTAAAATACCTGGAAATCCTGCATCGGCAAATCGTCAACGAGCGCAGTAAAATTAGCACAAATTACCACTGGCTGGTCAGAAAAGCTGCCGACGAATTGAACATCATCCTCATGCAGGTAACCAGCATGCAGGGTATTAAAAAAAACATGAGCGGTCTGACCGTATTGAATACGAGATTAAAAGATTCTGCATATACGTACAATTGTATTACCAAAGCAGAGATCACAGAAGCCGCCCATTCCATGGTTAAAGGAGAAAACAAAACAATCGGGTCTGGTAAAACGGCAAATTATATTATCTGGGTTATCATCACCCTGAGTTCACTTTTTGCCCGGATACCGATCCTGGAAGGTCTGATTACTGACACAATGAGCGCTATCCCAGATATTTCAAGAGAACTGACGCTGCAAAAAAAGATGGTTGGAACGGCATCCAGAATCACAAAATATCAATTAGCCGTTGCAGAAGGAGACAGAACTAATATCGCTGCAGCTGCCAAAAATCTGTATATTAGGTGTCTAGAAATTATAAAACAGTACTTAACCGGTGCAACCACACTAAAAAAATCTTATGAAGTCGATCCATTTCTGAAAATTGCCTGGATTGTCAAAGAATCGAACGGGCTTTTTGAAGCAGCAGTCTACAAACAGATGTTGGAAGAAGCTCTAAAACAGCTGAATATCGTTATCAAACAGTCTCTGGATGTCAAGGACTCTCACGAGCTAGCCACAAAACTCCAGAGGGAAATTACTGATATCATGACAGAATATGGATGGATGAAGTAAAAAGGATATAGCAACACGGAGACAATTGGTCCGCACCCAACCAAAATTCTCCCCTGCCCTTCGCTTGATTAGAACCCGGATTCCCTTCTTTATTCTCCTTCGATCCGGCTTTTTATTTCACACTCGCAACAAGACGATTAGTTTTTCGCGACACGTTATCCTCAAATGCCTGATAAAAATTTATTTTACAGAACATTTATACATTCGCTGACGAAGTTGGGTTAAGAAACACTGGATTCTTGCCTCGACGATGGGGGCCACTTAACTATTAAAGTGTCAATAAAGACCTAAAATTTACTTCAAATACACTTGCTATGGCACGAATTCTATTAATTGACGACGACGTTAGTTTTCAGAAGATGATGAAAACAGTGCTTGTAAAGGCCGGACATGAAGTCGTGACAGCCTCCAACGGCGTACAAGGATATCAATTGTTTATACTACAGCCTTGTGATTTGATTGTAACGGATATATTTATGCCGGAAAAAGAGGGGATTCATACAATTTTTGATTTTAAATCTGAATTTCCAGACGTTAAAATCATTGCTATTTCAGGTGGTGGAATCATGGCAAAAAATATTGATGACGATGTACTTCAATTGCTCAATAAAGGAATGGAAAGTACCGAAGTCCTCCAACTTGCCAGCGATTTTGGTGCCGATGAGGTTATGAGCAAGCCTATCATCATAAAAAAATTTCTGCATCTGGTAAATGAAACTATGTCCGGCAGCTTTTAACGATCAGCTATGTGCGCCGTTTCAGGATTTAATAAGAATATGTTGTCGGTGAAAAAAAGTTTGGTCTTATTGGCTATTGCATGAAGGGACCCAGTATGCTGAGCAGTTGTCTGAATAGATGGCAAGGGTACTATTCTCTACGACTTTTATTCGACTTTTTTGTCTTAGAGCTCGGCGGGGGCGATTTTGCATGAGTTTTAATTCACAGGGACCCGATCTCCAAATCTTTCCCTGATAATCCTGGTCAGCGTACTGATTTTGACGGGTTTTGAGAGAAATTGGTAAATACCTGCGGCTGTGGCTGTTTTTTCGGAAATGAGATTGCTGTAACCCGTAGCCAAAACAATAGGAATATCCGGTCTGATACCCAACAGCTTTTGGCTGAGTTCATATCCTGTCATTTTAGGCATGGCCATATCTGTGTACACCAGATCAAACCTGTGCGGTTGAGCATTGAAAACCTTAAGTGCTACAGGGCTTTCATTTACGACAGTGACCTTGTATCCTAATTTCTGCAGAGAAATTTTAACAGATTTTGCCAAAGCGCATTCATCTTCTACTACCAGAATATGTTCACTTCCTCCGACTGACGAAGAGATTTGATCACTCGCCAGATCAGCACGATTTTCCACAATCGGAAAAAAGATCTGGAAAGCTGTCCCTTTTTCAGGATTGCTTTTAAAAGTGATCTCACCATTGTGGTTTTTTACAATGCCGTGCACTACCGATAGTCCTAATCCACTTCCTTCACCAACTTGCTTTGTGGTAAAAAAAGGTTCAAAAATATGGTCCCTGATTTCGGTATTCATGCCGGAACCGGTATCACTCACGGAAAGTTTTAAATAGGGGGTGCCCTCTTTGAGATTTGAGCTGGAAAATTGATCCTTTTTGTGTTTGACCTTTTCCAATTTAATTCCTATTATTCCACCTTTATCCCTCATGGAATATTCGGCATTCGAAAACAGATTTACGATTACCTGGTGAATCTGTGTACTATTAGCCATGATCAGGCTTTTTACAGATTTCAGATCTTGTTTAATTTCGATGTTGGCGGGAAAAGTGGCTCTCATCATTTTCAGAACCTCTTTGATGAGAATTGACAATTGAATGGGTTTTAATTCGGGATCTTCAAGTCGACTGAAAGTGAGGAGTTGTGAAACCAGATCTGCAGCTCGTTCTCCTGACCTATACACTTCCTCCAAGTACTCTTTTTCCTCACTGTTTTCTGGCACTTCATTTTTTGCCAATTCGGTAAAACCAAGTATTGTACCCAGAATATTATTGAAATCATGCGCTATTCCTCCAGCCAGTGTTCCTAAGGCTTCCATTTTCTGGGATTGACGAAGCTGATATTCAAGTTTTTTGCTTTTTTCTTTCGCTTGCAGACGTTCGGTTATATCGCGAACAGATCCGATAATTTTTTTTTGCCCTTTGGATTCATAACTGCCACTACCTATTTCGGCTGGAAAAATCGACCCATCTTCCTTCTTCATATAGACCCAAGGTTCTTTCATTTCATCAGGATCTATTTCCAGATCGCGATTTATACCATTTACTTCTGCTTCTTGCACAATCTGAATGTCTTCAATGGTCAAATCGAGTATTTCTTTCTTGGTATATCCAAAAAGATCCAGGGCAGCTTGATTTGCATCTTCTAAGCGACTGGTTTGCGCATCAATGAGCACGATCGCATCCGATTCGCTTTCAAAGAGCTGGTGGTATCGCTCTTCACTCACCAGTAAAGTTTCTTCGGCCTTTTTGCGTTCATCAATTTCTTGTTGCAGCTGTATGTTTATCTTGGAGAGCTCAAGAGTCCTTTCATTCACCATTTGTTCCAGCGAATCCTGATATTTAACCAGCTGAGCTCGTGCCTGTTTATGTTCTGAAATCTCATCCAGCAGCTCTTTATGTGTGCTCTCATATTGCTTGGCTTTGTATGTTGTGAATGACAATTTATCGGTTAAAACCATTGAAAAAATGCGATACAAGGTATCCTGCAATTCACTCGCGCTGGCATCGGTATATTTGCCGATATCTCTTGCTTTGATACTGAATAATTTAACGGGAGTATTTGAAATGACGGATGCAGAACAAGGTTTCCCACTGATACAGCTCATCTCCCCGATAACGTCCCCTTTTCGTGTCATTTCTATGATGAATTCTCCTCCTGCATAAACACTAAAAGTTCCACTCATTAAAAAATATATTTTGGTGTTAGGATTCCCTTCTGTTAAGATTTCAGTCCCTGATGGAAGATCTACCAAATCTGTTAATGGTAACAGTTGTTGAAGAAGCTCTTGAGGTAAATGATTAAAAAAACGAGATTTCTTCAAATATTCGATAATTTCCTGGTTCTCCCCGGACAAATGCTGATTTTCATCTGAAATAGGGGGAACACTTTTTGGTCTAGCTTTATCTCCCATTTTTCTATGCTGAAATAAGTTTATTCTGTCTTTGGATCCGTATAGAATGAGCTACTTATACTGGAACTAATGATAGGAAAATGGGTTTTCAGTGTCAAGCATTGCTTTTCTTATTATTCGAAATTCCGCTGGTAGGCCTGCCGATTTGGATGACCTTCAGGAAGCATTGTAGTTTTGGGCTTCTATTCCTTTTCCCGATTTGCCAAACGACGCGTTACAATCGTCTCCTACTTTGACCATCATCGGTCTGAGGCCGAACCCAGATGTGTTTTCTGAAATTTCAATGTAAACGCACAATGACTGGAATCTCACACAATCTCCCGGGTGTCCAGCGGATCCCTGGCAACCACTTCCCACAGGTCGAGGTGTTTGAGAATCTTTTAGTAATTGGCCCCTCGGTGATAAACGAGCCTAATTTGGGGGACATGATGCTTTTTTTTCTATTGTGTCCCCTAACTCAGGCGGGATGAACAGCAGCATTAAATAAAACGATAAAATTACAGTCACATGAGTATCTTTTCCTACAAAAACCAAAGTAACGAACAAGTCGGGAAAACTTGTCAGGGATGTGTTGGGTGATAGCGGCTATAAATTCTTCAGCAGAGTAGACCTCAAAGTTCTTTTTATTTCTCCCCTTTTTCATCCTTCCCGGTTCGGGGACCTCTTCATACTCTTCTGCTTTGATGATGCGACCGACGGTCTCATGGTTGCATAGTTACAAAAATCCGGTTAATATTTACTCCACCTGTGGCATGCAGGTCCATGCAGAAATCAATCTAATCGAGACTGAATTCGAGATGGGAAGGATTGACGATGCCCATGAACATTCGATCCGGGTAGAGAAAATGATGACACACCCTGATTATGATTATGCGCACGGGGATTTGAGTCGCACTTCAATTTCTCAATACTGTAAGTAAGCGACAATTGATAAAATACACAGGTAAGGCCGAACTTCTGCTCGGCAGGATATTTACCAAACGGGAACAATACCAGCAGGCAGAAGAAAAGATCAGGGCGGCACTGACAAAGCTGACAGAGGTCGGAAATCCCAAACAATTGTGGCTTACGCATACTGCCCTGGCCAAACTCTATACGAAGATGAACCGGCTGGACCTGGAACGGGAACAATGGCAAGCGGCCAACACTGTTGTTCAATCAACCGTTGATGTGCTTGAAGATGAAACATTGAAAAAAGTATTCATCAATGCCGCTCCTGTGCAGGAGATTCTGGAAAATTTAAAATGACGATGAAAGAATGTAGTGCTGACTATTGAGTGAAGGGCACTACTTGTGCTTATCACATTTTCAATTTTAACCTATCCATCTGAGCTTTAATTAGGAGGAAAGAATGTCGTTGACGCTTCGTCAAATCTGTCTGGTCGCTGAAAAGCGTCAACCCGTTATCGATGACCTTGTTGCCGTGCTGGGAGTGGAAGTCTGTTATGTCGATCCTCATGTGGAAGTTTTTGGTTTGGAAAACGCCTTAGTGGCAGTTGATACCAATTTCATAGAGGTAGTTGCACCTATTGCCGAGAAAACTGCTGCCGGGCGGTACTTGGATCGCCGGGGCGGGAATGGGGGATATATGATTATCACCCAGTCCGACAATGCCGAAACTCAGGCGGCGTGCCGAGCGCGAGCAGCAGATTTGAATGTCCGAGTGGCTTTTGAAACACCCCATGATACCGGCAATTATCTTCAACTGCATCCAGCCGACACCGGCGGAAGTTTTTTTGAGATCGATTGGGATCAAAGCAATAATCCCATCGGTAACTGGGCCCCAGCGGGCGGGACCGGTTGGGAAAAACATGTACGAACCCACGTGATTTCAGCATTGAAAGGGGCCGAATTGCAGTCATCCGAGCCCGAAAGCCTGGCCCGAAGATGGAGCAGCATCACAGGTATCGAATTGCGCAAAGACGCAGCGGGTAGTCTGGAAATGCCACTGAACAACGCAGTTATTCGCTTTGTTCAGGCTGATGATGGACGGGGAGAAGGACTGGGCGGCATCGATATTGAGGCCAGCGATCCGAAGAAATTGCTGCAGGCGGCAGAAGATCGAGGCCTGAAAATATCCGATACCCGGGTTATGATCTGCGGGGTTCGTTTTAATCTGGTCTAGGGAAAAAAAGGGGACGTCCTTAAATAACTAAATAAGTTCACTGTTGGTTTTGATTCAGTAACTTGATGGCGGTCCGCGCCAAGTACGGTTAGACTCGCAGAAACCCTGTTCTTTGAATAGTCTGGATCAATTTCCAGGTTGAAGTTCTGCTTCGATGAACCCTGCCTGAATTCCATATGTAGGTTTTCATATTAGCCCGAAATTAATAAAAAGTCGTTCACGCTTAAAAAAATTCCATTTCATCACTATGGCCCTTGGCCTGCCCTCGAATCCAACTTATACCCACATTGCCATTCCGACAATTCATCCCTCGACGAATTCCCTCCTTTCTGATAATCATTCAGTGACCGAAACAATATTGAACCCGCAGTAATTCAGATCATGAAGACGTATCCGAAAAACGTATCGTCGGTATCATATTTGCTGATATTCCGGTTTTACAGTTATGTCCAGGAAGATGGACCCGGAAGAAATTACATCTTTAAGGCATGATTCTTTAGAATGAATGATCAATAGTGAGCTTTAGAGTATTAGAAGAAGGGAAAGCGAGTGTGAACGTTTAGTGCAAGATTATTTGCCAATAAAAAATCCGAGAAACAATGAAAAACAATGAAAAAACAGTCCAGTCTCCGGATAGGAAAATACATCTAGCTGCATTGGCTAATGTGCTGGGAATCGTCGTATTATATTTCTATTATCGCTATCTCGATCCAGATCCGGATACCATGTCATTCTGGAGATCTAATATCACAGCCAATATTCTTTTTTTTGTATTAGCGGCATTACCTTTTTTCGTCATTGCCTTTTTAAACAGGGCTCAAAAAGCGTCCATTGCTATGATCGTTAAGAAAGACCAGACGCTCTGGTCTTCTGAGGAAAGCCTGCAACTTCTAGATTTACTTTTTCGAATGCCGAGGACTTACTTTTTGTATAGCATTTTTGCCTGGACGTTTGAGGGGGTTTTATGGGGAGTATTGAGCTGGATTTTCGAAAGAGGAGCCTTTTTCAGTAAATTTTTCTCTGCAGTTCTCGGTTCCACTGCAGCAGGAGCAGTGGCAGCCCTTTTTGCTTTCATAATCGCGGACAAAATGGTCCGACAGGAAGTAATAAAATTATTTCCGAAATTGGAATATCTTAATCGACCGGTTAATTTCAGCCTGACAAAAATTACCCTGTTGATTCTTTGTGTGGTGGGTTTAATACCTGTTCTAATCATTGGATATTTGTCTTTTCTGCATGCGAATCAAGCTATTTTGACACAAGACCAGACAAAGCTCTCGTTGTTGCTAAATACCAATATTTCAGTTTTTGTTATTTCGATTTTTTCCACAGCCATGGCCATGGGATGGGTTACTCGTAACATTTCCAGACCATTGGTCAATATGGCCGAGCTAATGAAAAAAGTGTCTACCGGCGATTTTTCTGACAGAATGCCCATCACAACAGATGACGAAATCGGTTATGTATCCGGTGGATTGAATAAAATGGTAAAGGAACTGTCGGTGTTGTATCAATCATTAGAACAAAAGGTCAAAGAAAGAACCGAAAAACTGAATATTGCCTTAATTGAAGTCGAGCAGTCAAACAAGAAGATTATGGATAGCATTAGCTATTCCCAGAGAATTCAGAACTCTTTGTTGCCAGATGTAAAGGCCATTCAACAGTTCCTGCCTCAAAGTTTTTTCTTGTGGATGCCCAGAGATGTTGTCGGTGGAGATATATATTATGTTGAGGGTTTTGATACTGGTTTTATGATTGCAGTAATTGATTGCACCGGACATGGGATTCCAGGTGCTTTAATGACGATGATTACCGCAAGTAGTCTGAGAAGCATTATTGTGGATGAAGGCTGTCTTAATCCAGCTGAGATTTTGAAGTTACTCAATTCGAATGTAAAAAAACTCCTCCGTCAGGATAAAGAGTCCACCATATCTGATGATGGACTGGATGCTTCTATTTGTTTTGTTAACACAACTGAAAATACACTGACGTATGCAGGTGCAAAATTGCCATTAACCTACTTGCATCATGAAAATGTAGTGACTGTAAAAGGTGATCGGCAGAGTATTGGCTATAAAAAATCCGATTTGGATTTCAAATTCACAAATCATCATATTGATATTCAGCCTGGAATGGTATTTTACCTTCATACGGATGGAATTGTAGACCAGCTTGGAGGTGAAAAAAGGATGCCCTTTGGTAATAAAAGATTTAATGATCTGCTGTTAGAAATCCATAAGGAGTCATTCGAGGAACAGCAGAATATGATTTCAGATACATTTGAAAAGTATAAAGGCGATAGCGATACTCAAGACGATGTAACCGTGATTGGTTTTAGTGTCTGATGAATTTCTGATGGCAGGGATAATTGCTTTCAGAAATTTAAAGACTCATCCAACAAAATGCTGTGCCAAGATAATGTTATTTTGATGGTCAGAAAAACGTACAAAAACAGGTTGGTTCCATGAAAACTCGTTTTGGCTCAAATAATATAATTTCTTTGATCGTCATGCTCCTACTTATGGCAATTCTTAATGCGGAAATAGCAAAGGCCGGTGAGTTAAAGATTCTTCCTGTCACTCTCAAAGGCTGGCAATATTTGGAAACTGAGACATTGCAGAATGCCATTAATCAACCTCAATTGTTTTTTGATACCACTGCAAACACAAAATGGAGGCCTTATGCTTCATTTGGAAAAGTGTTTAAAGCAAATCCCAAAAAAGCTTTCTGGTTGCGTGTTTTGTTGCCTGACAAAGAGATAAGCAATCCCAATATTTTGTATGAAGTTGAGGGGAGAATAGACCTGTTATACGTTGGTGATCAACCTGTTTATCAGTGTGGGAATCAAGGTTGTACCGGAGGTGGAGAGCTCACTCGTGCCAAAATTATTTCTCTGCCATATGATCATAAGAACAAGCTGTTGCTCGTGAGAATCGTTCCTGAAAAAAAAGGTAGAATTATTTTAAATCCATTGAAACTCGGATCTCAATTAGATTTCTATTCTCTGGTGATTAAGAAGATTTTACCTGACTTTACTATTGGTTGCATCCTTATCTTAGCTGGCCTGATTTTCCTGATGCTATTTTTATGGAACATAACCAAGCAACTGTTTTTTGCCTTCAGTCTGTTCGTCATTTCATTGGGTATGGTTTTAATCGCTAATCCATTGGTAATATTATACCCTGAATTTAGTAAATGGGAGCAGACTATTTTCCTTTTTTCCTTTAATATTTGGCCCCCCTGTTTTTTTGCCCTTTATGAACAGATATTCAGAAGTCGACACCAATGGGTTATTCGACGTCTGTGGCAGGTTCAGTTGTTTTATTCCGTGGGTGTATTCGTATTAATTCTATTCGATGTTGTCGAACTTGTAGATACAGCGAATCCCCTTTTCCTCATCATCACTGTAAACATATTTTTCTTGATGGGGTTTCACATAAAGTATCACTGGAATGAGAGCCACATCGCCAACATCTTCTTTTTTGGTACGGGAGTTTACATTCTTTTGGGTCTGAACCAGTTATTGATGCATTTAGGTTGGTATTTCTGGTATGTTCAACAAGGTTCCTTCGGCCCTCTTGTTTTGGTAATATCGTTGGGCTTAATGGTTGAAAGACACTTTGCGGAAACTCGTAAAAACCTGCATACGGCAAATATAGCCAAGGATAAATTGGTGAAAGAGCTAAAAGACCTGAATGAAAGTCTTGAGACTATTGTTAAAGAACGAACAACCAATCTTCGCGAGGCACTAATCGAAGTTAAAGCGGCCAACAAGAAAACTCTGGATAGTATTCAATATGCAAAACGGATTCAACGTTCTCTATTGCCCAGTCTTAAGGAAGTTAAAAAACATCTGCCTGAAAGTTTTATTATCTGGTTGCCTAGAGACATCGTTGCCGGGGATGTCTATTTCACCTCTTTTTTTGAAAGTGGTAGTATTCTTGCGGTCATCGATTGTACCGGACATGGTGTTCCTGGGGCTTTTATGACCATGCTGGCTTCATCAGGTTTGAACAGGATAATTAACGATGAAAAAATTCTTGATCCGGCTGAAATTCTGCAACGGTTAAGTTTTTTTGTTAAGATGTCTTTGCATCAAGATACCGATGATGCACCCTCTGATGATGGGATGGATATTGCAATTTGTCGAGTGAATTCAGTGGATCGGACTCTGACTTATGCCGGCTCCCGGTTCCCATTAACCTACATTCACCAGAACAAAATTCACACGGTTAAGGGTGACAGGCAAAGTATCGGGTATAAGAAATCCGATTTAGATTTCCGTTTTACAAACCATAAAATAGCGATTAAAAAAGGAATGTCTTTCTATTTATATTCTGATGGCATCATAGATCAACTTGGAGGTGAAAAGCGCCATAGTTTCGGCACCAGACGATTTAACCACCTTCTACGTGAAACGAGTCAAGAGCCTTTTGAAAAGCAACAAAACAGAATCATTCAAGCATTTGAAGCATATAAAGGTAGAAACGAAACTCAGGATGATGTCACTGTGATTGGATTTAGAATAGGAATTCCACAGTGATTTCCGGAGGCCACATTCGTTAGTGTTTTTATCAAATTAGGCCTTAGGGTCGGCTCAAAAATTACTTGGCATTCTGTCAGCAAAATGTCCGGTCTTTATGGGACTTTTGCGGATAGTTTACGCCAAGTTATTTTTGTACGATCCCTTAGGGTCGATTCAAAAATAACTTCACATAATCTATCTACAAAAGTCCTAAAATAACTGGACATTTTGCACATAGAATGTGACAACAACGTGTTTCCTTATCAGGCGACGTGTTTCTTTAACGCCAATGAGAAACACTTGACTAATGGGAAACACTTGACTAATTTTTGAGCTGACCCTTAGCAGAATTAGTTAATGTTACACCGATGATAACAATCAGCCCGCCGAGTAACTGCAAGGGGGACAAGACTTCATCCAGCAAAAACCAGGCCCCCAACACGGTAACAAGCGGCACGCCGTTCAGGACGATGGCTGCCTTATTAATATTGATTCTGGAAAGGGAATAATTGTAGCAGAGAAATGCCCCGATAGTGGCAAAGAGTACTAGACCCAGCAAGGCCGTCAGCGCACTACTGGAAATGCTTTGCCAGTCCGTATCGGAAAAGGTCCAGATGAATTCCGGTGCGAAGAAAATCATACCATAGATCACTTGCATGGCAGTAATATCAACAGGGGAAAAGGCAGTGCCCAAACGGTTGACGATAAGGATATATACAGCTGCTGATAGAACTGCCCCCAATAGCAGAAAATCACCTGTATTCACAGTGGCCTGCCGCCAATTCAAGTCATAATCACCTGATATCAGCAGAAAAACGCCGAGCATGGAGCATATAATCCCTGTAATACTGACAAAGCTACTCTTTTGCCGCAGTATCAGTATGGAAAGAATGAGAACTACGACTGGGATATTTGCAATGATCAGTGAGGCTTTTGATGCTGTTGTCATTTGGACACCGAAAGTCTCACAGATAAAGTAAAGCCAAGGCTGAAACAGAGACAGTACAAAAAGTTTCAAATGATCTTTCGGTGAAAAACTCGGCAATCCCCTTTTTACCATCAAAGCAATGAAAAAAAGAGATGCCAGGGCGAACCTGAGAAATACCAGTGCAAAAGCTGAAAAATCCGCAAGCGCAATTTTAGTACCTACAAAAGACATTCCCCAGAAAACAACGGCTAGGAATAAGGTTAAATAGGGAAGAAAGGGACGATTGACAGGTTGCATAAGGCTATAGAAATCAAAATGTTAGTTTGTTGATTGAATCTTAGAATAAAGCTTCTAACTTGATGGTCGATCTATCGGGAGACCGAATTTATGACACACAAGTGCTTTGAGCGTCTCTTTGATGGAGTCGAAGAATAGGTTAACCGTTTTTCTGGCTGTATCAGTTTTCACTTTCGTGCTGGTTTCACCGTCAGTGAAGAAGCCTATTTCCTCCACCAGTTTTTCAATTAGATCAGATTTCTTCAGTTTTATTTTTCTCCTTAATTTGCTTTGGTTTTCAAATAGTTGTCGTCTGTCGATTATTTAAAATTGAGACTGTTATGTCAAAGAAAAAAGAAGTGATATATCATAAAAGAACCGGAGGCGTACAGCTGAATGAAGAGTTATGAGACGGAGCTGCTGAACTATCGTAACAATTTAC